>Ga0172380_10002003_pt1 | contig 33254 bp, 29 predicted proteins | sample Leawe162metaG_FD_119747 | JGI IMG/M metagenome (GOLD analysis project Ga0172380, IMG submission 119747) | Leachate microbial communities from a municipal landfill in Southern Ontario, Canada - Leachate well 162 metaG | ecosystem: Engineered > Solid waste > Landfill > Unclassified | place... | reverse complement strand
GTCCGAGGAGTCGTTCGACGACGGACTGCTGGAGTACCCGCAGTACACGCGGCCGCCGGAGTTCCGGGGGTGGGAGGTGCCGCTGGTGCTCCTCTCCGGCCACCACGCGGAGGTGGACCGGTGGCGCCGCCGCCAGCGCCTGCTGCGCACGCGCGACCTGCGGCCGGACCTCCTCGAGCGCGCCGAGATCACTCCCGTGGAGCGCCGGTGGCTGGACGAGCAGCCGTAAGCTGCGCGGGAATCCCGGACGGAACGGACGCGGACATCGAGGCTCGGGGGACGGGCGTATTCTGGGAGCTCTGAGAGCGAGGCGCCCGAGGCGGCGCCGCAACGGGAAGCGAAGTACCCGTGAGCACCGTGAGCGTTCGCTACATCGTCCACGACGTGGATGCCGTGCTTCCGTTCTACACCGACGCCCTCGGCTTCACCGTCGACATGCATCCTGCGCCGCCGTTCGCCGCCCTCTCGCGCGGTGACCTGCGGCTGCTGCTGAACCAGCCCGGCGGGGGCGGCGGCGCGGGCCAGTCCATGCCGGACGGCAGGGCGCCCGAGCCCGGCGGCTGGAACCGCATCATGATCGAGGTGGACGACCTCGACGCCGCCGTCGCGCGGATCCGGGCGGCCGGTCACGCCTTCCGGAACGAGATCGTCCATGGCATGGGTGGGCGCCAGATCCTGGTCGAGGATCCGTCGGGCAACCCGATCGAGCTCTTCGAGGCGGCGCCGCAGGGTAGGCAGGGGCGGCCGGGCTAGCACAGTCGGTCCTCGGGCCCCCTCGTGGCCTGCCGGCGGGCGGGGCCCGTCGCGACTCCCGGAGGCGACTCCGGGTGCTCGACGCTAGACCCGGGGTGCCGGTAGACTCGGTGTTCGCGCGTCCGGCGGGCGTGCCTGCCAATCCTCGATCCCGACGGGAACTGACCATGGCCATCGACCTGCGTGACATCGTCCAGCCGCGCCCCGCGCACCTGCCGGCGCTCCCGCCGTTCGGACCGGGCGACACCGTCCGTGTGCAGGCCCGCGTCGTCGAGGGTGACCGCGAGCGCCTCCAGCCCTTCGAGGGCGTGGTGATCCGCGTCAGGAACGGTCCGGCCGGCAACTTCACCGTGCGCCGCATCGCCTCGGGCATCGGGGTGGAGCGCACCTTCCCGTTCAACAGCCCGCGGCTGGAGGCCGTGGCGGTGACCCGCAAGGGCCGCGTGCGCCGCAGCCGCCTGTATTACCTCCGCGGGCGCACCGGCCGCGCTGCGCGGGTGAAGGAAGCGCGCCGCGGGTAGCCGCCGCCTCCGAGCAGCACCTCCGCGAGGCCGGGCGTATGCCCGGCCTCGCGCGTTTCGCCGGCACCGCGGGCGGGGCGCGGGGCCGGCGGTGCCGCTCATCGCGTGAACCGGGCGACGGGCTCCGTATGATCCGGTCATGCCCGAGACTCCGACCCCGGCCGCTTCGTTCGCACGACCGCGCTATGTGAAGGTGGCGGTCAACTCCGGGCGCCCCACCCGCCTCACGTTCTCCTACTCCATTCCCCCCGGGCGCACCGTGGCGTGCGGCGAGGTGGTGCACGTGCCGTGGGGGGTCCGGACGCTGCAGGGCGTGGTCGTCGAGGGACCGCTGGACACGCCGGGATTCGATCCTGCGGAGGTGCGCCCGCTGGAGGGGGCGATCGACGCGCCCCCACGGATCCCGGTGGACCGCATGGCCCTGGCGGCGTGGCTCCAGCATTACTACCTCGCGCCGCCGTGGGAGGCGCACGCGCTGTTCCTGCCGCCCGGCGCCGGCGAGCGCCCTCGCACGGCGGTGGCGCGAGGCGCCGGCGCGCCCTCGGCGCTGTCGGAACGCCAGCAGGCCATCTACGACGCGCTGACGGAAACGCCCGTCGACACGGAGGAGCTGCGCGATGCGATGGCGCCGGCGCTGACGGCGCGGGGCTTCGATGCCGCGCTCGGCGTGCTCATCCGCCGCAGGCTCGTCGAGCGGCACTACACCCTGGCACCGGCGCGAGCGCGGCCGCGCGTGGTGGAGGTGGTCCGGCTGGCGGTCGCGCCGGCGCAGGCGCGCGCGTTCGCCGACGCCATCGAGGGGCGGCGATCCTCGCGACGGGCGCGGGCGATCCGCACGCTCGCCGCGGCGGGCAGAACGGCGCCCTTCGCGGACGTGGCCCGCGAGGCGCGCGGGGCGCCGGCCGTGGAGACGCTGATCGCCGAGGGGGTGCTCGCGCGGGAAGGTGAGCACGGCGACCTGGTGCGGCTCCTGCTGCCGGAGGTAGAGGTCACGCGCCTGCTGCGGGTGCTGTCGCGCGGGCGCACGGAGCAGGCGGCGGTGGCCATCCTCGAACGCCTCGCGGCAGCGGGGGATCGCGGCGAGGAGCCGGTGCTCCCGGTGCGCGGGCTGCCGGCCGAGGTCGGGGGCGACGCGCGCGCTGCCGTCGAGGGGCTGGTCGCCGCGCGCATGGTGACGGTGCAGGGGGTGCTGGACCGCCGCGATCCGCTGCGGCACCTGGTGGACCTCGTGCTGCGGCCGCCCGTCGAGCTGATCGCGGAGCAGCGCAAGGCGGCAGTGAGGATCCGCGCCGCGATTGACCGCGAGGACGGGAGCGGCATCCTGCTCCACGGGGTCACCGGCAGCGGCAAGACGGAGGTCTACCTGGGCGCGCTCCGGCACGCGGTCGAGCGCGGGCGGCGGGGGATCGTGCTGGTCCCGGAGATCGCGCTCACACCTCAGACGGTGCGTCGATTCGCCGAGCGCTTCCCCGGTCGTGTCGGCGTGCTGCACTCCGGGCTGAGCCTGGGCGAGGCCTACGACGAGTGGCACCGCATCGCGCGCGGGGAGTACGACGTGGTGATCGGCTCGCGTTCGGCGATCTTCGCGCCCCAGCCGGACCTCGGCCTGATCGTGATCGACGAGGCTCACGAGTGGACGTACAAGCAGCACGACCCCGCGCCGCGCTACGACGCCCGCACGGTGGCGGCGGAGCTCGCGCGGCACTCGGGTGCGGCGCTGGTGTACGGGACCGCCACGCCCGATGCCGAGCGCTGGTTGGCGGCGGCGGGGAACGGCGCGCTGGAGCGCGTCGACCTGCCTCGACGGATCCGCGTGGCGATCGAGCCGGCGCCCCACCTGGCTCCGTCGTCGGAGATGCCGGAGGTGCGGATCGTCGACATGCGCGGATCGCACGAGCTCTTCTCGCCGCGGCTGATCGAAGCGCTGGGCGAGACCCTGGACCGCGACGAGCAGGCGATCCTGTTCCTGAACCGCCGCGGGCGGGCGGGCTACCTGCTGTGCCCGCGCGGACACTCGCCCACCTGCCCCTCCTGCGACGTCTCCATGTCCACGCACGACATCAAGGAGTCGGACGGCACGGTGCGGAAGGGGGCGCGCCTCGTCTGCCACCAGTGCGGCCGCTCCCGCAGCGCCCCGTCGCGGTGCATCGAGGGCGCCTGCGGGCAGCCGCTGCGACCTGTGCGCGCGGGGACGCAGCAGGTGGAGTCGGAGGTCCGCCGCCATTACCCAACCGCGCGCGTGGTGCGCTGGGACCGCGACACCGCCCGGACCGCCGAGCAGCACGGCGCGATCCTTCGCCAGTTCGTGCGGCACGAGGCGGACGTGCTGGTGGGGACGCAAATGGTGGCGAAGGGCCTGGACCTGCCGCTGGTCACGCTCGTGGGGGTTGTGCTGGCGGACTACACGCTGCGCGAGGGGGACTTCCGGGCGCGGGAGCGCACGTTCCAGCTGCTGGTGCAGGTCGCGGGGCGCGCGGGGCGCGCGGAGCGGCCGGGGCGGGTGATCATCCAGACCCTCCAGCCGGAGGAGCCGGCGATCCTCGCGGCGGCGGCGAACGACATCGATCGCTTTTACGCGGACGAGCTGGCCCGCCGCGCGGAACTGGGCTACCCCCCGTTCCGGCGGCTCGTCCGCCTGCTGTTCAGCCACGAGAGCCGCCAGTACGCCGGCGACGAGGCGCAGCGGCTCGCGACCGAGCTGCGAACGATCGCCGCCGGGCGCCCGGGAGTGGACATCCTCGGCCCCACGCCACCGCAGGTGGCGCGCCTGCGCGGCCGGCACCGCTGGGCGATCCTCGTGCGCGGCGACGATCCGGCGGCGCTGGTGCGGGACGTGGATCTCCCCCCGGGCTGGGCGATCGACGTCGATCCCCTCGTCGTGAGTTGAGGGCGCGCGGTGACGGGAGCGCGCACTGCCGGGGACGTTGCGGGGGGTGGGCGCTACAATCTGCCGACGTGATCTGGCTGCTGACATGATTCGGCGGCCGGCGTGATCTGGCGGGAAGCGGGTACATGACGATCCGTCCCATTCGCTACCTGGGGGACCCGGTGCTGCGGCGCCCGGCGAAGAAGGTGTCGCGGGTCGACGACTCGATCCGCCGGTTGATCGCGGACATGACGGAGTCCATGTACGCGGCGCAGGGCGTGGGGCTCGCGGCGCCGCAGATCGGCGTGGGGCTGCGGGTGGTGGTGATCGGCATCCCCGACGAGGAGCCGTTCGCGCTGATCAACCCCGTGGTCATCAAGCGCAGCGGCGAGCGCCGCCTGGACGAGGGCTGCCTGTCCGTGCCGGGCTACCGGGGGTCGCTCACCCGGTCGCTGGCCGTGGTGGTGAAGGCGCTGAACGAAGAGGGACGCGAGATCCGCGTGAAGTCCGAGGGCGATCTGCTGGCCCAGGCGCTGGAGCACGAGACCGACCATGTCAACGGCATCCTGTACGTGGACCGCCTGGACTCGAAGACGGATCTGGTGAAACTCGAGCCTGCCGGGGCACCGGCCCGGGGCGAGGACGACTAGTTGCAGGAGATCCTCGTCCTCATCGCCGTCATGGCGGCGTTCTACTTCATCCTGCTGCGACCCGTGATCAACCAGCAGAAGCAGCAGCGCCGGGATATCTCGGCCCTGCGCATCGGAGACGAGGTGCTGACCGCGGGAGGGTTCTACGCTGTCGTGAAGGACATCAACACGTTCGAGGATCGACCGATGGAGATCCTCTTCGAGCTCGCCACAGGCGTGGAGGTCCGCGGAACGACGAATGCGATTGCCAGCATCGTCCGGCGGTCGCACCCTGACGACACCGAGGCATTCCCGCGCTAGATTCGGAGACGATGTGCCACCAACGTCCGACCCCCATCCAGCCGTAACCCACACCGACTTCTTCGAGGATCGACCGATGGACACCCTGCTCGCCCAGATCACCACCGCCGAGACCCGCACGGAGAGCGCGCTTCCCTGGGGCGCCGCTGGCGTACATGCCCTGGTCGCCCGCCACCGCCTCTCCGACGAGGAGCCGGATGACGAGGACGATGATGACGACGACGAGGACGAGGACTGGGACGACGACGACCTGGACGAGGACGAGGACTGGGACGAGGACGACCTCGACGATGACGACGACTGGGACGAGGACGACGACGATGACGATGACGACTGGGATGACGACGACGCCGAGCCGGAGAACGCCGTGATCGTGACCCGGGCGCCGAGGGCGGTCATGTCCCGGTGAGCAAGCGCGCTCGCCTGGTCCCGCTCCTCGCGATCCTGCTGGTGGCGCTGGTGGGGCTGTACGTCGTCTGGCCGGCGGAGCCGGGGACCGTGCTGCCCTCGCGCATCGCGCTGCCCGGGGGCAAGGCGATCACGATCCCGTGGCCGAGCGGCAAGGGCGTCCACATCGGCGGCTTCGAGCGCCGCGAGATGAGGCTTGGCCTGGACCTGCAGGGCGGGACGCGCCTCCTGCTGCGCGCGGACGTCCCGAGCGACTTCGAGGGGAACGTGAGCGACGCGCTGGAGGGCACCATCCGCGTTCTGCGGAAGCGCGTCGACGCCTCCGGGCTCTCCGAGGCGGAGATCACGAAGCAGGGCGAAGCCAACATCTCCGTCCAGCTCCCCGGCCTGACGCCGGAGAAGGCGCGCTCGCTCCTCGGCCGGACGGCCCAGCTCCGCTTCTGCGAGCCGGCGACCAGCCAGGCCGACGCGCAGAGCGTGGGCGCATGCGACGAACAGGGGAACTGGAAGCAGGCGACCGGCGTCATCGACGGCAAGACGCTGCCGTTGAAGGGGAGCTACCTCAAGCCGAATGCCTACGTCGGCTTCGACCAGGCGGGGCTGCCGCTCGTCGGCTTCGAGTTCCAGAGTGACGGTGGCGAGCTCTTCAAGCAGATCACCACGCGCCTGCTGGGCAACCGTGTCGCGATCTACCTGGACAACGAGGAACTCTCCGCGCCGGTGGTGCAGGGCGTGATCTCCGATCGCGGACAGATCACCGGGCTGTCCGTGGACCGGGCGCGCGAGCTGGTGATCCAGTTGAACGCCGGAGCGCTGCCGCTCGAACTCACGGTGCTCCAGGAACAGAATGTCGCGGCGACGCTGGGCGCGAACTCAGTGCAGCGTTCGATCCTCGCTGGACAGATCGGCCTGCTGCTGGTCATGCTGTTCATGGTGCTGTACTACCGCTTCCCCGGTGTGATCGCCGCGATCGCGCTGCTTGTCTATACCATCCTCTCGCTGGCGGTCTTCAAGCTCGTACCGGTCACGCTGACGCTGGCGGGCATCGGCGCGTTCGTGCTCTCGATCGGCATGGCGGTGGACGCGAATGTCCTGATCTTCGAGCGCATGAAGGAAGAATTGCGCGCGGGACGTTCCTACAGCACTGCGATCCAGGCCGGGTTCTTCCGCGCGTGGCCCTCCATCCGCGACTCCAACGCCTCCACGCTGATCACGTGCGCCATCCTCTACGTCCTGGGCGGCGGCGTGCAGGTGCCGTTCATCGGCACATTCGATGCACCACTGGTGCAGGGCTTCGCGCTGACGCTCGCCGTCGGCGTGCTCGTCTCGCTGTTCACGGCGATCACCGTGACGCGCGTGCTGCTGCGCCTGTTCGTGAACACGTCCGTGTCGAGGAAGCGCGAGTGGTTCGTCCCCACGGATGAGATCACCGCGTCCGCCGACGCCGCGGCTCAAGAAGGAGCGCAGGCGTGAACATCGACCTCGTCGCCAGCCGCAAGTGGCTGTACCTCGTCAGTGGCGCGCTGGTCGCTATCTCGCTCGTGCTCCTCGCCATCCCGCCGGCACTGCGCCCGGGGATCGAGTTCACCGCCGGCACCACCACGCAGATCCGTTTCCGGCAGCCGGTCACGGAGGAGCAGCTGCGCTCGGTCTACGCCTCGCTCGATCACGGCGAGGCACGCATCCAGGCCGTCTCGCCGACGGAGTACCTGATCCGCACGCGTGAGCTGCAGGTGCCGCCCGGGTCGTTCACCATCCCGGCCACGCAGGCGGATCAGCCGCTCGGCACCGTGGGGCCCGTCCCGGTCACCGCCGTGGGCTCCGCGACCGTGGGCGCGAAGGGGGCGACGGGGAAGGTCCCGCTGCGTCTGTTGACCAAGGCTCCGTGCGACTTCGGTGGGAACGCCGCCGAGGTGGACGCCGGCACGAAGGTGGATGTGCTCCAGATCGAGACGTCCTGCAGCGACGGTGCGCACTACCTGGTCGCCGTGCCGTCCACGAGCACGGGCGGCTGGGTGCGGGCGGCCGACACGCAGAACTACGTCGCGGCGAAGTCCAACGAGCCCGCCCAGGACCAGGGCGAGCGCACAATCATCGAGAACGCGATCCGCGGCCAGCTCGGCGACTTCGATGTGCTGGAGTTCGCCACGGTGTCGCCCACGGTCTCGCGCGTCGCCGTGCGGAACGCGGCGATCGCCCTCGGCGTCGCGACCGTGTTCATCCTGATCTACATCGCGATCGCGTTCGCATCCGTCCCCAGCCCCGTGCGCTACGGCACCTGCGCGGTGGTGGCGATGCTGCACGACGTGATCGTGACGCTCGGGTTCTTCTCGCTCTTCGGCAAGGTCTTCGGCATCGAGGTGAACCTGATGTTCGTGACGGGACTGCTGACCGTCATCGGCTTCTCGGTGCATGACACGATCGTGATCTACGACCGCATCCGCGAGAACATCCGGCAGGCCCCCAACGCGAGCCTGCACGAGAACGTGAACGCCGCGATCCTCCAAACGATCGCGCGGTCGCTGAACACCTCGCTCACGGTGCTCATCACGGTCGCCTCGATGCTGGCGCTGGGCGGCGCCTCGATCCAGTCGTTCCTGCTCGTGATCCTGATCGGCATCACGGCGGGTGCGTACTCCAGCATCGGCATCGCCGCGCAGCTGCTCGTCTCGTGGGAGACCGGCGAGCTCGCGCGGCTGGCGTTCTGGCGCCGGGCGGCCCCGGCGGCGGAGCAGGCCGGCTAGCCCGCCGGGGTCATCTGCCGCGCAGGGACTCGTGCAGCACGCGCGCGTCCCCGTGGCGCCGCGTCACTCCGTCGCGGTCGAGGCACTCCAGGATCGCCTGCGCGGCGCGGCGGTTCGTGTCCAAGGCGTCGCGCGCCTCGGCCAGCGTGATCTGCCGGCCGTCGCGCAGGAGGGCGATCACCCGCTCGCGCACGGACGCGTAGGCGTCGCGCGCCAGCACCGTGCCGTCGCCGCAGTCGACCGCGCGCCCCGCGCCCTCGAGGTAAGTCAGCATCTCCGGGTCGATGTTCAGCCGCGGCGGCTGGGTGCCGCCCGCGCGCAGGGCGCGCTCGATGCGCTCCACCTCGGCCTGCTGTGCCGGGGCGAGGGCCGGCGCCCACCCGGACTCCGCGAAGCCGTCGCCGCGCGCCTCGATCTCCGGTGCGAGCCCCGCGAGCACCGCTGCGAACTCCCGCGCGGGCAGCCGCAGCGCCCCGCGCAGCACCTCGCGCGGCATCGCCCAGCGCAGCGGATGCGCGGCGTGGAACGCCGCGAGGGCCCGCGTCACCTCGCCGTGGATGCGCGCGCGCCCGGCATGCGTCAGGAGCACCGGCTCGCCCGCCGCCACGGGGAGGGTGTGCAGGGCGCCCCGGTCCGCCAGCGCGCGAATCGCCGCGGCGAACGCCTGCGCGCTCACCTCGCTCGCGGCGGCGAGCGCGGAGGGCGCGGCCGGCTCGGTGCGTTCGAGGGCGGCGAGGATGCGGCTCTCCGGCGTCCCCGCCGAGCGCGCGCGCAGCCGCTCGATGGTGGCGACGCTGTGGCGGCGGTGGCGCGGCGGGTTCACCTCCACGATGCGCCCGCCGCCCACGGTCTGATCCGGGACGCGCAGCACGAAGAGGTCGCCAGGGGCCGCGGCAACCGGCGAGGCCAGCACGATCTGCGCCCAGCCGGTGGCGCCGCCGGGGATCGTGTCGCGCCCCGCGGCGTCGAGCTGGTCCGCGCCGCCCAGGACCCGCACGCGCCCCTGCACCTCGGCGGAGCCCACGTGCACCGCCACGCGCAGGTTGTGGCGGATGGGGCGCTCCGGGAGGGCACGCAGCACGGCGTCGAACGCCCGCACGGGGGCGATCCGCCCCGGTGGGGCGAGCACCTGGCCGCGCGCGACCTGCTCCACGGCGATGCCCGCCAGGTTCGCCGCCACGCGCGTGCCCGGGAGGGCCTCCTGCACCTCGTGGCGGTGGGTCTGCAGCCCGCGAATGCGGGCCGCCGGTCCGCCCGGCGCCACCTCCACGGTGTCGCCGATGCGCAGGCGGCCGTCCAGCAGGGTGCCGGTGACCACCGTGCCGAAGCCGGCCATGGTGAAGACGCGGTCGATGCCCAGGCGCGGACGGCTGATGTCGCGCGGCTCGGTGGTGGCGTCCAGCGCGCGGTCGATCGCGTCGCGCAGATCGTCCAGGCCCGCGCCGGTGACGCTGGAAACGCGCACGCACAGCGCGCCTTCGAGGTGCGTCCCGTCCAGGGCGGCGCGCACCTCCTCCTCCACGAGCGCGGCCCAGTCGCCGTCCACCAGGTCGCACTTCGTGAGCACGACGATCGCATTGCGCACCTCGAGCAGGTCGAGGATCTCCAGGTGCTCGCGCGTTTGCGGCATCACCCCCTCGTCGGCGGCGATCACGAGGAGCGCGAGGTCCACGGCGCTGATCCCCGCGAGCATGTGGCGCACGAAGCGAACGTGGCCCGGGACGTCGACGATCGAGACCTCGCGGCCGCCCGGCAGGGTCATCCAGGCGAAGCCGAGGTCGATCGTCATCCCCCGCTCCTGCTCCTCGCGGAGGCGGTCGGGGTTCGTGCCCGTCAGCGCTTGGATGAGCGCGGACTTCCCGTGGTCGACGTGGCCAGCGGTCCCGATGACGAACATGCGTCGAGTGTACGAGGCGCGCGGCGGCGGGAGTCAGGACGTGAGCGGCCGCACCAGCTCCGTGCGCCAGTCGGCCTCGTCCGGGCCGGACTCCGGGCCGACGAGGAAGCACTCCCACAGGCCCGCGGCGGGCGTGTGCCCCTGTGCGGCGAGCCACGAGTCGAACTCGCCCCAGGCGGCGCCCAGGCCCTCGTAACCGCCGTGGTACACGGTGCGTGCCACGCGCGCCGCGGGCAGCTCGCCGGCGTGCACGCGGCCGGTCGCGGTGACCGGCGTCTCCACGGGAAAGCCGACCTCGAAGTCGAAGGTGCCCTCGTCCATGCGGAAGTGGCGATCGAAGAGCGGGCCCGCCGGCGCGATTCCCTGCGCGCCGAGCACGGACAGCACCTCGGTGATCGCGGGGCCCATGGCAGCCTGGATCTCCTCGCGGGGAATCGTGAGGTGGATGACCGCAGTCTGCCGTGCGCTGCTCTGCGTGATCTCGGGCGGTTCGATCAACGGGGCCCTCCGGGCGGCGTCACTCGCTCTGGTCTTCGATGTCGGGCAGAAGGTCGACGAACACCTCGTTGGAGAGCAGCAGGCCGCGGCCGGTGAGGCGGAGACGGCCGTCCGAGCGCTCCAGGAGTCCGAGGCGCTCGTGCTTCGCGATGGCGGGGCCGAAGACCTCGTCCGGCGGGGCGCCGAAGCGCTCCGTGAACTCCTGGATGTCCACGCCCTGCATCAGTCGGAGCCCCAGGATCATCGCGTCCGCGCGCATGGTCGCCTCGTCGGGCGTCTCGCCCCCGGCGATCTGGCGCAGCTCGCCGCGCCCGGTGTCCCGCCGCTCTTCCCACGACTGCGTGACCGCCTCGACATAACGGTTGGGCGCGTCGACGTTCGCGAGGCGGCGTCCGAGGAAGAACGAGTGCGCCCCCGCGCCCAGGCCCAGGTACGGCTCGGAGCGCCAGTAGACGAGGTTGTGGCGGCAGGGCCGGCCGGGGAGCGACCAGTTGGAGATCTCGTACTGCTCGTACCCGGCGCGGGACAGGCGCGCGCGGGTCCACTCGTACTGGTCGGCGGCGACGTCCGGGTCGGGCTCCGGCAGCTGGCCCTTCGCGACCTGGTAGTGGAGGGCAGTGCCCGCCTCCACGGTCAGCGCGTAGCAGGACAGGTGCTCCGGGCGCAGCTCCAGCACGCGCTCCAGCGTCTGCTGCCAGCGATCCACCGGTTGCCCCATGATCCCGAAGATCAGGTCCAGGTTGAGGTTGTCGAACCCCGCCGCGCGCGCGTCGCGCACCGCCTCGATCGCCCGCTCCGGCGAGTGCAGGCGCTCCAGGAGCTTCAGCTCGTCGGCGTGCAGCGACTGGACGCCCATCGACAGGCGGTTCACGCCCAGCGCGCGCAGGCCATCGAGGTGCGCGCGGGTGAGCTCGGTGGGGTTCGCCTCCAGCGTCCACTCGACGTGATCCGAGATCTCGAAGTGCTCGCGGATGGCGGCGGTGATCTGCGCCATGTCGTCGAGCGAGGTGAGGCTCGGCGTGCCGCCGCCGAAGAAGACCGTGTCCACGCGCATGCCGCGGGCCGCGGGCGCCCAGAGCTCCATCTCGTGCACGAGCGCGGGGGTGTAGTCCGCGACGAGGTGGCCCGGCAGGCCCTCGTAGGAGTTGAAGTCGCAGTAGCCGCACTTGGCCGTGCAGAAGGGGATGTGCAGGTACAGCGCGAGCGAGCGCCCGCTCGTCGCGTCGAGGCTGCCGTGAGTCGGATGCACCACCGTGTCGGGCATGGTGAGAGGGTAGCAGGGGCGCTCCCGGCGGGCGATTGCGGGTACCATCGACCGGCTGGCGCCGGGCTGCCGGCAGGCGGCCACATCCCCATCCAGAGAAGGGCATCGACGTGACACTCACCTCCTCCCAGGAGGCGTTCCTGCGGGACCACCGGCTGGGCGTGCTGGGGACCGGACGCCGGGACGGGTCGCCGCAGCTCTCGACGATCAACTACCTGGTCGAGGACGGGAAGATCGTGCTCAGCGTCACCAGCGACCGCGCGAAGTGGCTGAACTCGAAGCGCCAGCCGAAAGTGGCGCTGCTCGTCCTCGACGGGCGGACGCAGCTCATCGTCTACGGCACCGCCGAGTGCATCGCGGGTGACCCGGAGCGCGTCGCCATCACGCGGCGGCTGCGTTCCGGGGGCACCAACCCGCCGCCGCCCGGCATCAGCGACGCCGAGTACGCGAGGCAGCTCGACGACCAGAAGCGCGTCGTGATCCGCATCACGCCGGCAAGCGCATTCGGCGGAGAGTAGGCGCCGTCCGGGCCCACGCACCGTCCCCGCACGTCGCGTGTCGAACCTCGGGCGCGAGCGTGCGACACTCGCAGACTACGAGTGCGCTCGGGCGCGAGTGCTGGGGCGAGGTGTGCGGTGCTGAAGACTCACAGGTGCGGTGATCTGCGCGCGGAGCACGCGGGTGAGCGGGTGACCGTCGCCGGGTGGGTGCACCGCCGCCGCGATCACGGCGGCCTGCTGTTCATCGACCTGCGCGACTCCAGCGGCATCGTGCAGGTCGTGTTCCGCCCGCAGGACGCCCCGCAGGCGGCCGCGATCGCCGAGGGCGTTCGCTCCGAGTACGTGGTGCGCATCCACGGCGAGGTGGCGCTGCGCCGCCCCGGCACCGAGAACCCGGAGATGCCGACCGGCTCGATCGAGGTGACCGCCGCCGAGGCGGAGATCCTCAACGCCTCCGAGACGCCCCCGTTCTCCATCGCCGAGGAGACCAACACCGGCGAGGTGATGCGCCTCAAGTACCGCTACCTGGACCTGCGCCGCGAGCGCATGGCGCGCAACCTGCGCCTGCGCCACCGCGTGGTGAAGTTCATCCGCGACTTCATGGACGCGCGCGGATTCCTGGAGGTGGAGACGCCGACGCTCAACCTCGCGACGCCCGAGGGCGCTCGCGACTACCTGGTGCCTTCACGGGTGCACCCCGGTGCGTTCTACGCGCTGCCGCAGTCGCCGCAGCAGTGGAAGCAGCTGCTGATGGTCGCCGGCGTGGACCGGTACTTCCAGATCGCGCGCTGCTATCGCGACGAGGACCTGCGCGGCGACCGCCAGCCGGAGTTCACGCAGCTCGACGTGGAGATGGCGTTCGTCGAGGAGGAGGACATCCTCGCGCTGATCGAGGAGCTCTACACGGACCTCTCCGCGGAGGTCGGCGCGCACTTCACCGTGCCGTCGCCGTTCCCGCGGCTGACCTTCGCGGAGTCGATGGAGCGCTTCGGGTCCGACAAGCCCGACCTGCGCTTTGGCCTGGAGCTGCACGACCTCACCTCGCTGGTGCGCGAGACCGAGTTCCAGGTGTTCACGCGGGTGATCGAGGATGGCGGGCGCATCCGCGGGTTCGTGGTGTCGGGCGGGGCGGACATCCCGCGCCGCGGCGTGGACGCCCTGACGGAGCTCGCGCGGGAGGCCGGCGCCTCCGGCCTCGTATGGGCGCAGTTCTCCGGGGAAGGGCCGCTGGACGGCCTCACCGCGGACGACGTGCGCTCGCCCGTCTCGCGGTTCTTCACGCCGGACCAGCTGGGCGCGCTGGCGGCGGAGTGCGGCGGGACGCGCGGGGACGCGCTGCTCATGGCGGCGGGACCGGACGCGCTCACCTCGAAGGTGCTGGACGTGCTGCGCCGTCGCATCGCCGAGGACCGCAACCTCGCGGACCCGGACACGCTGGCGTTCCTCTTCGTCACGGAGTTCCCGATGTTCGAGTGGGACGCGGAGGGACAGCGCTGGTCGGCCGTGCACCACCTGTTCACCGCCCCGTACGAGGCGGACCTGCCGCTGCTGGAGACCAACCCGGGAGCGATGCGCTCGCATGCGTACGACATCGTCTGCAACGGGCAGGAGATCGCCTCGGGCTCGATCCGCATCCACTCGCGTGACACGCAGATGGCGGTGTTCCGCACACTCGGCATCGGCGCCGAGGAGGCGCGGGTGAAGTTCGGGCACATGCTCGAGGCGTTCACCTACGGCGCTCCGCCGCACGGCGGCATCGCCCCGGGCATCGACCGCACCGTGGCGCTCTTCGCGGGCGAGCGCGACATCCGCGAGGTGATCGCCTTCCCGAAGACGAAGTCCGCCGCCGACCCGATGACCGGCGCGCCGGCCCCCGTCAGCCCGCAGCAGCTGGCCGACGTGCACATCGCGCTCGACGAGGAGGCCCGGCTGGCGCTGGAGGAGGCGGCCGCCGGCGCCCCGGTTGGGGACGAGGAGGACGCGTAGCCTCGGGAGCCCTGAGCGCCGGCCGATGCGTCCGGGCACCGCTCGCATGCGTAACCTGTGCATGGTTGCGATATGCTCGCAGTTCCCACCACACCGGGCGGCATGCCCGTGAGATGAGCGAAGGCCGATGCGTCAGAACCGAATGCTCGCCATCCTCCTGGGCGTCCTCGCCGCGCTCGTGCTCGTGGTCGGCGGACTCTCGGCCATCCTGCTCCTGTCCGGGAGGGGCGGCACCAGCGGTACCACCTCTACCAGCGAGACCGGGGGCAGCGGCTCCGCTGCCGCCTCCGGGCGCCTCCGCCTGGCCGGGGCCGACCCCAGCACCATGGACCCGCACCTTGCGACCGACTCCACCTCGGCGGAGTACATCGTGGAGGTCTTCAGCGGGCTGGTGACGATCTCGCCCAAGCTGGAGCTCCAGCCGGATCTCGCCAAGTCGTGGGACGTCAGCCCGGACGGGAAGACGTACACCTTCGTGCTGCGGGACAACGCCACCTTCCACGACGGCCGGAGGGTCACGGCGGACGATGTCAAGTGGTCCATCGAGCGTGCGGCCTCGAAGCAGCTCGCGTCGCCCACGGCGATGAGCTACCTGTCCGACATCATCGGGATGCCGGATTACTTCGCGGGCAAGGCGCCGGGCATCAGCGGCATCGAGGTGGTGGACGCGAGCACGATCCGCTTCAAGATCGATGCCGCGAAGCCGTACTTCCTCGCGAAGCTGTCGTACCCGACGGCGTTCGTGCTCGACCGCAAGCAGGTGGAGGCGAACCCGCGCAACTGGACGCGCAAGCCGAACGGGACGGGCCCGTACCAGCTCACCGAGTGGCGCCTGGGCGAGCGCATCACGCTCACTGCGTACGACAAGTTCTACCTCGGCACGCCGAAGCTGAAGGAGGCCGTCTACCTGCTCTCGGGCGGCTCAGCGCTCACGCGGTTCGAGAACAACGAGCTGGACGTGGCGCCGCTGAGCATCAACGACATCGACCGGGCGCGCGATCCGGGGCAGGCGCTGAGCAAGCTCTACCAGCAGTCCACGCAGTTCTCGATCTCGTACATCGCACTCAACAGCAAGACGCCGCCGTTCGATGACCCTGCGGTCCGCCGCGCCATGGGGCTCGCGCTCGATCGCAAGAAGATCTCCGACGTGACGTTCAAGGGCATGCTGGCGCCGGCCAGCGGCATCCTCATGCCGGGTCTGCCGGGCTTCACGCCGGACGTGAAGACGCTGCCGTACGACCCGGCGGCCGCGAAGGCGGAGCTCGCGAAGTCGAAGTACGCAAAGTCCATGCCAACGATCACGCTGACGGAGACGGGTGGCGGAGCGTCCGCTAGCCCGGACACGGAGGCGTACGTCGCGGCGTGGAAGGAGATCCTCGGCATGAACGTCGAGATCAAGCAGTCGGACTTCGCCACCTTCATCGCGGACCAGCAGGCGGGCAAGCTGCAGTTGTTCGCTGCCGGCTGGATCATGGACTACCCCGACCCGGAAGACCTGCTGGACCTGAAGTTCCACAGCAAGTCGCCGCTCAACGACCAGGGCTACGCTAACCCGGAGGTCGACAAGCTCCTGGACGATGCGCGGACGCTGCAGGACCCGGCGAAGCGCCTCGATCTCTACCGGCAGGCCGAGAAGATCATCATCAACGACGCCACGTGGCTGCCGCTCTACTTCTCCATGTCACACCAGGTGGTGAACCCCGCCGTGAAGGGCTGGTTCGATCCGCCGATGGTGCTGCCGCGTCTCCGGTTCATCGAGGTCACGCGGTAGGGGCAGCGCGCCGGGCGGCCCGGCGAGAAGGGGAGCAGCGTGGGCGCGTACGTCGTTCGGCGGCTGCTGTGGCTTCCCGTGCTCCTGGTGATCGTCTCGTTCAGCACTTTCACGCTCGCTCGCTTCGGCCCGGGCGACCCGGTGACGCTGGAGACGCAGAAGTCCCGCGACCCGGCAGTGGTGGCGGAGGCGCGCGCGAAGCGCGGACTGGACCGGCCCATCCCGGTGCAGTACCTGCGCTGGCTGCAGCTCGCCGCCCGCGGTGACCTGGGCGAGTCCACGCTGCAGAAGGGCTATTCCGTCTCGGAGCTCATCTTCCCGAAGATGTGGGTCTCGGCGCAGCTCAGCCTGGTCGCGATCATCATCGTGTTCGCGGTGGGGATCCCCATGGGGCTCCTGGCAGCGCGGCTGGCCGGCACGTGGATCGACCCGATGATCATCGGCACGCTCCTGTTCCTCCAGGCGATCCCGGTGCTGGTCGTGATCCCACCGCTGATCTGGCTGTTCGCCGTGAAGCTGCAGTGGCTCCCCGTGGGCGGCTGGGACGGCATCTTCGCGGTCTACTGGATCGGCGGGGTGGTAGCGATCCCTATCCCGAATCCCCACCTGTACATCCCGCTGGTGGCGTTCACCATCGGCGGATTCGTCGGGGTCGCGCGCCTCGTCCGCATCACTGCACTCGAGGTCAACCTGGAGGATTACGTGCGCACCGCGCGGTCGAAGGGGCTCTCCGAGACGGCCGTGCAGCTCCGGCACGTGTTGCCGAACGCCCTCCTGCCCGTGGTCACCGTGGTCGGCTTCTCGCTTGCCGGGATCATCGAGGGCTCGTTCTTCGTGGAGACGCTCATGGGGATCAACGGCATCGGCCGCCTGACGTTCGAGGCAGTGACGAGCCGCGACTACGACGTGATCCTCGCGACCACGGTGGTGTTCGCCTCGGCCTTCGTCATCTGCAACCTGCTCGCCGAGCTGGTGTACGGCGTGGTCGACCCGCGTGTCCGGCTGGGGGCCACCCGCGGATGAGCAGCGCCACGGTCCAGGCCCCCGCTGCCGTGGCCCCGCCGGGAGGCGAGAGTGAGTGGCACCGCGTCTGGCAGCGCCTGCGCCGCAAGCGCCTGGCGATGGCGTCGCTGGTGGTGATCGCGGTGATCTACGTGGCGGGGATCTTCGCGTCGGTGCTGGCCCCGTACTCCTACAACCAGACGAACCTGGACATCCCGCGGCAGGGGCCTTCGCGCAGTCACCCGCTGGGGACGGACACCCTGGGCCGGGACATGCTCAGTCGCACGATGTACTCCGCCCGCACCACGCTCATCGTGACCACCGCGGTGATCCTGAGCGGGTCGCTGATCATCGGCAACGGACTCGGGTTGCTGTCCGGCTACCGTGGCGGCTGGATCGACGCGGTGATCATGCGCGTGGGCGACGTGTTCTCGTCGCTCCCCGGGCTCGTGATGCTGATCCTGATCAACGCCTCGCTCGGACCGAGGGTGACCGAGGCCGTCCGCGGGCTGGAGCGGATGACCGGCGTGTCCGGGCTCGTCGCGTCCGGGTTCCCCTCGTATCTGCTCGTCTTCTCGGCGCTGTCGCTCTTCTCGTGGGTGGGGACGGCGCGGATCATCCGCGCGCAGATCCTCCAGCTGCGCGAGCGCGACTTCATCACGTCCGCGGAGGCGCTGGGCGCGACGCCGTGGCGGGTGATTCGATATCACCTGCTGCCGAACGTCTCGTTCCTGATCATCCTCCAGGTCTCGGCGACCCTGGGCGGGATCGCCGGGTCCGAGATCGTGCTGACCTGGTTCGGCGTGGGCGTGCAGCCCCCGGCGGCCTCCTTCGGCGCGATGCTGTTCGAGGGATCCGGGCCGCGCACGTTCCAGGCGTACCCGCACCTGCTCCTGGTCCCGGGCGTGGTGGTGACGATGCTCCTCTTCGCGTTCAATCTCCTGGGCGACGCCCTGAACGACGCCGTGCGCGGGCGCTGAGGGCGCAGTCTCGAGGCCTTTCGGGCCTCCTTCTTAGGGTGCGGTGGGCGCTCCCTTAAGGGCAGAAGCCAACAGGTCGCGTGCTATAGTAATTTCGCAAGAGTTGTGACGGCTCCGTTGATTCGGACCGGGCATTTGCACGCTCGGCCGTTCCCGCGGCCCCGATCCGAACCCAGTTCTGCCCAGAGGGTGCACCGCATTGGCCATCACGAAGGAACGTCTCCCCCGCGCGCGCGTCTCGCTTGAGATCGAGGTCGATCCCGAGCGCGTCGAGAAGCACATGGACCGCGCCGTGGCGCGCCTGTCCAGGCAGGTGCGCGTACCCGGCTTCCGGCCCGGCAAGGTGCCGCGCCGGAACCTGGAGCGCCACGTGGGCACCGCCGCCCTGCTGCAGGAGGCGCTGGAGGAGCTCGTGCCCGAGGTGTACCAGGAGGCCCTGGTCTCCGAGGACATCGACGCCATCGATCAGCCCGAGTTCGGCCTGAAGTCCACCGAGCCGCTGGTGGTCACCGCCACCGTGCCCGTGCGCCCGGACGTCAACCTGAACGACTACCAGTCGCTCCGCGCCGCCCGGCCCGAAGTGACGATCGCCGACGACCAGGTGGAGCACGCGCTGACCGACATCCGCCGCCGCCACGCGGTGCTGGAGCCGGTAGAGCGCCCCGTGCAGTGGAACGACACCGTCCGCGCGGACGTGACCGTCACCGTGGACGGGCAGGCCGAGCCGCACGAGGAGGAGGACGCCGAGTTCCCCGTCCGCGAGGGCTCCGTGGTGTCGCTTCCCGGCTTCGTGGAGCGCCTGGTCGGCCTCGATCGCGGCGCGACGCACCACATCGAGTTCGAGCTTCCCGGCGACTTCAGCGCGGAGGAGCTCGCGGGCAAGACCGCGAAGTACGACGTGACGATCCACGAGGTGAAGCAGGAGATCCTCCCGGACGTCGACGACGAGTTCGCCGCGTCCCTGGACGAGGAGGGCGTGACCACGGTCGCCGAGTTGGACGCCCGCATCCGCAAGGACCTCCAGTCCCAGGCCGAACGCCTGGTGATGGGCGACTACCAGGACGAGATCGTCGACCTGCTGGTGGCGACGTCCACCATCGACTACCCGGAGGTGCTCGTCGATCGCGAGATCGAGCGGATCATCGACCGCGAGTCGAACCACGCCTCTCACACCCAGGAGGGGCTGAACAACTGGCTGAACGCCATCGGCAAGACGCTCCAGGAGCTCAGCGACGAGCTCCGCGAGCGCGCCGACCTGACCGTGCGCCGCGCGCTGGTCCTCGGTCGCCTGATCGACGAGGAGCAGATCGAGGTCACCGACGAGCAGATCGACGCCGAGATCAGCAATCTCGCCAGCCAGATGGGCGCCAATGGCAACCCCGACACCATCGCGGCGATTCGCGGGATGTTCGATACGCCGGACGGGCGCGCCTCGATCCGGACGCAGCTGATCACCAGGAACGCGCTCGAGCGGCTGGTGGAGATCTGCTCGCAGCCGGAGGCGGAGGGCGAGGGCCCTCGGCGCGCCAGCCGCCGCCGCCGCGGGCGCGCCGAGGCCGAGGGCACGGGCACCGAGGACGCCGAGGACACCGGGGGCGAGGAGGCTGCGGCGGAGCCGGCCGCGGAGGCATCCGGGGACGCCCCGGCCGCCGAGGCGCAGGAGTAGCGCCCCGGGGCGCATGAGCAACCGCGACGAACGATCAACGAGCGAGCAGGACAGGAACGACAGATGACCTACCGCCCGATCCGCCCCGGCGATTTCTCGGAGGGCTTCCTCAAGCCCCAGAACATTGTGCCGATGGTTGTAGAGACGAGTGCTCGCGGTGAGCGCGCCTATGACATCTACTCGCTGCTGCTGAAGGAGCGCATCGTCTTCCTCGGCACGCCGATCGATGACCAGGTGGCGAACTCCATCGTGGCGCAGCTGCTGTTCCTGGACCGGGAGGACCCGGATCGCGACGTCTCGATCTACGTAAACTCCCCTGGCGGGATGATCTACGCGGGTCTCGCGATCCTCGACACCATGAACCTGATTCGCGCGGATGTCAGCACGATCGCCGTGGGCGTGACCGCGTCCATGGGGACGGTGCTGCTCGCCGGCGGCAAGAAGGGCAAGCGCTACGCGCTCCCGAACGCCACCATCCACATGCACCAGGCGCTCGGCGGCGGCAGCGGCCAGGCCGCCGACGTGGAGATCCAGGCGCGCGAGCTGCTCCGCAACAACGACAAGATCCGCCAGATCCTCTCGGACGCCACCGGGCAGTCCATGGAGCGCATCAAGCACGACACGGACCGCGATATCTACATGACGGCCGAGGAAGCGAAGGCCTACGGGCTGGTGGACGAGCTGCTGTCCAAGCCGGAGAAGTAGTCGCCGCCCTCGGGCGGTAGTGGCGCGTTTGGCGGCGGTTGAACCGGGGGTTCCATGGCCGGGAGCACGACACGCGGGAGCCGGGTGCAGTACAACTGCTCCTTCTGCGGCAAGAACCAGGATCAGGTCAAGCGCCTGATCGCGGGTCCGGGCGCCGTCTACATCTGTGATGAGTGCGTCGACCTCTGCCAGGAGATCATCAACGAGGAGTCCCAGAACGGGAAGTCGGTCGGCAAGGCCGCCGGCACTCACATTCGCACGCCGCAGGAGATCATGAACCAGCTCGACGAGTACATCGTCGGGCAGGAGCGCACCAAGCGTGTGCTCGCCGTCGCCGTCTACAACCACTTCAAGCGCGTCGAGGCGCCGGTCCAGGCGGACCTCGACCTCGAGAAGTCGAACATCCTGCTCATCGGCCCCACGGGCACCGGCAAGACCGAGTTCGCCCGCACCCTGGCGAGGATGCTGGACGTTCCCTTCTCGATCGCGGATGCGACCGCCCTCACCGAGGCCGGGTACGTGGGCGAGGACGTCGAGAACATCCTCCTGCACCTCATCCAGTCGGCCGACTTCGACATCCAGAAGGCCGAGCGCGGCATCGTCTACATCGACGAGATCGACAAGATCGCGCGCAAGAGCGATAACCCGTCGATCACCCGCGACGTCTCCGGCGAGGGCGTGCAGCAGGCGCTGCTCAAGATCATCGAAGGCTCGGTGGCGAGCGTCCCGCCGCAGGGCGGCCGCAAGCACCCGCACCAGGACTTCATCCAGATCAACACCTCCAACATCCTCTTCATCTGCGGCGGCGCGTTCGAGGGCCTCGAGAAGATCGTGGCGAAGCGCACCGGGCACGGCGTGCGCTCGCTCGGCTTCCACGCCGACACGCGCACGCGCGCCGAGATCGAGGAGGAGAAGGCCAACATCCTGCGGGATGTCACCCACGACGACCTGCTGCAGTTCGGCCTGATCCCGGAGTTCGTCGGCCGCCTGCCCGTGGTTTCCACGCTGGAGCCGCTGAACATCGACATGATGGTCGCCATCCTGACGCAGCCGAGGAACGCCGTCTCGCGGCAGTTCCAGCGCCTGTTCGCCCTGGACGACTGCGAGCTGATCTTCACCGACGACGCCCGCGTGGCGATCGCGGAGCGCGCGCTCGCCCAGCGCACCGGCGCGCGCGGCCTGCGGACCGTGCTGGAGCAGATCCTGCTGGACGTGATGTTCGAGGTGCCCTCGCGCGGCGACGTGAAGAAGTGCGTGGTCTCCGCGGAGACGGTGAACAACCGCGTGCCCCCCCTGCTGCTCACCGCCGCCGGCACGGCGATCCACGACGACGACCGGCCGGTGCAGGAGTCGGCGTAGCCGCCGGCTCCCGCGGGGTGCCGCGTCCCTAGCGACGGCCGGTGCTATCCTCGGTCCTCGCGGCCGTCGTCCGAACGGCCTCAGCGATCTGAGCGCGCATGACCGCGAAGCCTCGTCCCGCTGTCCCCCGCCCCCCGCGGCCGCCGCGCGTCGCACGTGAACGCCTGGACACCCTGATGGTCGAGCGCGGGCTCGCCAGCGGGCGTGACCGCGCCCGCGCACTGGTGATGGCGCGCGAGGTCCTGGTGAACGGAGAGGTCGCCACCCGCCCCGCCGCCCCGGTCGCGCTGGACGCGGCGATCGAGATCAAGACCCCGCCCCCGTACGTCGGACGCGGCGGAGAGAAGCTCGCGCACGCCCTCGCGCGGACGGGCGTGGCGGTCCAGGGCCGCCGCTGCCTCGACGTCGGGGCCTCCACCGGGGGCTTCACGGACTGCCTGCTGCAGCACGGCGCAGGGTTCGTAGTGGCCGTGGACGTGGGGTACGGGGACTTCGCGGCGAAGCTGCGCGACGATCCGCGCATCCAGTTGCGCGAGCGCACGAACGCGCGCAGCCTCGAACCGCTGGAGCCGCCGGTGGACCTGGTGGTGATGGACGTCTCGTTCATCTCGATCACCACGGTTCTCCCCGCGGTGGTGCGGTCCGTGCGGCCCGGCGGCGACCTGCTGCTGATGGTCAAGCCGCAGTTCGAGGTGGGGGCGGTGTCGGTGGAGAAGGGCGGCGTCGTGCGCGACCCGGTGCTGCACGCCTCGGCGGTGGCGAAGGTGATGCTCGCCGCGCTCGACCTCGGGCTGCGTGTGCGCGGCGTCGTGCGGTCGCCGCTGCTGGGTCCCGCCGGCAACCGGGAGTTCTTCCTGTGGGCGCGCGTGCCCGAGCGCACCCCCGCGCATGCCCGCGAGGCGGGGACCGAGACCGAGCCAGGGATTGAGGCACAACCGTGATCGACTTCACCCCGCCGTCCGAGGTCGCCGTCTGCTACCACCGCGACGTGAGCGGGGCCGCGGAGCGCGCCGAGGTGCTGGCCGCGCAGGCGCGCGCGGCCGGGCGCCGGGCATGGGTGAGCGTGCTCCCGCTGACCGGCGACGGCGACGGGAGCGCGGAGTTCTGCGCGCGGCTGCGCTCCTCCGGACTGCTGGTCTGCGTGGGCGGCGACGGCACGGTGCTCCACGCCTCCGAGTTCGCCGCGCAGACGCAGACGCCGATCTTCGGGGTGCGCATGGGACGCCTCGGCTTCCTCACGGAGACGATCGAGGCCGACGCGGAGGCATCGCTGGCGGAGGTGCTGCGCGGCAACGCGCGCCTGGAGCGGCACTCCATGGTGCAGGCGCGCATCGGCGAGAGCGAGCCGATGCACGCGCTGAACGACGTGGTGATCGGCCGCGCCGTCCTGGGACGCACGATCACCGTGGGTGCGCGCATCGAGGGCGTGCTCGTGGCCGAGTACCGCGCGGACGCGATCGTGATCGCGACGGCGACGGGTTCGACGGGGTACGCCCTGAGCGTCGGCGGGCCGATCCTCCACCCCTCCTCGGACGAGATGATCGTCGTGGCCGTGGCGCCCCACCTCACGCGTTCCAACCCGCTGGTGCTGCCCGGGACCACGCGCCTGCTGCTCTCCGTGGAGCGGAGCTACGAGGCGATCCTGACGGTGGACGGCCTGCACCAGCGCCCGGTAGAGTCGGGGACGGTCGTGGAAGTGTCGCTCTCGCCCCGCTCCGCGCACTTCGTCCGGCTGGGTGGCCCGGCGCAGTTCTACGCGAACCTCGCCAAGCGCCTGGGCTGGCTGCGAGAAGACCATGCGCTGGGCGACCTGGGCGACGACCCGGCACGGCCATCCTGAGGCGCGCCGATCACGGGTGACTTATCCTATGGCCATGACCTCCGCCGATCCCGATGCCCCCGTCACCGCCGCGGACGTGCACGTCGTGCGCGCCACCGTGCAGGACGCCGAGGGCATCCACCGACTCGTGAACTACTGGGCGTCGCAGGGACAGATGCTCCCGCGCACGCTGGGTGAGACGTACGAGAACCTGCGGGACTTCTTCGTGGTGCGCGAAGGAGACCGCGTGGTGGGGTGCGGCGCGCTACACATTGTCTGGGCGGACATGGCCGAGCTGAAGTCGCTCGCCGTGGAGGAATCCGAGCACTCGCGCGGCCTGGGCGCCGCGATCACCCGCGCGTGCGTGGAGGAGGGACGAGCGCTGGGCCTCACCGGCCTGTTCGCGCTCACGTACCGCCCCGGCTTCTTCGAGCGTCTCGGCTGGCGGCAGGCCGATGTCATGACGCTCCCGCGCAAGGTCTGGAACGAGTGCTACCGCTGCCCGAAGTTCCCCGGCTGCGACGAGATCGCGATGGTCATCGACCTCGCCCCGGGGCAGGCCGCCTCGTGAGCGAAGCGCCACTGCCGGAGCTGCTCCACTCCGAGCCGCTGGCGGCGGCGGGTTACATCCGGCTCGTGCGCGACACCATCCGCTTCGCCAACGGTCACCAGGTGGACCGCGCCGTGGTGGAGCACCCGGGCGCCGTGGCGCTGGTGGTGCTGGACGAAGCGGGGAGGTGGCTGCTGGTGCGCCAGTACCGGCACCCGGCCCGCCGCAACCTGCTCGAGATCCCCGCCGGCACCCGCGAGGACGGCGAGGACCCCGAACGCACCGCCGCCCGGGAGGTGCGCGAGGAGACCGGCTTCGCCGCCGGGCGCCTGGAGCGCATCGGCGGGGCCTGGATGGCCCCCGGCTTCTCCGGGGAGTTCATCACCTTCTACCTCGCGACCGACCTCCGGCCCGACCCGCTGCCCCAGGACCATGACGAGTACATCGAGGAGCCCGAGTGGCTCACGCTCGACGAGGTGTACGACGCCCTCGATGCGGGGCGCATCGAGGACGCCAAGACGATGGCTGCCGTGACCCTGTACGTTCGGCACCTCGTCCGCAACGGCGGCGCGCAGTAGGGTAAGCAAGCGTCCAGCCGGTGGGCCGGGGGGTGCCGCCGGGGTGCGGGCGCAACGGAGGTGGATCCATGGCTCCAGCGAGTCCGCGCTCGACGGTGGAGGCCGCCGTCGAGCCGATCAGCCGACGCCCGGCGAGCACTGCTCCCTGGCCGTTGAACCTGTACGCATCCGCGGTGGGCAAGAAATGGGTGATGGCCGTCACCGGCGTCATCGGCCTGCTCTTCATCACCGGCCACATGGTCGGCAACCTCAAGATCTACCTCGGCCCCACGGAGCTGAACCACTACGCGGAGGGGCTGCGGACCTTCGGCGCGCCGTTCGCGCCACGGGAGGCGATCCTGTGGGTCATCCGCAGCGTGCTCACGGTGGCCCTCGTCCTGCACGTCCACGCCGCGTTCTCGCTGTGGACCACCAACCGCAGGGCGCGCCCGGTGGCGTATGCCTCGCGACGTGACTACATCGCCGCGAACTACGCGAGCCGGACGATGATCTGGACGGGGCCGATCGTCCTCCTGTTCATTTTCGCCCACCTGATGGACCTGACCTGGGGCGCGACGAACCCGGACTTCGTGAGCGGCGAGGTGTACCACAACGTGGTCGTCTCGTTCCAGCGATATCCCGCGGTGATCATCTACGTCGCGGCCAACGTCGCACTTGGCTTCCACCTGTGGCACGGGGCGTGGAGCCTCTTCCAGTCGATCGGCGTGAACAACCCCTACCTCAACGGCCTGCGTCGAGCCTTCGCGACCGTGTTCGCGCTGGCGATCGTCGCCGGGAATGTCTCGTTCCCGATCGCGGTCGCGCTGGGAATCGTGAGCTAAGGAGCCACCGATGGAACTGAACGCTCACATCCCCGAGGGACCGATCGAGACGCTGTGGGACAACCACCGCTTCAACATGCGGCTGGTCAACCCCGCGAACAAGCGGCGCTTCCACGTCATCGTCATCGGCACCGGCCTCGCCGGCGCGGCGGCCGCCGCCTCGCTGGGGGAGCTCGGCTACAACGTCACCGCCTTCACGTACCACGACTCGCCGAGGCGAGCGCACTCGATCGCCGCGCAGGGCGGCATCAACGCCGCGAAGAACTACGCGAACGACGGCGACAGCGTCCATCGCCTGTTCTACGACACGGTGAAGGGCGGCGACTTCCGCTCGCGCGAGGCGAACGTGTACCGGCTGGCGCAGACCAGCGTCAACATCATCGACCAGTGCGTGGCCCAGGGCGTCCCGTTCGCGCGGGAGTACGGCGGGGCGCTGGAGAATCGATCCTTCGGCGGCGTGCAGGTGTCACGCACGTTCTACGCGCGGGGCCAGACCGGCCAGCAACTCCTCCTCGGCGCGTACCAGGCGCTGATGCGGCAGGTCGATGCGGGGACGGTGCGCCTGGTGCCGCGCACGGAGATGCTGGACCTGGTGGTCGTGGACGGCAAGGCCGCGGGCGTGGTCGTCCGCGACCTGATCACCGGCGAGGTTTCCTCGCACTCCGCGCACGCGGTGGTGCTGGCGACCGGCGGGTACGGCAACGTCTACTACCTCTCCACGAACGCGAAGAAGAGCAACGCCACGGCGGCGTGGCGAGCGCACCGTCGAGGCGCGGCGTTCGCGAACGCCTGCTTCACGCAGATCCACCCGACGTGCATCCCCGCCAGCGGCGAGCACCAGTCCAAGCTCACCCTGATGTCCGAATCGCTGCGCAACGACGGGCGCATCTGGGTGCCGAAGGACCAGGGCGACGGGCGCGCGCCGAACCAGATCCCCGAGGCCGACCGCGACTACTACCTCGAGCGGGCATACCCCTCGTTCGGCAACCTCGTCCCGCGCGATGTCGCGTCGCGCGCGGCGAAGCGGCAGGTGGATGCGGGCCGCGGCGTCGGTCCGCTGAAGAACGGCGTGTACCTCGACTTCGCGGAGTCCATCGGGCGGCTGGGGCGGAACGAGATCTTCGAACGCTACGGCAACCTGTTCGAGATGTACGAGCGCATCACGGGCGAGGACCCCTTCGAGACGCCGATGCGCATCTACCCGGCGACGCACTACGCGATGGGCGGGCTGTGGGTGGACTACAACCTGCAGAGCACCATCCCCGGCATGTTCGTGGGCGGTGAGGCCAACTTCTCCGACCACGGCGCCAACCGCCTGGGCGCCTCGGCGCTGATGCAGGGCCTGGCGGACGGCTACTTCGTGCTCCCGGCGACCGTGGGCGACTACCTGGCGGGGATGCTCGGCTCGCAGCCCGTGCCCACCGACCACGAGGCGTTCAAGAGCGCCGAGCGCGAGATCGCGGACCGCACGAAGCAGTTCATGGGCACGAACGGCAAGCGCTCCGTCGACTCCTTCCACAAGGAGCTCGGCAAGATCATGTGGGACCGCATGGGCATGGAGCGCGATCGCGCGGGTCTGGAGGCAGCGCTCCGTGACATTCCGATGCTGCGCGAGGAGTTCTACCGCGACGTGAAGATCCTCGGCACCGCCGATGGGCTCAACGACTCGCTGGAGAAGGCCTTCCGCGTGGCGGACTTCTTCGAGCTCGGCGAGCTGATCGCGCGCGACGCCCTGAACCGCGAGGAGTCCTGTGGTGGCCACTTCCGGGTGGAGCACCAGACGGCCGACGGCGAGGCCGAGCGTGACGACGAGCAGTTCTCCTACGTGGCCGCGTGGGAGTGGAAGGGCCCCGGCCAGCCTCAGACGCTGCACCAGGAGCCGCTGACCTTCAACTACGTGCATCCGGCGCAGAGGAGCTACAAGTAATGGACTTCACGCTCAAGGTCTGGCGGCAGTCCGGGCCGGACGCACGCGGCCAGTTCGAGACCTACCAGGCGGGCGGGATCTCCGAGGACATGTCGTTCCTGGAGGTCCTCGATGTTGTGAACGAGAACTTGATCGACGCGGGCACCGAGCCGATCGCCTTCGACCACGACTGCCGCGAGGGCATCTGCGGATCGTGCGGGATGATGGTGAACGGCCAGGCGCACGGCCCCGGGACGCGCACCGCGACCTGCCAGCTGCACATGCGCACGTTCAAGGACGGCGACACGATCACCGTGGAGCCGTGGCGCTCCGCGGCCTTCCCGCTGGTCCGTGATCTCACCGTGAACCGCTCGGCGCTGGACCGCATCGTGGAGTCCGGCGGGTTCATCTCGGTGAGCACCGGCGCGGCGCCGGAGGCGAACCTGATCCCCGTGCCGAAGGTCGTCGCAGAGGCGGCGATGGACGCGGCGGAGTGCATCGGGTGCGGGGCGTGCGTGGCGGCCTGCCCGAACGGCGCCGCCCAGCTCTTCACGGCGGCGAAGATGCAGCACCTGAACCTGCTGCCGCAGGGCCAGTCCGAGCGCTACCAGCGTGCGGAGCGCATGGTGGAGACGATGGAGGAGTACTTCGGCTCCTGCACGAACCACGGGGAGTGCCAGTACGCCTGCCCGAAGGGCATCTCCATCGACGTCATCGCCTACATGAACCGCGACTACATGGCGGCGAAGAGCAAGAACCGGAAGCTGCTGGGGCAGAAGTAGCCTCGAGGCCCTCGGGGCGGTGATGACACGAGAAGGGGCGGCCGTACGGCCGCCCCTTCTCGTGAACCGGCGGCGCCGGGCGGCCTCGAGGCGTGTCACCGGTCGGCCCGCTGGCTTCGGTATGGCAGTGCGGGACGGCCCTCCCCTGCCCCTCCCGGCGCGGGAGGGGTTGGAGGTTGAAGGGCTTCGCCCTTCACGCATCCCGGCTTCACATCGGAGCTCGAGGGGCGAAGCCCCTCCGATCTCGTTCCCCTTCCCGCGTAGGGAAGGGGGCAGGGGGATGGGACGCCCCGCGCCGCGACCTCGACGCCACTCGTCGGCACCGCGCGTACGCCGGATCTGCCTCGACAACTCGGGCAACGAGAAGGGGCGGCCTCGCGGCCGCCCCGTCGGTGCTGCGAACGAACCGCGCGAGGCTATTCGCCGGGCTTCGTCATCTCCTCCGGCTTGATCCACTCGTCGTACTGCTCGTTGGTGAGCAGGCCGGAGTGGATCGCGGACTCGCGGAGCGTGATGCCCTCGTGGTGGGCGTACTTGGCGATCTTCGCCGCGTTGTCGTAGCCGATGTGCGGGTTGAGCGCAGTCACGAGCATCAGCGATGAGTTCATCAGCTCGTTGATGCGCCGCTCGTTCGCCTCGATGCCCACGACCATGTTGTCCGTGAAGGAGCGCGCGGCATCGCCCAGCAGGCGCAGGCTCTGCAGGTTGTTGTACGCGATCACCGGCTTGAAGACGTTGAGCTCGAAGTGGCCGGTCGCGCCGCCGATAGAGACGCTGACCGCGTTCCCCATCACCTGCGCGCAGACCATGGTCAGCGCCTCGGACTGCGTGGGGTTCACCTTGCCCGGCATGATGCTGGACCCGGGCTCGTTCTCCGGCAGCATCAGCTCGCCCAGGCCGGCGCGCGGCCCGGAGCCGAGGAAGCGCACGTCGTTCGCGACCTTCATCAGGGACGCGGCGATCGTGTTCAGCTGGCCGGCCAGCTCCACCTGCGCGTCGTGCGCGGCGAGCGCCTCGAACTTGTTGGGGGCGGTGACGAAGGGAAGGCCCGTGAACGCGGCGATCTTCTGCGCTACGCGCGCCGCGTACTCCGGGTGGGTGTTCAGTCCCGTGCCCACGGCCGTACCGCCGAGGGCGAGTTCATACAGCCGGGGGAGGACCGCCTCGGCGCGGGCGATGCCGTAGGCGACCTGCTGCACGTAGCCTGAGAACTCCTGCCCCAGCGTCAGTGGCACCGCGTCCATTAGGTGCGTGCGCCCGATCTTGACGATCGACTCGAACTGCTTCGACTTCGCCTCGAGCGCGTCGCGGAGGTGCTGCAGCGCGGGGATGAGGTGGTGGACCACCTGCTCCGCCGTCGCCACGCTCATCGCCCCCGGGAACGTATCGTTCGAGGACTGCGACATGTTGACGTCGTCGTTCGGGTGGACGGGCTTCTTCGAGCCCATCTCGCCGCCCAGCAGCTCGATCGCGCGGTTCGAGATCACCTCGTTCGCGTTCATGTTCGTCTGGGTGCCGGAGCCGGTCTGCCACACGACGAGCGGGAAGTGGTCGTCCAGCGTGCCGTCGATGACCTCGCGGGCCGCCTTCAGGATGGCGTCCGTCTTTCCGGCGTCCAGCTTGCCGAGGTCATGGTTCACCTCGGCGGAGCAGTATTTCACGATGCCCAGGCTGCGGATCAGCGGCCGCGGCATCCGCTCGGTGCCGATCTTGAAGTTCTGCAGGGAGCGCTGCGTCTGCGCGCCCCAGTACCGCGTCGCGTCGACCTCGATGGGGCCGAACGTGTCGCTCTCAGTCCGTGTGCCGGCCACGGTGATCTCGCTCTCGCTACGTGTCGATGGCGGAAGGGGGGCGACACCCGGTGCCGCCCCCCGGGGGGCCTAGCCCTTCGGCGTGGCCTCCGCGAGTTCCTTCACGGCGTCGCCCGCGGCGCGGAGCGCCTTCAGCTCGGCCTCCGCCACCGGGATGTCGAAGATCTTCTGCACGCCGCCCGCGCCCAGCAGCACCGGGGCGCCGACGTACGCGTTCGAGACGCCGAACTCGCCCTGCAGGTAGGCGCAGCAGGGCAGGATGCGACGCTCGTCCAGCAGGATGGCCTCGACCATCTCGATCGTCGCGACCGCGGGGGCCACGAAGGCGCTCCCGGTCTTGAGCAGGTCCACGATCTCGGCGCCGCCGCGCATCGCGCGCTTCACGACTGCTTCGAGCTTGTCGGCCGGGAGCAGCTGCGCGAGCGGCACGCCGCCGACGGTGGCGTTCGAGACCAGCGGGACCATGGTCGCCTCGGTGTGTCCACCCAGCACCCACGCGCTGACGTCCTTCACGGACGCGCCGGTCTCCATGCTGATGAACGTGCGGTAGCGGCTGGTGTCCAGCATGCCGCCCTGGCCGACCACGCGCTTCGCCGGGAAGCCGCTGGCCTCCAGCGCCACGTGGCACATGGCGTCCATGGGGTTCGCGAAGATCACCAGCACGGCGTTCGGCGATGCCTTGGCGGCCTGGCCGACCACGCTGCGGACGATGCCCGCGTTCGTGCCCAGGAGGTCCTCGCGGGTCATCCCCGGCTTGCGCGCGACGCCGGAGGTCACCACGACCACGTCCGAGTTCGCGGTGTCAGCCCAGTCGTTGGTGCCGAGGATCTTCGCCGAGGTGCGCGTCCAGGGGGCGGATTCGGCGATGTCGAGGGCCTTGCCCTGGGGGAGTCCCTCGACGATGTCGATGAGGACGATGTCCGCGTGGCCGCGGCCGAGGAGGATCTGAGCCATGGTGGCACCGGTGTTGCCGGCGCCGACGATCGTGACCTTCTGACGCAGGGGAGTCTCCTGATTCTCCGCGCCCCGGCGGATCGTTCCCACCGGGGCGCGGTGCTGATGCGTCTGCACTCACCCGCGAGCGGGGCTCGCGTTATTTCATCTTCGCCTGGAGGTTGCGGTCCAGGGCGGCCAGGAACTCCTGCGTGGTGAGCCACGGCTGCTCCGGACCGACGAGGATCGCCAGGTCCTTGGTCATCTCGCCCGCCTCGACGGTGGAGACGCAGACCTCCTCGAGCGCGGTCGCGAAGGTCGCGAGGTCGCTGTTGTTGTCCAGCTTGGCGCGGTGCGCCAGGCCGCGCGTCCACGCGTAGATCGAGGCGATCGGGTTGGTGGAGGTGGCGCGGCCGGCCTGGTGCTCGCGGTAGTGGCGGGTGACCGTGCCGTGCGCGGCCTCGGACTCCACCACGGAGCCGTCCGGCGTGACGAGCACGGAGGACATCATGCCCAGCGAGCCGTAGCCCTGCGCGATGATGTCCGACTGCACGTCACCGTCGTAGTTCTTGCACGCCCACACGATGCCGCCGCTCCACTTCAGGACGGAGGCCACCATGTCGTCGATCAGCCGGTGCTCGTACGTGAGCTTGGCGGCGTCCATCTTCGACTTGAACTCGGTCAGGTAGACCTCTTCGAAGAGGTCCTTGAAGCGGCCGTCGTAGGCCTTCAGGATCGTGTTCTTCGTGGAGAGGTACAGCGGGTAGTTGCGCTGCAGCGCGTAGTTGAAGCACGACTGGGCGAAGCCGCGGATCGACTCGTCCGTGTTGTACATGCCCATCACGATGCCGGAGCCCTCGAAGTCGAAGACGTCCCACGTCTTGGGGGCGCTGCCGTCCTTGGGCGTGAAGGTCATCGTGAATGTTCCGGGGCCGGGCACGCGGGAGTCAGTCGCGCGGTACTGGTCGCCGAACGCGTGGCGGCCGATGACGATCGGCTCGGTCCACGTCGGCACCAGGCGCGGGATGTTGTTGCAGACGATCGGCTCACGGAAGACCGTGCCGCCGAGGATGTTGCGGACGGTCCCGTTGGGGGACTTCCACATCTCCTTGAGGTTGAACTCCTTGACGCGGGCCTCGTCCGGGGTGATGGTGGCGCACTTCACGCCCACGCCGTGCTTCAGGATGGCGTTCGCGGCGTCGATCGTAACCTGGTCCTTGGTCTGGTCGCGGTACTCGATGCCGAGGTCGTAGTACTCGAGCTTGATGTCGAGGTACGGCAGGATCAGGCGGTCCTTGATGAACCCCCAGATGATGCGGGTCATCTCGTCGCCGTCGAGCTCGACGACCGGGTTGGCAACTGGAATCTTGGCCATGACGGCTCCTTCGTGATTCGGGCCGCCGCGTTTCGGCGGCCGCTACGCAGGTGCGATCCTGGCCCTTTGATCACGCGCCGGCCGACCGGAGGGCGGGGACGGCGCGGCCGCGGCCCCCGTCCCGCGACTGCCTCTGACCACCCCGGCTGGGGTGCGGAGGCCCGTTGGGCCCGGGCGTGGGGCCAGTCTCTGCGGCGCGCGAAGTATAGCCGCTCCGGACCGTAGCCGCAGACCCGTCGAGCGAGGCGCGCAGCGCCCGTGCGGCCCACGCGAGCCCGGCGTGGTGCGAATCCTCCACGGGGTGGCGAGGGGGCGCGTGCGGTCCGCGCCGGGCGCCCCCGGAGGCCGTCTACAGCGGCATGTTCCCGTGCTTCTTCGGGAGCACGGGAACCGACTTCGTGCGCAGCATCTCCAGCGCGTGGGCGATCTTCGTGCGGGTCTCCGCGGGGTCGATGACGTCGTCGATGTACCCCTTCGCGGCGGCGATGTAGGGGTGCTCCAGGCGCTTCTGGTACTCACTCACCAGACGCTTGCGCTCGGCCTCGGGGTCATCGGCGGCCTGGATCTCGCGGCGGTTGATGATGTTCACCGCCTGCGTGCCCGCCATCACGGCGATCGCCGCCCCGGGCCACGCGTAGTTCACATCGGCGTCGAGGTGCTTCGCCCCCATGGCGATGTATGCGCCGCCGAACGCCTTGCGCAGGATCACCGTGATCTTCGGCACGGTGGCGGCGGCGTACGCGTACACCAGCTTCGCGCCGTGGGCGATGATCCCGCCGTACTCCTGCGAGACGCCCGGCAGGAAGCCG
>Ga0172380_10002000_pt1 | contig 33287 bp, 68 predicted proteins | sample Leawe162metaG_FD_119747 | JGI IMG/M metagenome (GOLD analysis project Ga0172380, IMG submission 119747) | Leachate microbial communities from a municipal landfill in Southern Ontario, Canada - Leachate well 162 metaG | ecosystem: Engineered > Solid waste > Landfill > Unclassified | place... | reverse complement strand
CTTAGTAATATAATCAATTTCATCGCTACCAATATCATTATCACCAAAAATTATCCTACGTAACTTCTGAAATAAATCATAATTGGTAAAAATATGCACATCACCAAGTTGCTTAATGATATATTCATAGTCAACGGTAATATGATCCACAATTATTTCCCTAAAGCATCTAATATAGTAATCTTATATAAACGATCAACACCTACATCATCCCCATAAAGATCTACCTGAATAACATCCAATCTTAAAGAAATCAGCACACATATAATATCTATAACATATGCAACTTGAGAATCATTTAATATCCCCGTCTTACAAATAACACCCCTCCTAACCTTCATAAACAAATCCTTACAACTAGTAATAGGCTCAGTACCCAATTTCCTAATGACATCATCATAATCAACGGTAGCACAATTCACTGATTTTTATAAGTAAAAGAAAAAACGATAAAGGATATCTCAAACGCGATAGATTAACCAGTAGAAAGTTATGGACATATTTGCAAGACCGGTTTTTGATTCCGAATATACACGAGTCAGCGAAGACTGAAATATATAGGTTTGGAAATATATTAGACCGACCCCTCCCTATCTCGAAACTATTTCTCTGTCATATAAATATGCCTTCGGATATATTCTCGCGATATTGAAAATTCTTCGAAATGTGGAAAATGGGTTAATTAGCACTTTTGAGACTGGGCGAAGATCTCCGTTTGATCTCAAATTAGCAACCCAGTGCCAAATCGGAACTTTTTGCCACTTTGGCAAATTATTCTAAGTTTCCACCTAGGCAACCCGTGCATACGTGGAAAATTTCATGTTAATTTTATTGGCCAAATTTAAATGATGAATGGTGAACAATTTAACCTTCCGATGATTGATAATGGTAGGTTAGATAGGCAACATGACTATTTGGTGAAATTGCTTAGAACTTTTGAGAATAAGAAAGATATCACTAGAAGTGAAATATCTTCTGGAATAAAGGCTTTACTACTTTATAGTATTGAACATTTCCGATGTGAGGAGGAGATGATGAGGTCTGATGGGTATCCGGAATATGAAGAGCACAAGTTGGAGCACACTAAGTTTTTTAAGGTATGTTCTGAAATTTGCGTTGGATATAAAGATATTCAATTTAATGAGTTTTCTTTAAAGCTTAGGTTATGGATAACTGATCACATCTGTTGGACGGATCTTAAGTATGCTAAGTGGCGTGTTTTAAAATAATTACTATAATACCTTTAAGTTTCCATGTAGACAACTCATACGTGTACGGGAATTAAAATATTAGCAGGTATGTGTTACTAAAAATTGGAGGCTGTAACCTGGAGGGTGTCATGAATAAATTAGAACTATGGCAGAAGGTAAATTCGTACTTTTTGGAGGGGGTAATTACTCCAATTAAAGGTGAATATATACTTAAAGGGGAACAGAAATTATCTTATAGAGCCGATTTAGTCGGTTCGATGATCTTAGTACATGTAGGTCCTACCAAGTTCAGTCAGAAGACGCTGGATAATATGCCAGCGATTGAACCTGGTGGGGTAGCTGAATTGATTAAGATTTACAGTGCTAGGGAAATTGCACTATTGGAATGTGCGTATGAGAATGCCATTTTTGGGTGGTCCAGGGAGTACCTCAGTACGAATGATATTGAGGTAATTGATGATTGGATTGCTAAGAATCGCACTTTTCCGAACATCAGGGAGAGATTCAGGTATTTTGTAAACAATTTGATGCTGTTCAGCGGTGAGGTTAACTTGCCCGGTTTCCAGGAAGGAAACTCGTAAGCGCTAGAGGCCATGTTTTTGTCCACCATGGAGCAGTGGACGTAATTCGCGATTCTAGCGATCGCGGAAAGGAGCGATTCCAGGTCCGAAACCCCACCGTCACCTTGGAATCTAACCCACCTTGGCCTGGGGCTGCACACCTCTGACGGTACCTTATTTTTAATTAAAGATACCATAACTGCAATGGTTATAATCTGCATACTTATCCTTATAATTGTAGGGGTGCTAGGATTAATAGCACTATTGGTGATAATGGGAAAGTTCTAATCAGATCTTGATAGTCGTACGGCCAGAATTCTTGCGTTCAGTTATTGAATCGATTTTCATCTCAGGCAGTGCGGACTTGAGGAATCTCGACTGAGCCATCTCAGGAGATTCAGCTTTAAGGAATTCGACGCACGGACCCATTTTATTGGTATCTGGCTTGAAGTGGAAATGTACTGCGTATTCTATCATTTTATCGTTCAAGGTAGCTTGATGTTCAGCTAATTTCTCTTGGCTGACATATCCAGGGTAAACGCAGACGTTATTGACGAACTGGGCGCAATCTGGACGGCGCTTTTTATTATGCTCGACGTAGTGTTCAAGTTCAGCGTCAGTTATCGCTATAATTATGGCGATATCACCGTTTTGATATAATCTATGGTATTTGTTCACGTTATTTTGTCGCATTTTTTATTTATTTGTTAATTGATGCGAAGGATCTTCATGGCCTTGATGATGCCCTGAAGACGTTCATAGATGTTCTCTGAGAGCAGAACTGTCCTGCCATCCTGACGATGGATGACTCTGGCGTCATGGCGGGTGACTGGAGCGCAGTCTACAGTCTTCAGATCGAGTGGTGATGGAGTGTCATGACAAGCATCGGGGCCATGGGGGCAGTTCCACCGATCGTCGCCACTATGATCGCAGAAATAGATCTGGTTATCACTACCGATGTAGAGATAGCCATCATTCTTGGTGCGGCAGAGTAGTTTGAATGTGATAGTATCCATTAGTACCTCGTCAATATTCATACCACATCAAATTAATTTGTTAATATTAGTAATGTGGCTTAATGGCCTGTCTGCTACTATGATAGCGTGTTACAAATTGGTGGAGACAAGGACCATGGACACTGAACAATATCTCGAAATCATCTCTAAGTTCGGAGACAGCAATGATGATAACAAATGGGAGGTGTTAGCGACGAACAAGGGCAATAGCCTATTCCTGATGAAGGATGGTAACAACCTCTGTTATGTCACATCTGGCGATTTGGCGATTAGTATGCCATATCACCTTGCAATAGCTGAACGGACGTTAGTTCATTATGCTGGTGATAGTATGATTCCAGAGGTGGCGAAGGCAGTTGATAATGGCAAGATGAATCCTTCTAAGCTGGTCGGCATAATCCTTACTGATGCTGATATGAAGTGGATTACATCTGAAGGGATTAAGGGGATTGTCCATAGTGTTGAATCAGATAACTAACGTGTTATAAAAAGTTATGGACCTTTCTAAGCCATTTACCGATTGGGATGAGGAAGAGCTTGCCATGGCGGTGAGCACCTTCACCAATTGGCACAATAAGCGCTATTTCACTAGCGCCATTTGCAAGTTCAACCGGGAGGATTTGCTGGAGTGGGTGAAGTCCCTTCTACCGGATCTGCATGATTTCGCTGTGGCCACGAGGTATAGCAATCATCTGATCATCAGCTGGCTTAAGGCTAAGCTGGTCCGCTCTGAGGGGCGTGAGTTCATCGCCATGGTTGGCGAGGTGGTCGATGATGAATACTGGGTGATCTGCGGTCAGAAGGTGGATCGGATTGGCCTTCTGACGGTCCTGCGCAGCAAGCGTGGGGTGGATAATTTCACCTTTGAACATCACAAAGTGGAGAGGTCCAACACTTTCGATGGTGCGCTGCGTATCGCTGGATTCTCGGTTGAGGACATTGCCACGATGGTGGCTTCTGATGGTCCTTCACGTCGGCGTCGTACTGCAGCTGATATTGAAGAATCACATGAACGTCAACGCAACAGGGATGTACAATGACTACCAAGTATGATGATGTCTTAAAGGCTGCCGATGAATATCGTGCAGCAGATGATTCTGATCTTAGTCATCTCGGGTTCAACTTTTCCAGCTTATCAGCCAAGGCTCGCTGGAACCTTGAAAACAAAATCACTGGTTATGCTCAGACTTGGGCTGATGAGCAGAAGAAGGAAGTTCAAGAGAGGTACGATGCGCGAGAGAAGGAGGCACATGAGCTTAGTGAAAAGCTCATCGTGTGCCGACGTGAGAACAAGGAATTACGTGCGCAGTGCGCTGCCCGTAATAAAGAGCAGAATTCACTTGAAGAGCAGCGTGATCATAATGCTGAATGCTGCAGGATTAGGGATGAAAAGATCAAGACTATGAATGAGGCGCTGGAGGCTGCTAGGCTGCTGTGTGCTAATCTTCGTAATGGTGGGACTGGTCATATGACTCTGGTTGAGAACTTCGATAAGCTTGATGGGGCTATCAATGGCTGATAGGAAGCCGCTTTCTGACATTATGCCGATGGGGAATTCGAAAGAAGACCTGATCGTTAAGATCCGTTCACTCTTCTTAGTTGAGTATAAGGGTCATCATGATGCGGCAGTGTGCACGATGTGCGAGGCTCTTGATATCGAATCGTTAGAAAACGTGTACGAGGCTCTGAAGGAGCATACTTAGGTCTAACCGCCAGTTAATTAATAGGGTGGCCACCTCTGCTATAAATTACCAGAGGAACCACCAATGCCGCAAGTCGTTATTCCAGCTACGCATTTTACCGGTAGCGTTCGCAAGCACTACAACCGCCCGAATACGGCGCTGGTTCGTGAGCTTTTGCAGAATTCTGTCGATGCTGGCGCTAAGAATGTTCGCTTCAGCATTGTCGAGCAGGAAGATAATTCAGCGTTATTGAATAAGTGGCACCTGATCTGCGAGGATGATGGTTGCGGGATGACTAGGGATATCCTGGTCAAGGCCCTTCTGACCATGAGCGGATCTTTCAAGGGTCCGAATAGCATCGGTGGGTTCGGTGCGGCCAAGGAAATCATTCTCTTCCAGCACGGTTCCTATAAGGTCACAACCTGCCAGGGTGGTGTTAGCACCTGCGTGATCGGCGCTCAGCTGGATTACGAGTTCCATGAATGCAGCCTGCCTTCCGATGGCACGATAATTGATCTTACTTTCCATGAGGATTACGGGTTCAATAAGAATGATTTCGAGACTGAAATCACTGCTTTTCTCTGCAAGTGCAATCCTTCAGCTAAGATCTTTCTGAATGGCGAGGTAATCAAGCCTAATTTTACTGGTTGGGATGATGGCGAACCTGAGGACTGGTGCAACGTCCAGATCCACGAGTGTGTCTACGGCACGTCTTATGTCTGGGTGCGCATCAAGGGCATCCTGATGTTTGAGGTTTATGTCGGTACCAATAAGACTCAGGTGGCAATCGAGCTTACCAAGCCCAGCACTGATATCCTGACTGTCAATCGTGATGGTTTTACTTGGCAGTACAATGAGAGGGTCGGCAAGATCGTCAACAAGATTGTGATGGAAAAGGAGAATTACGGTAAGGCTTACGGCCAGAAGATGCGCTGGCATGGTAGGAATCGCAGCTTCGATCCGGTTGAAATTGATAAGATGTTCTCGGATGAAGCTTTCGATAAGGCTGCGGCCTTGGCCATTACTACCAGTCTCAAGGAGACGATGGAGGCGATCAAGACCACTGATCCTGATGCTTCGCGTGCTGTCATCCGTGATCGGATGGTGGATAAGGCTCGGCAGGTGGCTGAAGACCTTGGGATGAAGGAGAATGAAATCAAGATGGCTCTGACCAAGGTCGGGGACATGATCTGCGACCATTATGCAGACTTCGTAATCCACGTTCGCGGCAAGGGGTTCAATAAGATTCCTGACTATCTGGACCCGACCAAGATGGGCAAGAGCTACGTTAAGCTTGCTCAAGTATGGAAGCATTGCATCAAGCTGGTCATGGAAGCTAACGATGTTCGTGTCGATTACCGCATCGGCTGGGTCCTGGACAAGGATGAAAAAATCCAGGCTACTCATCACGCTGATGCTGGAGTCCATACCTTCCTGCTCAATCCGTTGCTGACCTGGATGGATACGAGCAATCATATGGCGGTGTTCAATGAAATGCTCTTGATCGCTTGCCATGAGGTTACTCACGTCAATTGCCTGTACCATGATGAAAGCTTTACCTGCACTCTCCACAAGTATATCCACAGCACGCTGTGCGCCATCAATAAGGGCGATAACTCGTGGTGGAAGGAATACCAGGCTGCTAAGGAGGAAATTCTGTGACATTTAAACCCGAAGATGTTGTCACCTATTGCCATGTTGATTTCCCTGGGATTAGGTTCAAAGATGTTTATGGTAACAAGCCGCACTGGGCTTTTGATATAAGTCTTGATGATGGTAGTGGTTTACCTCCGATGCCAGGGATTCGCAATCTTGAAGGCACACGGCATGAAATTATGCTGGTTGAACGTCATTTCAAGTTTAATTGGGATAACAGTAAAAATGATGACATGGGTGGTTTAATTCCACGTCATCGTAGTGAAGTTCTCAGATATATTGGCAGGTTAGCTAAGTATGCCTTGGCTATTGGCTTAAAGCCTGAGCATATTGAAGAGTCAATCAAGACCGCTATAAAGTTTCCGGAGTATCCATGAGCATCTCTCACGTAATCCTTGAATGTTCTCATGAAGACCACCAAGGTTGGCTTCAAGTTGTTGATAGGTGGTCTTGGGTTGGTTTTCGTCCAGATTGGAAACACCATATCGAACATTGTGAACCTGAGACGCATGGTGATAACGGTGACTTTTTAAGGTATTGTTATAATATTAGGATTGAAGATAAAAAGGATTTGCTTAATGTTGCTCAATTGATTCATGAGCTTGGGATGGCATATCCTGAAATTAAGATTGAATGGATTACTAAGACTAAGGATGCTTCATTAAGTTTTAAAACATCTAAAGATGGTGATTTGAAAATCCTTGGCGGTCCAGTTATGAGCGAAATAAATGACCGTGCATGTAATGTTCTTAAGACTATTAAGGAGTTGGTTAGGAATTACTAGATTACCTAGTCATGTTATAAAGGGGCATGAGCGATCAATTCATCGTGGCATGCCGTGGCAAGAATGGGATCTTTACCTATTCTCATACTGAGGCTTCGTACTCGGAGGCCACTGAGAGCATTCCGCCATATTGGGTTGATGACGCTGAGTATGTAGTGATCTGCCCTAAGGGGTTTGTACCGCCCAAGGTTGAGGTCGAGGCCATCAAGCCTTCTGACCTCCCTTACTAACCCGTTGTTATCTGCTACTAATTAGCAGAGGGACCAATGACAAAGACTTTCGAACACCGTCCGTATCAACAGCGCATCATGACCAAGGCTGATACAAACTGGCGTACTGGCGTGAAGAGCCAGATCATCGTCTCCCCCACTGGTTCGGGCAAGACGGTAATTGGGATGGGCATCCTCAAGAATGTCATCGAGAATGCCAACGATATTCTCGGCTGTGAACCGAATGAAGTCGGCGTGGCTTGGATGGCCATGCGCCGGAATCTGCTCAAGCAGGCTGAGATTGAGAATAATCTGCTGATCAAGTGTCCCAACGTCCATTACCTGTCGATGTTCGACAAGGATCCCATGGACCAGTTGAGCGGATACAAGAAGCTGATTCTCATGCTGGATGAAGCGCATCACGATGGTGCTGACAGCGCCCACAGCATCCACAACAAGCTTAACCCGATCTACTACATTGGCCTTAGCGCCACCCCAATCCGTACCGATCGCGTCAAGCTCTGCTTCGAAGTCACCTTACAGGATGCTGGATACCACAACCTCATTCAAGATGGGTATCTGAGCCAGTTCGACCAGTTCATGCTGAACGAGTTCACCCCTTCTGCGGTAGCCCAGGCATATCTGGCCGATGTTCAGAAGTGGGGCAAGTCCTTGATGTTCTTCCTGACCTACCAGGAATGCCTTGACTGTGCAGCTATCCTGAGGAATGCCGGGGTCCGCTGCGATGTCGTGACGGGCAGCACCGATCGCAATGCTCAGATTGACGCCCTAGAAGATGGGACGGTCGATGTTTTGATCAACATGTTCGTGCTGACTGAGGGCTTCGATTGCCCAGACCTGCGCACGGTTTGGGTCCGTGATAGTGCCAACAAGGGTCCGACCATGCAGATGGCTGGGCGGGTACTCCGGAAGCACCACACTAAGCCTTTTGCCAATATCGTCCAGTCCATCAAGACCAGCTTCCCTTTTGCCAGAGTGGCAAAGCCCCATCACCAGTATGTCCAGCAGGATGGTGTCTGGCGCAGCATTGGGGCATCTGAAATGGTTCGGATGATGAGCAATATGATGATCCAGCGGGTTATCAAGGCTGAGGTGGACTACGACAGCCTTAACTATATCAAGAGCAAGATGCAGACCCGCCCCCGTCGCTGGCGCTGATCGAGAATAATTATAGAGAGTATTTAAGTATTATGGGGATACTGAAATAGACCCCCTAATACCTTAACAATTCCCCACTCCCTGTTATAAAGAGATATAGGAACAACTCCCATGCAGAACGACCCCCTGACCATTATCGACAACGTGGCGATCCCCCAGATCGACTACGACAACATCAACCTCAAGGACGTGAAGATTGAGCTTGCCGAATCGGCAAAGAATCAGCGCCGGAAGGTGGCCAAGCTGGAGGTTGATGGCGAACCCGTGATCTATACGGAGCGCTTCTCGACCAGTCTCGCCAGCCTCTATGGGTTCAGCGGGAACATGTACAAGTTCTTCGACCCGGCTGAAATCATCGATCGCATCATCCAGCGTGGTTATGGTGATGTGGTTCGGGTGGCGATGCAGAAGAACAAGGATGGCAGCCATACCGCCCTGGGGGTGGCCAAGCCCAGCAAGAGCTTCATCCGATCCGACGACCTCATGATGGAGCTTATGGAGCAGGGGGTTGACGCCAGCCTTATCAGCTACCATGATGGCGTGGTCCGTTCGATGCACAAGCCGACCCGTCTCGGGGATTCTCCCTTCTCGGTGGCTGGTGACGAAATGGCCAACCGCTTCGTGATCGATACTCCGATCGATGGGTTCGGTCTGCCTTCCTCGTACCTGAGCATCCTGCGCCAGATCTGCAGCAACGGCATGATCGGCTACTCCAAGGCATTCAAGTCGGTCATTCAGCTGGGCAATTCGCCAGAGCTTCGTGAGGGCGAGATTGTCTCCGATGCGATCCCGACCTTCCGCCGGTTCCTGGAGTCGTACAACAACGAAGAGGGCTTCGCGGCCATCCGGCAGCGCCTGGAGGCTGCGGGTACCAGCCCGGCCAGCCTTGACGAGTTCCACAGCCTGTACAAGACCCTGACCAATCCTTACATGGCGAGCATGCACAAGGGTGCCAAGAATGACGAGGGGATGTACAACTCCGATATCACGAGCAAGCTCCGCGACATGGCTGGGGACGTGCTGGATATCTACGGGGTGGTGAGCCTCGACAGTCTGGCTCCGAAGCAGCGCCGGAAGATCCCGGTCAAGTGCACGGTGCTGGATCTGGTCAACTTCGCCTCCGAAATGGGTACGCATCGTGCGAACACGGAGCAGGGGCGGAAGATCAGCGCGTGGGTCGGTGGTGCGCTGTCCGATGTGGGTGGGTATGATTTGGAGGGGACCCTGCAGGCTGGCGAGCAGCCCCAGGACCTCTTCCTGACCTCCAAGGAGGATGCCCACAAGGACGACGAGGCTAAGGAAATCGACCCATAAGATAGGTCAAGGTAGGGGGGGGCGGGACTGACACCGCCCCTAAGACCCATTAACACTTGTTAAGTTTTTGTTATAAAGTTTCAGATTAATCAACAAATCACGGAGTTATCCAGATGAATCTCGATGCCGTTCTTGCTTCCGCTACCTCTGACAAGTCCAGCAAGGACAAGTCCAAGGCACTTGAGGTGGCAGTGAGTGATGCCAAGGTCCTCAAGAAGATCGATCAGTGGCTCGACAGCGACAAGCAGGTCGATCTTCATACGGCCAAGAAGAAGGCTAATGAGGATGATATTCTGGCGTTCGCTCGCAAGCACCACACTGAACATGTCGAGTCCAGCAAGACCATTCCGGCTACTGTCAAGCTGGTGATCCCTACGGGGTCCCTGAGCATTGATATCGCCAAGTGTCAGTACAAGAAGATTTCTCGCAACGCTGCTGAAGAGATGCTGAAGAAGATCTTCACCACCAATTTCGATCGGTGCTTCGTCGCCAAGCTGGGGATCAAGCTTACTGATGCTGCCCTGTCTGATAAGGGCATCCTGGAGACTCTGATCAAGGCTGTTGGCGCTGACAATTTCAAGAAGTATTTCGATGTCGAGCAGGTACTCGTCCCAACTGCTGCCCTCCATGAAGGTCGGTTCATCGATCCGGTCATCAAGACCGCCTTCGAAGCCGCCCAGGAGGCCAAGCTGATCGAACCATTTGCTGCAAGCTTCAAGGGGTAACTAGTTAACATCTCCGCAATCCGTGTTATAAATCAATAAACCCAGAACCAAGGAAGAATCACATGACTGCTAAGCCCGCCAAGCCTGCCAAGGCCCCTAAGGCTCCCGCCACCCCCAAGCGCCTGACTGAGGAGGATATTCGCAAGAAGCATCCCAAGGCGGCGATCGTGGAGGGGACCCTGCTCTACGTCGATCCAAAGAACAAGGTGGCCAAGCTCGGCAATCGCAAGGTGCCGGATGAGGTCTACGAGAAGCACCCCAACAAGCAGGTGGTGGTCATCCACACGGTGGACGAGCATGGCAAGCCCGATGGTGATGTTCGGTGGGTCGCCACGAGTGATCTGCACCACGTCAAGATGACCGAAGCCACCGCCAAGCGTGTGCGCCTCGCCCGTCTCAAGGAGGCCCGTGCCAAGCGTCGTGCGGCCAAGCCTGCCAAGGTCAAGGCTGTGAAGCCGCCCAAGCCGCCGAAGGCTCCGAAGCCGCCTAAGGCTGCGAAGGCTGCCAAGGCCGCTGCTCCTGCCGCTCCGCCTGCTGCTGATCCGCCTGCTCCGCCTGCTGATCCGCCTGCCGCTCCGACGGCCTGAGGTTTCCCGGCTGGCAACCCGTGCGCGACCCTGCCAGTAATGGTAGGGTCGCGCTGTTTATAGACATCTCAATTTTGTTACAAATAGCTGGAGACAAATCATGATTCCATCACATATTAAGTCTGCAATTGATGCTTGGGTTCTTGATGCGACTGTTCCAGGCAATTTTACCAAGGCTGTTTTAGAAAATGATCTGCACAAGGCTGTTTTAGGTGCTGATCATGAATCACTTGCTGCATTGAAAGATATAATTTATTATGTGGTGAATGATGTTCCATCGCCAGCTTGGGGTTCGAAAGCTGCAATGACTCATTGGGCTAATGTCGGTGGTCGAAAAGGATTACATGCAGCCCGTAAGCGCCAGGAAGATTTGATTCTTGGTGATGACAAATGATTTTTCCAGCTAATAACGAAGAGCATTATAAGTTTCAATGCTCGTCAATTAAACATTGGTGGCCAACCAGGGATCAGGTAGTCCCTAGAGCCATCGTACGAACTTCAATTAAGCACGCTAGGAAGTTCAAAAGCCTGCTTAAATCTGCAAAGTAGTATACAAATGCCCTATCTTCCTATTACTAGATGTTTTTGGAAAGCATATACAGATGGCCGTCTTGCTTTGCGAACAATTGACTATTTACTTGGTTGGAATGAAGTAGTAATAGATAAATCAAATGATATTGAACATCGTGGAGAATGTTGGGTGTCAGTTGAGTTAGTTCCGCCAGGTAAAAACTGTCGAGATACATATGAATTCTATGCTAAATCGTATACAGAAGCGATGGAAAAAGCTAAACCTTTTATTCGTAAGGATGTTGAAATAGTTGAAGAAAATCCGACTAAATTAAAAGTAATTATCGCGTATTTAGAAGCGCATCTTCATTCTGCTACAAAGTAGCGGAGACAAGACATGGATTTAGACGAATGCCCAAAGTGCAAGAGCAGCAATATCACTGCCGATGATTTTGATATTCCAGAAGGTAATGAAACTCGCCGGAAGGTGAAGTGCTGTGATTGTGGTGAGGAATGGCATGAAAAGTGGAAATGTGTTAAGATTGAGGTTATTAAACTTAAGTGATCTAAACAGTCTTTTAATTCTGTTACAAAGTAGCGGAGACAAGCCATGGAACGTTCCGAAGTCATCGCACTCACTAAGCGAGTCAAGGATTGGGCGGTTAGTGTTGGCGTTCCGCGCTCAAAGGTCCATGCCCGCACTAGCGGTAACAAGGGTAACGATCCCTATATTCAGATGCACATTCTCAGTGAACCGACTGCGAACCATCGTGATCCGATTGTGTACGCTGCGGTCATTCCTGGTGAATGCCGTAATCGAATGATCAAGATCATTTATCCTAATTCGGCCTTCGCTGAGACTTCGCATAGCGCTGGTAACATTTTTTCACACATGATGACGGCCAATGCCAGCCATTGGGTCAAGTTCCTGGATGGTGAGAGGGCCATCAGTCTGATCAATGATTTCAAGGAATGGTCTGGCGGGTTCTTGCCGTCAGAGGTTGAGCCTGAGAAGGTTGAGACATATATCACGCATACTCTTCCTGCGTCAGTGAGTGCAGACGAATTCCGCAAGTTGGTGGCTTTACAAGCGACTCCCGTCTGATAAAAAAGGGCATGCCCTAGTGGCGAAATGGCAGACGCAAAGGTTTTAAAAACCTTCGACCTAATAAGTCATGTCGGTTCGAGTCCGACCTGGGGCACCAATAATTATGATGATACTTCATCAGCATACTGTTAAAGATGTCATCCCGCAGGGTGATCATTTAATCATTGAATTGACAAGTGGTAATCAAGCATTCGCCTTAAGGGTTGGTGGTAATATCGTGCCGAAGAAGGGCGATGATATCACTACTGAACACATCAGCCCAATGAACTTCCGTAGTCCGGCCAAACGTATTTATATCAATGGCCAACTCTGGCATCGCTAACATTGGCCCATCATCTAATGGTAGGATAAGGGACTTTGACTCCTTTCATCTAGGTTCGAATCCTAGTGGGCCAACCATATGAACGATGTGACAAGAACTTTTGAATTTAATGCTAGTGAGAGGTTCCATGCCTCTAATTGGTGGAATAATCGGTATCCACGGGAACCCTATTGGCAGGTCATGCAAAACCATGCTGAAAGGGTAATGCGAAAGTATCAAAAGGGTGTTTTAAAAGATATCCGCCAGATGTTACAAAAACATGTAGGACAGGCAATCATAACCGAACTGCGGCTGGTTGCTAATACTACTTACTCCGTCACGGTGATGGGGTCGCAAGATGAGGTCGATAAGATCGATCCGTCAAACATCTGGTAGGAGAAGGATATGATCAATTCACTGATCGACTTCATCCGCGAGGATAAAGAAGTCCTGTTAGCTGAGTCTGCTAATGAAGCCCGTACTTGGGCCAACAGGATTCGCGATAATGTTCGCGGGACTAAGGAAGAAAATTTTGTAACAATTTCGGCTGAAAATTGCAGAGTAATTATTGCACTCAAGGATGAAGGCAAGACGATGAAGAAGATTCGCGCCACGTGTGGTGGCCATCTCATAGATTTAAAGAAGTCCAAGGTACAATAAAAAGGAATACCATGAGCAGTCTTGACGTCGAAATCATGAAAGCACTGAAGGCAGAAGGATATAAGATAAATGAGGTGATACGAGATGCAGTGCAAGAACTGATAGAAGTAGTCGAAGAAGAGAATGAAGGCATGGAGGCTGAAGACGAAGTAGACGAAGACAGAGATTAAGCCGGCTTGGGCCATTACTTCAATTGGTTAGAAGATCCGACTTAAGGACATGAGTCCATGGGTTCACCAGGCAGGAATGCTTGGATGATAACGCTTCAAATTCGGTGAACGGTTTAAAATCCCAACGCCGAGCCAAGCCGAGAAATCGGAAGGTGTAGAGACTAGACGGAGCGCACCCAGAACGGGTGAAGGCATAGTCCAGACCACGAACCCGCAAGGGGCGGCGAAAGCCGAAGTGGTAAAGCATAATCGGACAGTTGCAGGTTCGAGTCCTGCATGGCCCACCATAGCTCCCCGGTTAGGCAAAAGTACCTAACCGGGGAGAACTTTTATGAAGATATGCTCTTGTGGTGAACCGATAAGGTGCCAGCAAATTATTGATGGAAAGAAAAGAAATTTAAAGAATAGAACAAAATGTTTAAAATGTTTACCTTTTGGCCATAAAACATCAAAAATTAGTATAGAACAATATAGAGCAAGAAAAGCTAGAAATCAACGCGATTGTTACAATAAACATAAACATGAATATCAAAGGGAATCGACAAGAAGGAAAGAAGCGTTAGTTAAACTTACTAATGGTTGTCAGATGTGCGGCTATAATCATTCATGGAATGTGGCTTATCATCATTGTGAAGGCAATAAAGATTTTAACATAGACAAAAGACAATGCCAATACTCATGGGATAAGGTAAAACCTGAATTATTGAAATGCATTGCGGTATGTCACAATTGTCATGGTGATATTCATGCCGGGATTGTTGAAGAAAAGTTGATTAAGATACACAATTTCAATTTTAAACTTAAAATTGAGAACTTAACTGATTATCCAGACTAGTTATAAATTATCGGAGACATATCATGGCCATTCGCCCAGCTAATTGCGGTGATGAAGCTATCGATCATTGCATCGAGCGAAAGAAAATTAAGAAAAATGCTGAGAAGATGGCTCTTGAGCTTTTCGATGCTCTGCGCAAGCTCAGCAAGGAAGTTGATACGTTAGAAATTCCTGAACTTCAATGGGTAAACAACAAAACTAAGAAGCTCATTGAACAGGTTTTAAAGATTAATTGATTGCCTGTTACAAAGTAACGGAGACATACCATGGGCGCTATGAAGGAACTGTTCACTACTCTGCAGCAGGAATTCGCTGAGTACAAGTACATTAAGGATGGCTGTCCTGAGGGTGACGCCAGAAATGAGACTTGGGAGTCTATGGTTAAGAGCTTTTTCGATGGCGATAATTCAGCTGCCCTGGAGGAATTTCAGGTGTGGTGTGGTGGCAAGCTTCCTGACCAACCGCAAGTTGATGTCGATGATATCAAGCGCTGCATTTCTCTGGACAATATTGATGCCAGGATAGCTGATGTTATGAATGATGAAGAGGATGCCAAGTACATGGACGATATGACCATCAATGATGCGGACGATCAATCATGAGCTACGAACACAACATCTTTTGGTCCGAAATTCCCAAGAATGCAAAGATCTATGACCTTGGTGGTTCCTGGGTGGTCCACATGCCGGATGGCCGTAAGGGTCTGGTCTATTGGACCGGTAATGATGCTGGGAAGGCCCAGGATATGCTGAAGATGCGTGCGCTCCCGAAGGAGAGGATGCCGAAGGAAGAGCCGAAGAAGGCAGAGCGTACTTCTCGTGAACAGAAGGAAATTGATAGTAATATGAAGCAATTTAAGGCAGAGCATCCAGAGATTTATGGTAGGAAGCATGTTCGTAGTCGTTGCAAATGTGGAGCATTTTTAGCTAATCGTGATCGTGATCGTCCTGTTAGTAGTCGTTACACCACCATTTGCAAGAAATGTAATACTACATATGATGATGGTATTGAAATGTTCAAGAAAAACCATCCAGAGATTTATGGTGAAAAGTCTAGCTGTACGATCATCTGCAAATTCCCACGTAGAAAGTAACACATGGCCAAAGTCGTCTTTTTCAAGGATCTTGTCGAGGATAATGGCAAGACCATCGAACAGAACAATCTTTCAAATGGTCACAAGTATCCTATTGGGACCTTGGTGAAGTTTGAACTTGATCACTACTATGGCGATGGTCCTCAGGGTAAATGTGGTGTCAAGACCAGTGGTACGCTGTATGTGATGGAACATACGCGAGACTGCGATGGTTCCCCGCTTTACCTTTTGGGATCAATGGATTTGTCGAAGCCTGGGAATAAGAAGGACTATGACGAGTTAGCACTTAGCTTAAATGAGCATGCTCGTAGGATCTATAAGAAGGGGCTGTTCGATATGATTTTCAATATGGGTGAGGAAAGTCTGACTAAGGTATAATTTAACGACCTACTTGCGCTGTTATAAAATAGCGGATAAAATGACCACCATGCGAAAATGACAGTCACAGCTAATCGCGCAACGGTTGCGGTTTGTCTGTGCCTGTAGCTCAGTTGGTAGAGCAAAGGATTTTTAATCCTTGGGTCGTGGGTTCGATCCCCACCGGGCGCACCAAAAATACCGAAGCCATGGTCGATTAGCTCAGCTGGCTAGAGCGCCTCCCTTACACGGAGGATGTCGGGGGTTCAAGTCCCTCATCGACTACCAAATGTAATTAGGAAGTCTTTGACAATCACGCCACCTTAGCTCAGTTGGCTAGAGCATCGGTTTTGTAAACCGGAGGTCACAGGTTCAAGTCCCGTAGGTGGCACCAATGGTCCTATCATCTAGTTGGCCTAGGATACTAGATTTTCAATCTAGCGACACGGGTTCGAATCCCGTTAGGACTACCATCATCGGAGTATAGCTTAGCTTGGTAAAGCACTAGCCTTGGGCGCTAGGGACTTCGGTTCAAATCCGGATACTCCGACCAGTAATCATTGTTAGTTGATTTTTTGTTGTTATAAATAAATGATGAATAAGATACCTCTCAAGTATAATAATGGCAATCCTCGTGTTATTGAGCGTGAGGATATCAAGATTGTTGCTGCTGCGGTTAGGAAGGGCGAATTTGTTTATACTGGTTGGAGGCATGCTGAGATTATTTGTGAGTTGAGGGATGTTGGTGATGGATATGTCAGCCAGGATGATCAAGGCTTTGTCGATCAATGTGGATTCTTTTATCGTAGGAGCGCTGCTGGGGTGATTGTAAGATTGAATAACCAAGCCAATTTTACTGGTCATACTCTGACTAGTGAAGACTTATGGGAAAACGATGGAACACCTAAATCTTGATAAAATTTTAAATTCGGCTGATAAGACAAATAAGCCGAAACGGAAGCGCCGGAAGAATCGTGGTGGTTTTGTTGTAACCACTGTCAGCGGCAATATGACTATGGATCAGATGATTGATCTTAAGTGTGCACAAGCTGATTTCTTTGAAGATGCTGCTGAATGTGGTGATAGAGGCGATGACTGAAATTATAGTTTAATTGTTGTTAGAAACTAATATGGACAGCACCTCTCGTTTTAACTCTAATCTCTTTCCGCTTGGTCAGTTTAGGTTCCTTGAGCCTGGAGAAAAGATTGAAGTTGGCGATCTGGTAATGTATGAAGATGGTAAGGTTAGCCATCAAGTTGATTTGGCTGATGTGGTTGTATACGATCATACGATGCTTCCCATTCTGCGGCGGAGGAATAAGTAATGGGCAAAATTCTCTGTTTCTTTGGTTTTCATCTGTGGGATGGCCACACTGACGAAAACTATCCTATTCCTCGCTGCCATCGCTGCGGAAAGTGGCACAGACATGGAAAGCATCACTAATGAGAACTGAAACGAAGAACGATATTGCTAGGGATCTCTCCATTTTGATTCATGGTGAGATGCGGAGCATTCGTGACAAGGTGGTCAAGGCTGAATGCCAGAAGCAAATTGGGGCAGCTAAAGTTGGTGACAGAGTTGACAGAATCATTGTTTTGATGGACGAGTTGATGACGGAACTGAATCCAAATCAAGATTCAGTGTAATTATCATTTTAATTGTTGTTATAAATCATTGGAGAGATACAAATGAAACAGCAGTATAAAGCTCGTTGGGGTCAGCCAGGTAAGCCGTCAACTGGCAATGTCAGTTTTGATGCCAATTCTGATGATGCAGCTAAAAAGACGGCTGACAGAATCGCCAGGGAACTTGGCCTTACCAATACTCCTCGTACTATTACCAACAGCAATGGTGCTACTATTGAATGCATCAATAGTGGTGTGAGCCAAAATAAGCGGCAGGAAGATTTTTAAATAGCTCAATCACTGTTACGAATTGTCGGAGATAACACATGGACCGCATTGCTCTGATGCTTCTTGTCAACAAGCAGATCCTTTTTGGTCGCTCCAATGGCGAGAAGACCCTTGGTACCATCCTCAAGGTAAATGTCAACAAGTGCAATGTCCGACAGGATGACATGCGCGGCAATGCCGGTCATCCGATCGGCACCATCTGGCGTGTTCCATTCGAAATGATCTATGTGATTGGCAGTGATGGTGAGGCGATGATGATTCCTCCCGCCCCGCCTGAGAAGAAGCCGATCACCGACTTCTGGATCATGGATAATCAGCACGAGCTTCACATCCTCAGCGGGATCTACTGCCATCTGAGTCCTGAGAATCTGTCTGGTGATGGTGAACGTCCACTGTGGCAGGTCAGAAAGCTCCGCGCCGAGTTGGAACGTAAGCTTAAGGCATGCTTCGTCCTCTTGGAGCGCGAGATTGACGAGATTGAGTGCTACAAGTGCACCGATCGGATCAAGGAGCTTGCTGCGCAGGGTAAGACCACAGCTTTTTCAACTCTGGGATAAACCATGACCAAAGCTTCTCCAGTTCCCGGCAGTCCGTCCTGCAAGACTTTCTATGAATCGTTCGTGAACACTCAATACTGTGAGTATGAGCGCATCACTGACTATTTTGAGGTTGGTATCCTCAGGGTGGTCCTCCATTCCGATTCCAGCTACCCCAATCAGTCATCCTGCAGGGTCGATAAGTGGACTGCTAATGGCTGGGTCCATGTCCATACTCCCCATCCGCTGGCGTTCAGGGATACTTGGGTCAAGGCCAGTATCCATGATCGTAATTCTGGGATGACTCTGGCACAGCTTGCTGACAAGCTCCTGGCTACCGCCATCGAAATCATCAAGACTGGACACGGTTACACTCCCTGATCTTATTGTTACAAATAGGGACGGAGGCATTATGAGCGATGGAGTTTCCCACCGGGCAACCCGTGGTCCCGTGCTAATTGGCCCTTCTCGCAGCGAGGCTGCCTGGGTTGACTACAAGAACATCAAGGATGCCAGCACCCTTCGGAAGATTGCTGTCTATCTGATGAAGCAGGAGGAGCGTGAGGAGATTGGTACGAGCGATATCAATTGCAAGTGCGTCGATTTGATCATGTCGAGGCAGGTGATTGTCAAGGATGGCCAGGCTCTGTACAATGATGATATGATTGAGACTCTTGCGTTGGGGATTTATAACTGGTAGTCACCTGTTACAAATTCTCAGAAGAGATTGACAATTTAAAAACTCACTGATGAAGCTAGTCCTGTGATCAGGGTTAGCAGAAACGAAAGTCTGAGTTAGCCGATCCCAGGTGTCGGAACCCGACCTCTTGATTTAGTGGGGCAAATTAAACCCCCATGGCTTGCCACCCTAGACGTACCAAACCCGGCCTTGAAACCGGGAGCGGGCGGTAGCAGGTAATATCAGGTGCACAGGGAATGATTGACTTGCCGTTATTGCACTTGACGGTAGGAAGATTTTTCAACCCAAGGCGATTAAAGTTCCCGTGCTGGGAGCAGATAAAAGCCGCATAGGGTAGCCTGGAGCTATTAAAGTGAATCCCGGTCATTATGACCGGGATTTGCTATGTTACAAATTACCGGAGAAAAATCATGAGCACTGAATATTGGGCTACGACTGTCTACGGCATTTACCTCGATAATGATCAGATCGAGTCGATGGCTGTAAAGATCCCTGAGAAGTCCAAGAAGGTCAAGAACTTTCATCCACGGACCGGTAAGTTTATCGGGATGGTTGAAGAAGTTGAGCAGGAAGCATATCGTGCTATCGTGGTAAATGGTAAGCATTATTCTAACCAGTGGGACTTTTGTCCAGAAGGCTGCGAATCTATCGAAGAAGGTTTGCAGGCTATTGTCAATAACTGGAACAATCCATCTTATTGTAATAATAAGATTGAAGTGGTGGCGAACTGTGCTGAAGATGGCCAGATTGAAGGTTATTTTGTTGGTTTTGTCTTTGGTAATAGCGTCAAGTATGGTCGCGATATCAAAGCTTCGATGGACAAGATGGACAAGATGGTATCTACCATTCGCACTGCCTTCAATAAGCATATCAAGGATGCTAAGCAGAAGCTGACTGAAAAGAACCGCCCTCAGATCCATTCTGTTCTTGGTGTTGGCTGATCTTGCAATAAGCTGTTCTACCGATTTACTACCACCCTGATTCCGTTACAAAAGCAGACGAGGAACAAATCACATGACCAGCTACCATGGTGCCGATACCGCCAAGATCCAGAACGACATGCGCCGTCAGGCGAAGCGCAAGCAGTCGCGTGGCACTGGTATCAACCGTGACCAGCGGGAGCAGGTGGACTACAAGGAGGCGCAGCGCAATACGCCACGCCACTTCGAAGGTCTGCTCGACGTCGCTCTGGTCAATGATATTATGTTCTGGGCGCAGCAGGAGAATAAGATCATCACCAATGGCCTGTTCCGTCGCTGGTTCCTGAACGGCATGCGCCTGGATGACAATGACCAGAAGGAAAAGGATCTGATCGTCACCCTTGATGGTGAGAATGCTGCCATCATGAATGGTGTGGGAACCAAGATCAAGATCACCAATCATGGATTCTTCCTGGCTGATGGCAGTCCGTCCCCTGTCGTCATCTGGTCGATCACCTTCCGTTTCAGCAAGACTGATATGGTCGGGTTCCAGGCGAAGTGGGACAACGTGCGTAACCAGATGTTCATCAACTAACATGGCCAAGAAAACCAAGAAGATCACTGATAAGGACCGTCTCAACTGGTTGGAGGTAATGGCCAACCGTAAGGGTGGACTCCTGCTCCATGACGGTTCTGAAACTGGAAGGACTGGTATCGGATTGAAGCCAGGTATAATCAAGGATAGAACTCTGCGACAGGCAATTGATCAAGCCTTCCAGTGGAGTGATATTCCGCCGAAGAAGGCGAAGAAGTCAGCTACATTTTTCAATTTGAATTCACCAGACGCTTAAACCACAGCATGGCACGAGAGGACCCCGGTTATGCCGGGGTTCAATCGTTGTTATAAACAGGCGGAGAACCACTCATGCCTATTCTAAAGATGTCCGAGGCTCGCTTCAATGACCTCGTTTATCTCACTCTGAAGAAGCTGTATTTCGAACCTAACATGGGTGAAGGTTGCTGCCCTAGGGAGTGTGATATCAGAGTGTGTATGAATATGAGCCAGCCCGAGATGCTTGTTGGCGTGAATCCAGTTGTGGCCATGATCCTTTCACCAGCCGAGGTGGCTCCGAAGTCGCATGATAAAATGTATGACGTCGATACAGACAAGGTGTTCGACGAGTGTAAAGACTATATGGAAGATCATTGGTTCAAGCAGGAAATGCCGGAGGACTGGACCAAGGGCGCAAAGGAGTTTTTCGAAGATGTTGTTAAAGTCTTGATGACCGTTCCAGAAGATAAGTGCGGCGGATAAGCCTGTTATAAAAGGACGGAGGGATCAGTTATGAGCATGGACATATTCAATAGCCAATGGTATGGTATCTATCTTTCTTTGGATGAAGTCAAGCCATTTGAACATGATTTCAAAAATGGCTTTATTGAAGATCACATAACTGACAAGATTGATAATATCGTACAAAAAATCGATAAGTCATTTAGTTCAACCAATGATCGGGAAGCCATCATTGAAGGTAAGACGATTGGCTATATTGCTGGAATTGAAATAACTTATTTAGAAGGCAAAAATCGAATCAACGCAGTAAACAAAGTCAAAAAGAATTATAAAAAGATTATTGAAGCGCTGAATGAACACATAAAGGTAGCAAAAGACACCAAGCTAGACAAGTTTCACTGCACTTCAATCAGCGTTTAGCCTGTTACAAACAGCCGGAGGATCAGCCATGGGTACTTGGGGCGTCGGAATGCAAGCTAATGACACCGCTCTCGACGAGATTGGTGCCGCCCAGGACAGTAACGATCCTGTGAAGTATCTCAAGAAGAACATCAAGAAGTGGCTGGAGGACGATGAGTATGGCAGTGGCCGAAAGTCGATCCTGGGAGTGGCCGACTACTGTCTGGACAAGGGTCTTAAGTTCGATGAGAGCTTGAAGAAGCTGATCAAGCAAGCTGTCATCAACGCTGAAATGAACAACACCTTTACCGAGAAGAAGGACCGGCAGTTGGCCCTTGATCGGTTCGTCCGTCGTCTGGACGGAAAGAAGGTCAGCAAGCGATCGCTGGCCGAGGATAATGAGGGACTTCTGAGCAAGATTTCAACCGCTCTAAATAGTCCCTATCCTGGCATCACAGCCAAACGAGTCTTGGTAAACAAAGAGAAGAAGCGTTAAATAATCCTTACCTCCCTGCTACAAATAGTCATGAGCAACAAGATCCACGTCCGCGACCTTCCGCCCTGCGAGCAGGATATCGTGGTCAACATGGACAACGATGCCGACCTCAAGGCCATCGATAATGGCAGGGGCGTGCATGTGGCTCGTATCCTCATCTGGAAGAACGGGAAGCGGCAGGTGGCGTGGTTCAGCATCGGCTGCTATCGTGGGAAGGCTATCCTCCAGATCACGGCTGGGAAGAAGAACCGTACCGAGACGAGGAAGAAGATCACCTGCCAGCCGTGGCTTCCTGGTGACAAGGCGATCCCCGAAGATGCTCCGGAAGGGGTCTGACATGACCAAGTGCTGGAACGGATTAACCGGACAGAAGAAGCCGATCATCGGTACTGTCAAGGACGTTCGTTTCACCAGTGGTTCTCCATTCGGTGAGCAGTATTGGACCATCACGATCGATGGTCAGGATCGCTGCTTTGCCATGTGGACCAATCTTAAGTCCGACAAGTGGGCCAGGGTTGGCGAGCAGGTCGAAATCAAGCTGCTCAACGACATGGAGTGCCATGTTGGACATGGTTCGAAGCTGATCCTCAAAAACTGCGCTGAAATCTTGGAGGTGATCAAGTGAGCGATTTCGATCCAGATGGTCTTCACCTCGACGAGAGCCAGGTGGTTTCCAAGCAGGCAACCCAGATGCGCGTCTGGTGGATTCCGCAGATCCCTGGTGTATCGTTTCATGTTCCGGTCAAGAGCATTGATGAAGCGAAGCTGCTTCTCAAGACTCTGGCCAACTACGATCTGTTCCAGCTAAAGAATAAGATCAAGCCAGACTACTGCAATGCTGGTGGGCTTGAAGTTCTTGAAGATGGCGAGTGGTGTGAATGGTCAAACGATGACGGCGATTCGATCGATGACGTGATGAAGGCTGAACGATGAATACCTGCGAAATCTGTGGCCGTAAAAAGGTCGATCCCATGACGCTAAACAGCACGGGGATCAACAAGAACCTTTGTTACAAGGAAGAGACTGGCTCAGATCCTCGCTGCAAGTGTAAGCACAAGAATATTGTCATCAGTGATAGTATCGCTACTTGCCTGTTCACCGCTACTTGTCGTGACTGTGGCAAGATCGCTGGCGGTATGAAGACTATTACGAAAGCCAAGGCTGCATTGAAGAAGTTGGTTTAATATCTGATTGTATTCTGCTACAAATTGGCGGAGAAACCGCCATGCACAAGAACGATCTGGCCTGTTCTTTCCCTCCCGGTGTGCGTCCTCTGGGACCGCGTATGGAGGATGAGGAACCCATGGTTTACACCCGAGAGCAGGAAATCCAGGACGAGCGGATGGGCGACGGCTTCGGCAGCAACGAGTTTGCCCGATCCCACGCCTTTCAGACCCAGATTGCTCGTTCTTCTGATATGATCGGTGGTAAAGCTGCCGTTACCGAGAAGGCTCGTCACTTCACCAAAAATGGTCTGCAGGCTGTTCTGTTCGGTGCTCCTGCTTATAGCACCCTGGATGCCGTAATGGGCTACAAGTGGTCCCTGGTATTCGTTGGTAACGAAGGGGCTGTCAAGAAGTTTTTGGACAAGACCATTGGTGATACCGGAGAGAGTGACGATCTTCAAGTGGAGGTTATCAAGTGAACGTCAAGATCGGTGATTCCGTAATTTCCTGTTTCGGCCCTGCCAAGATTGTTGGGATGGAGCTTACTCCCGGTCCTGGCTTCAAAGATGGTGACCCTATCTCCGTAATCGGGATCGAATCAATTAAAGCAAATAAGGTCGTATTCGACCTTAGTGACGGTCATTGGGTCTATTCAGACCAAATCAGAGTCATCAACAACGTGAGTGTATCAAGATTATGAAAACCATTTCTTTTTCCATTGACGAGAAGCAGCTTCCTGCCCACACTCCGGAACAGTTTAAGGAGTGGGTAGAGTTCAAGATTGGTGCAAGGCATGATATTGCAGACGACAATCCGCTGGCTGATCGTGATCTGCATGAGTTCAGGATTTCAATGGGGCTGATTCATTAAGTCATTGGTTGATCCTGCTACAAATAGGCGGAGAAACCACCATGGCCGACACCGCCACCATCAACGCCAACGCCATTCTGCTCGCGGCTGCAAAGTCCTTCACCGACAAGATAACGGACGAGCTTCGCGACAAGGTGACCACCGGAGTCTACGACATCAACGAGACTCTGGCCATCAAGGGCAGCCTGACCATCCACCCCGACTACCTCCAGACCCAGGTGAACAAGGTCTGCCCGTGGACCTTCCTGCAGGTGGCCTGGAACAAGATGCCCGAGCATGTCCGCTCCGCCTGCGTCCGTGAGGTCCAGGGTGTGATGGATGGCAGCCTCCCCAAGCCCGATCTGGACGAACTCAAGGCCCTGACCAAGGCCGCTGTCAGCCGCGTGGCGGTGGAGGTCCAGCAGACCAGCCGTGGTCCGACCAAGTTCAATGGTCGTGTCTGGGTGGTGGGGGCTGCGTGACCTGCTACGTCTGGTCGCACTGCTGTGGCGGCGGCAAGCCTTACCTGAGTCATAATTTTTCTGGTACTCGTAATGAGTGCAAGAAATTCATTCGAGCCAGAGGGAACCACGGGTTCTACTTCATTACGACCATTTCAGATCCAAACAAAGTTAGGAAGCGTTATGGCAATTGAAGCCGTCTACTTCAGTTCCCTCAAGCCCGGTGCTCGCTTCACTTGGAGGACCGGGGAGATGGTCAGGACCAGAGATATGGGCTTGATGGGGAGGTCAAACAATCTTCCTCATTCTGGTGCTGGCTCTTCCTTCAACTGCATCAGCATGGAAGATGGCGAGCCGCATCATGTTGATGGTGAAGAGCTTGTTATTCCTGGTTGGGACCACTAAAGCATACGCTGACAGGCCGAAAGGCCCGAAGCGGACTACAGGCGAAACCTAAGCCGCAAGGTGATGGTCTGCCGGTGCAATTCCGGCCCAAGGCCCCCTATGATGAATAGGGGGCTTTCTCGTGTTACAAAACATCAGAGGAATACCATGACAAAGTTCGATGCGATCTACGCCCAGAAGATGTTCAACCAGAATGCCACCGACTACCTTGGCAATGATGTAATCGTTCTGAGCAACGAGCCAGAGCCGGTCATCCGTGGTATCCTGGTTGGATGGACCGAAATCAGCCAAGCTGGGCAGAAGGTTCCGGTTGTTCGATATGTCGAAGGCAAGACGATGGTTGATGGTGTTGTTACCAATCCTGGTGAAATCAAGGAGGTGATTGTCCTTGGTCATATCCTCCCCTACACTGACGAGCTTTGGGAGTTGATCGGCGGATGGCCAAGTGTCGAGGCATGGCATATGTTCAGTGCGATCCGAAACATGTACGACAAGGTGCGCCGGATGCACGAAATCAGGAATTAAGCCATGGCTACTGCCCACAAAGTCAGCCACTACATGCTTCACTCCAAGGCTGCCCTGCGCAAGTTCCTTGGTCAAGATCCTATCGAATGGTTCTTAGATCGTGGTTTCAACTACTATTGTGACCAAATCGGTTTCAATATCCAGCACAACAAGACATTCAAAAGTGAACGGTTCGATTACAGCTTCAATAGTGAAGCTATCAAGATGGTGATGGACCAATTATCCACTCCATAGTTTCTGTTACAAACGGTCGGAGAACCACCATGACTACCACTACTCACGGCTTCACCGATTTAGGAAATGTCCGCCACGTCCTGGCTGCTGGCACCTACATCATCACCGATCCTTGCTATGTCTTTCCTGATGAGATGTGGGATGCTCTATGCAATAAGGTCTTCTGTAAGGATAATGTATGCCAGGAGACTGGCGTAATCGAGATGGACAGCTGCAAGATATGGTGGGGTCAGACCAAATACGGCGATGGCAGTTACACTGTCAGGGTCTGTGGTGGCAAGGTCGGTGAGTTCTGCGTTGATGCTGGGCTATACGCCATTTTTCCGCTTGAATTCGTCAAGAAGTACAAACCAGAAATGATTGGTGACGCCCGTCTAGCATGTACTACGGCTATCCCGTCTGGTGCTGTGTCCTATGAAGATGGGAACATGGATTGCGGGTACGTGACCGTCTGCACTGGCAATGATGAAGACGAAGATGATGAAGAGGTTGATCACCCCGAGGATGATCCGGACGACAATGGTGGCGATGGAGAGGATGACTAATGAATCAGACCCTCAAGGATATCGTGCTGCTCACCGAGTGTGCCAAGATATTAGGCACCTTGGCCGAGACACGTCACGCCCCTGATTCGGCAGTCCGTCTTGGTCAAGGTCTACTTGACATGGCAAAACGGCTACGCGATACCAAGATCAAGAAAACCATCACTGTTGATTACGGTGGCCCTAGGCAATATACCAGGGAAGAGTTCATCAATAGCGCAGTGCACAGGGAATCGCAAGAGATGATGCAGGACCCTGAGATATACAGCGAGGCGCACAAACAAAAGCTCCGTGATGTTGCTGCAAAGCAATGGGACGAGACTAAATAGTCCCTCAATCCCTGTTACTAAATAGCAGAGGAATAACGCCATGTCAGAACTCACTCCGATGGACTTCACTGCTCTCGCCAACTGGAAGGAAGAGAAGTGGGTCGTCCTCACGCCTTCCGGCAAGAGCGAGCTTGGCGATATTCTGTTCAAGACCAACCCGTACGGTCTGATGCTTCAGATCTTCGGTGGTTTAGGCAGGCACAAGGTCATGCTGATCACTGATGATGAGAAGAAGGCCACCGATACCGCCCAGCTGCTCATCGACGTCCAGAACGGGGTTGCCCAGGAGGCAATCAAGCAGGTTACTGACTGCCTCCGCGAGGCACACGACTGGATGGCTACTCGCAACCTGGGCGAGAATGCTGACAGGATCGCCAAGAAGATGTCCCAGGTCCTTCTGGTGGTTGATAGCCGCTGGTGAATGGCAAAAGTAATTAACAAAGACGTCAAATTTGCTATAAAGGATAGTTGACAATCATATAGGGTATTCATCATTTGGGCCTGAACCGGCTTCGACGAGAGAGCAGAAATCAGAGCGAGCCATGTCGTGGTGTCCGAGGCCACGCTAAACACGGACAAAAAACACGTGCTGACGATCACGTCGAGTACGCTGTTGCCAAGGCTGCCTGAGCAATCAGGCTGCTGAAGCAGCAGACCAACCCCCCGTAAGAGCCTGAGTAACGGGGACAAACACACAGGATCGCCACCCTGGCGCGGACGCCGATAGGGATGGTTAAACACGGAGCGTGACCGGCCATTCTGGAGGCATCTGGAATAGGTGCTGCTGCCGAATCAGCAGATATGCATGGTAGAGCGCACGATCGAAGTCCTTTCGGACCAGGGTTCGACTCCCTGCAGGTCCACCATTCCGCTACGCGCAGCGGGGTCCACCGGACGTTGGCCGTGTCCGGAGCCTTAGGGGTGTCTTGTGGGTTATTCCCATGGGAAGACGGCCTTAATCTACGACCAGGAAGCCGGAGTCCTGGTTTCAAAGAAATAGACCGGCTGGTGGAGGCGTTGAGAAATCACGCCCTATAAGATACTGCTTAAGCGTTAGCATTTTGCGCAAGCAGTAATTGAAATGCAAGCATTCCTAGGTAGCTCAGCGGTAGAGCAGGTGACTGTTAATCACTTGGTCGGAGGTTCGATCCCTCCCCTGGGAGCCATTATGGCGGGGTGAGTGCTGGTTCTCTGCGAGCTTCATAAGCTCCGCGTACGTCTGTTCGATTCAGACCCCCGCAACCATTATCGGAGATACGCTTGGTAGTTCCAAGACACGCCATGGTAAACCAATCGCATAGCGGTGGACGCCATGGCGGCGGTTCACAACCGCGCCGATTTATGGCCTAATAGCTCAGTTGGTTAGAGCGCTGCCCTGTCACGGCAGAGGTCAGGAGTTCAAGTCTCCTTTAGGTCGCCATGCACATGTAGCTCAGTTGGTAGAGCGGCAGACTTCCATTCTGCTGGTCGCAGGTTCGAATCCTGTCATGTGCTCCATAACGGGCCTTTAGCTCATCTGGTAGAGCGCGGCCTTTGCAAGGCTGAGGTGGCAGGTTCGAGTCCTGTAAGGTCCACCATATTTATAATCGCACTGATCTGTTACAAAATATTAACCAGGAGACAAAAATGGCCAAGATCAACAAGACACGGAAGAAGCTGGTTGCAGATCTGCGATCGGTGGCTAATGTCATCGAAAATCGTGAAGGTCGTCTGGTGTTCAATGATGTACTGGACATCGCAGGAATCTTCGGTGCTTCTATCGAGGAAGATAACTCTGGTCAGATGGTCATCTACACAGGTTTACGCGATACTAAGGTTGGCGTGAGGTCTGTGTAACACGGGCGTTTATCCTCCTTCACCGGAGCGGCAGATACCCTCAGTCCATGGCTGCGGGAGTTGGTTCGAATCCAGCTAATGCCCCCATTAATCGCTCTTTGATTACTGCTACAAAATGGTGTGGAACAAGCCCGCGCAAGCGGAACAAGCCCACACGATTGACAACCTTCAAGGCGGATTAGATGCCCGCCTAGAGAACCCTTCTGATCGACTGCTACGGAAGAAATTCCGTGCAGCGTAGGAAGGAACTTGAAACAGCCATCCGGACGGACTGCACCGACAGCAAAAAGGATGGCAAAACCAGGATAGTCTGCAGGCTTCCTGGCGGTGTAATAATCCAGGCTTGGGTAGCTCCCAGGCGGCACGTGTTCACCAACGATGATGGATCGGATCGTAAAAAGAGCCTTAGCTAGTGGGAGTGCTCTGAAGGCGGAAACCGCCAAAGAGATTCGACACAAACCACAACGATCACCATTCCGGTATCTCTGCCGGTGAGTTTGCTAACGTAGTTGGTGCTCAAACTGCCCCATGGTGGCACACGAGAAGCATCAGCGACCCACGGGAGACTGTCAGCCAGGGAACGGCACATCTTGGGAATCGGATAGTCGTGGTGATGAAAGCTGAATGCGTAGGATAGCCCAGAGGCGTAGAAGCCCTAATCCAGGTTAGGGTCGAGCCATCAGTGAAATATGGGCCTTTCAGCGATCTAACAAACACCCCGATGCAAGCCCAAGAACGGCATATCTCACGATACCCCCAGGTTAGCCCCTGGGGGTTAATCGTTTTTAGGACCTGTTACAAAATAGCGGAGATAAACCATGAGCGGCGGAATCTTTTCTGACAACGTGACCGAAGTCCGAGTCAGCCACATCATGGACAGGCTCAGGACTATCGAAAATCAATTCGATGAGGCGCAGGACTGCGCTTCTACGATGACGCATCTTCCACACCGTGATGCCCTGCGAATTGCTAAGGTACTCAAGAACATCGAAAAGGTTAAGAAGAAGTTTTATTCAGCCTTCGCCATCGCAAGCACCAGGACTAGGCGACCAAAGGGAACGCCACGACCACAGCACGATTGCTGAATAATCCCTCAATCTCTGTTACAAAGTAGCGGAGAAACCACCATGACCAGCATCAATAACCTCCCTGCTGTCGTCCGTGAAAACGGCATCATCGACGTTCCTCACAACAGCGCCAACATCACCACGGTGGAGGCCGAGTTCGACCGCGCCATGCGTGCTGAAGCGGAGTACGAGAGGGAACACCCGCTGGAGTCGGCAATCCGCAATCTGGAGCATACCTGGAAGCACAATCGCTTCAGTTCGTCGGGCTGTGACTACGGCTGGGCGCTGGATTTGGCGATGAAGAAGCCGATCTGGGAGCAGATCAAGGCGGCGATCGAACCAAAGGGGCTGCCGGTCACGCTGGCTGCCTGGAAGATCGTCGAGGCCAACTACGTCTGGAAGCTGCGGCACAATCTGGTACTGGAGAAGCGGGTTGCCAAACTGCATCTGGAGTCCACCCCCTGGTACAAGCAGTACCTGGAGTTAGTCGCTCAGAATCATCCGGTCCTTAGCGGAAAGTGGGAGGGTTAACGACGCTCCTTAGCCTGTTATAAAGAAGTAACGAGAGCGAAAGCGGGACGACAATCCCGCAAGTAGCGGCGAAGCACTCCCCGGTTGTCGCCGGGTCGTTAGCAGGGTGCGATAGCTACGAGTCCCAGTGGGGTGGCCTGACCAACATCAAGCCCCACTGGGATTCATCATTTTTGGACATCTGCTACGAAATAACATGAACGCCAATAGCATGATGGAATTGCTCGATATCCTGTCTGCGACAAACCAGCCAATGGGTTCGTCCACTGGTCGAGCCATCTATCGATCCTTACTGGCTGGAAAGATCGATGAAGCCAAAACAATCTTCGCCAATGATGGTGACAAGCTGACTCAGTATCCCGAACTCCATCGGTGGGTGATCAACAATCTGGGGTGTCGAACCCATGGCGTGATAGGCTGTACGAATCGGCTCTGCCGGTTATAAAAGAGCGGAGAAATCAACCATGATCCACGGTCGTCCTCGCCCTAACATCAATGAAGCAGTCAAAGTCGTATCTTTGAATAGGATCGTCCGTACTCTAAATGACTTTCCCGAGCATGTGATCACCGATGTTGGCAATCGAAATGTCGTCCTGTTCACAGATGGCACAAACGTGGTCCTGGTGGACACTGGCGGGTACAAATACCCTCGCCATAAGACGCCACGCATCGCTATTAATGCCTACGATACCATGGCCGACTATGCCCTTGAACGCCTGTTAAAATGCAAAGCTATTGATGATGATGTTGATTATGTTATTGGTGGCGCTGAAATCGCTATAAAGTAGTATGGGTCAATTGCACCAGATTCAAGGAGAAAAATGGTGAGTAGTATTCCGGCCATTCCACATCAAATTTCAAATGATGGTAGAGAGATTTTTGATTGGGCAACGAATATCGGCAATGCTGTTGCTAAACAACAAAGAATCAATGAATTGAAGAATGCTATACATAAACCAGCAACATGTGGCGCATGTAACAAGTGGATGTGTTCTAGTCTGTGTCCCCGTGAAGTTCACCAGAAGAACGGTCACTATATTGGTCCTTCAATGAATGGAACTATTTGTAACTTGTTTGAAGAGAAAACATTTGACACGGAGAATCGCAAGAAGTTGCAGGAGGAACTGAACAAGTTGACTACTACTGTTACAAAATAATATGATCAACTGCGCTACTCCGCTGGTCATCCAGGCATATGGCGGCGGCACCCGCTACCACTGCCCAACGTGCGATGTGCACCAGCCAGCCTACGGCATCATCCATGCCTACTGGACCAATGGGCCGGTTCCTGACGATCGGAAGTGTCCGAACAAGAAGCCGGTTCCTAAGCATCGTTCCATCTTCAAGAACATGAAGGAGTTACGGTAATGGCCCACTGTCCCAACTGTGAAGAAAGCGAGTGCCAGGGTGCCGATCACCGTGGTGACATCGTGATCGATGAAGATGAGTTTCGCAAGATGATGGCTAACATCAAGAAAGGATTACAGAATCCATCTAATTCGGCTGCAATGGCTCTGGCCAAGATGGCTTTTGTCAGTCTTAGTGGCTATGATGTGAGAGGCCATCAAGATAATCTGGCCGTTTATCATCCGATCTAGTCTGTTACAAAGTTATGTAGGATCAGCGGTCCCTGCCTGACCGTCCCAGTAGTAAGAGCGAAGGTCATAAATCACGCCGCCACTGGTCCTACTTGGTTGACAATTCAAGGGGGAGGTAGGGATTAGCGCAAGCGAAGTCCCGAAATCCTAGGGGTGGCGAGCATGGGTTATCCCAGCCCACTCCCGGCGGGAGCACCTAAACCGCCGTCAAGCTGCTAAAAGTCGGAGGGCATTGAGGATATAGGAGCAATCCGCCTCAGTAACCCGTTGATGACGAGTCAGTAAGAGGCCATAGGTTGACCCCTTGAGAAAGGGTCGGAAAAGACGGAGACACTGAGCCTTTCTAGAAGGAACATCAGTTGAGCCGTCCTCGTTTCATTCCTGATGGCAATCACTCGTCGTGACCCATCAGTGATGTTAGCTGGCAGACCTAACGGTTTCTCCAAGACCGTCTGCTACGACCAGCCCAGCCCGCTCAACAGTCGGCTGGGCGTTATCGTTTCTGATCATCATGTTACAAATAATTAGAGGAACCACATGCGCCCCGACAACTGCACCATGGACTTCCCGCTCATCCCCAGCTGGTTCAAGTTCGAACCTGGCTTCAAGTTCATCGATCCTGATGGCGATGAGGCGATTTATCTGGGCAAGGCTGGGTATCGTCGTCTGGATATTGTCGCGACCAAGACCACTACCAGTGATGGTGAGGTCATCAAGAGCGGTACCGAAAACATCCTTAAGTTCATGCACGATGTGGATGTGTTCGTGTACAAGTACAAAGGTGAGTGGCACCTGTGCGATCTGCAGCGAATGATGAAGGATGAAGAGGATTATCTTAACAAGTGTAAGCCCGCCTAAGTGGTTTCCAAGCTGGCAACCCGTATATGCGTGATTAGTACCTGTTACAAATAGGTGGAGAAACCAATGATCTACTTCACGACCGAGAAGTCCGCTGCCTACGGTGCTCGTATCTTCCTGCAGGATGCGACCAACGCCAATCAGACCAATGAGGTCGTCGGTCTGCACGAACTGGCCAAGGAACTGTCGGTGTGGAAGGGTGCCGACAAGACGGTCGTCATCCCGCCCCAGGACTGCGCCAGGGCGTGGAATAAGGCCGGTTTTCTGGGAGGTCGAGGAAATATCGCTATGAAGGCCATTCTCAAGGGCTATGAGATGGACACCGAGGAACTGGCGGTGATGGAGAAGCGCTGCAAGGCCCGTGGTCTGGTCAACATCACGCCGATCCTGCGTGACATTCAGCAAGAATGGGTCTGATATGCACGCACGGCACGCATCCAGGCTGGCAACTGGTGATGAAGTAAAGATCAAATCGACTGGAGAAATCAAAAAGGTCAGTCACGTTGTCCAGGTTGGTAAGCCAAATAAATACGGCTACCATGTGGTGGTTGTTACCGAACAGGGGAACGAATACCGCAATTCAGAGATAAGCTGACATGGCCCAGATCTCATCGCATCTCAACGACAAGGCATGGCAGGTAGCCGTCTGTGCTGATGTCAACCTTCCTCT
>Ga0172380_10001999_pt1 | contig 33313 bp, 37 predicted proteins | sample Leawe162metaG_FD_119747 | JGI IMG/M metagenome (GOLD analysis project Ga0172380, IMG submission 119747) | Leachate microbial communities from a municipal landfill in Southern Ontario, Canada - Leachate well 162 metaG | ecosystem: Engineered > Solid waste > Landfill > Unclassified | place... | reverse complement strand
CAAGACACAGAGGAAAGTCCGGGCATCTACCGAGCAATCGGTTAAGAAGGTAGCAGGTAACCCCTGTCGTCTGCTCCTGCGGGCAGAAGAGGTGCGAACAGTGACGAACCGATTTAGTTCGGGTGAAACGGCTAAATCCTTACCCAGATGCAAGGCCGTGTCCCAAGGTGCGAAAGCACTAAAGGAAGTGCCGCTTGAGCCCGTTGGCGACAACGGGCCCAGATAAATTATTGTCCACGACAGAACCCGGCTTACCGACGCGCGCGCAGATGTGAAAGCCCCGCCTAAAGCGGGGCTTTTGCTTGTGCCCATTTCCAGGGTGCCTACCCGCATTGTCCACACGTCTTGTGCCACCCCTGCCCGGACGGGCTATACTGGGTACAGTTCGTATTAACAGGGGAGGGCATCGTGCCCTTCTTAAACATAATTGTATATGTACTCAAGACTACATGCGTGGTCGCGGGGCTTGTACTTGGCAGGTATTGTTCTTGCCTTGGTACTGGTCATCCCGGCCGCGTGGTTCCCGTTCCAATTAGCCAAAGTCGCCGTCTTTGCGGCGCTCCTACTGGCGGCAGTGGTGCTGTTTGTCGCCTCAGGCGGCATGCGCGAGTTTTTGCGCAGCCCGGGTGTGCGGCTCACCATGGCTGTGCTCTTGTTGCCGGTTGCCTACATAATCTCCGCGTGGGTGTCTCTGGACAGTTCTGTCGCATGGACCGGCTACGCCATGGAGTGGGACACGGTCATCTTCGCCTCGCTGGCGGCGCTGGCCTTTATCCTGTCCTCGATGTTCTTCCGCACGCAGCGCACGTCGCGCCTCTTGTACACCAGCCTGTTCTGGGCCATTGCAGCGGCTGCGCTCTTCCAGTGCATCGCAATAATCATGGGCCCGTCTATCCCGGGCGGCACCTTTGCGGACCGTTCGGTCAACCTCGTGGGCAAATGGAACGACCTGGGGCTCCTGGCAAGCATCCTCGGGCTCTTTATACTGGTTGAGCTCCAGCTGCGCCGTCCCTCGCACCTTATGCGCATGGGCTCAATTGTCCTTGGCGTGCTTGTTGTAGCGCTGCTGGCGTTTGTTAACTTTGCGCTTGCCTGGATGCTGGTCTTGGCGGGGGCGCTTGCTGTGGGCGTCTTCTCGTTTATCAAAGGCAGTGCCGAGGACGGCGAGCCGCAGGCACACCGCGGATTGCTGTCTCGCGTGCCCTGGGCATCTGTTATAGCCGCAGGTATCGCTATCGTGTTTATGACCTGGGGCCCGTTCTTTAACACGAGCCTGACCTCGGTCTTCCCGGTCTCCTCCCTTGAGGTGCGTCCGTCGTATCAAACCACCACCCAAGCACTGACCGCCGTGCGCGAGGGCAGCTTTGGCCGCGCCATGGTCGGCATGGGGCCCAACACCTTTGGCGAGATATGGCTGGCTCAAAAGCCGCAGGAGGTTAATCAGTCGGCGTTCTGGAGTCTCGACTTTAACGTGGGGTACTCGACCCTGACCACGGCGCTGGGCACCGTGGGAGTCTTGGGCGCCCTTGCGTGGCTCCTGCCGTTCCTGCTTGTCATTGTCGCCACTATGCGGCTTATGCGCATGTCGGTCCTCAACCGCGAGGACAAGGCCCTGGGCATGGCGCTTGGCTTAGGCAGCCTTATGCTGCTTGCGGCTATGGCGCTGTATGTCCCGAGCCAAAACCTCATACTCCTGGCGCTCGTTATGGCGGGTGCGGCCTTCGGCTTTTTGTGGAGGCAGGGCAGGCCCGCGCATTCTACCGAAGATGTGCCGTCTCGCCTGGTACAAATGGGCGCGCTCGCGCTGGGCATTGTGCTGGTTGTCGCATCGCTCTGGATAGGGGTTAAAACATCTCAGCGCGCTCTTGCCGAGACCTATGTGGGCCGCGCCGCGGTTGCGCTCCAGCAGGGCAATGTAGACGACGCGCTTGCCCTTGCCACCAAGGGCGTATCCACGGAGGAGACAGGCGACACGCTGCGCATGCAGATAAACGCCGGCGGCTCCAAGCTGGCCTCGCTCGCGCAAGTGACCGATGGCGACCAGGAGGCGCTGCAGGCTCAGTTCCAGGACGCACTGCAGACGACCATTACCGCAGGACAAAAGGCGGTGCAAAAAAACACGGCAGACTACCGCCCCTTCTTCCTCATGGGCCAGGTGTATGACCTCTTGGCGGGCCTTAATGTGGTGGGTGCCTACGACCAGGCAAGCACGACCTACATGGCTGCCATGGTGCGCAACCCTCACAACCCTGCCATTACGCTCGCGCTTGCGCGCCTCTCTGCCCGCCAGGGCAACGCGGCCGCAACTGAAGGCTATCTGCGCGCATCACTGACGCAAAAGCCCAACTACACCGACGCGATACTCTTTTTGGTGCAGCTCAACGTCGCGCAAAACGACCTTGTGTCTGCCGTGCAGGCCGCACAGGCGGCGGTGCAGTCGGCTCCGGGCGTGGCACCTATATGGTTCCAGCTCGGCCTCCTGTATTACGCGGGGGGTGACACCGCAAACGCGATACCTGCACTTGAGCAGGCTCTCAAGATCCAGAATGATTATGCCAACGCCAAGTACTTCCTGGGCCTAAGCTACTACGCACAAAACAGGCAGGTAGAGGCGCTCACTCTGTTTGAGGACTTGGCGCGCACCAACCCGGACAACGCAGAGGTTGCCACGGTTGTGGCCAACATGCGGGCAGGCAGGCCGGCTCTGGAGACCATAGCTCCCTCTCCCGAGGAGGACGTATCAACCCGTCCCGCCGCCCCTATAGAGCAATAACAGAACCACAAGTAGAGAAGCAAAAAGCCACCTTGACTAGGTGGCTTTTTGTGTTTAAGATATAAACAACAAGTTCTTACGCATACAGGAGGTCTGCTTGAGTGAAAAAAAATACGGCTATCGCGAGGCTGCACAGAGTGACTTCGAGTTTATGTACCGCGTAATGGTCACAGTACGCTCGCCTCACAGGACCTACAACGAGCAGGAGGAGCGTGCAAAGTTTGCAAAGAACTTCAAGCTCGAAGGGTTGCATGTAATTGAGCATGGCCGACAAGATGTGGGACGTCTGAGATTTTTGCTGAACGATGAGCACTTGTACCTCGGGGGTATCCAGATACTCCCCGCATTTCAGCGCAAGGGCATAGGTTCGGCAATACTTTTTGATCTCATACGCGATGCGGCCAATCTGGGAGTCGATGTGACGCTTGAGGTGCATACGTCGAATACCGATGCGCAGCGACTATACCGCAAGCTTGGATTTGTCGAGGTTGGTCAAGACCCACATTGCAGCGCGGCCATAAAAATGTGCTACTTCACTAAGCGATAACGCAAGAGCCCCGGCACCAAGCCGGGGCTTTCTCTTTATAAAATAAGGTAAAATGGGGAGGTGGTTAGGCAGTTTTTGACCGTCATTGGCCGGGAGGTGCGCGGCATGCACCAAGCGGCATACTTATTGGCGGCTTTTGCGTTCCTGTCGCAGATGCTGGCCCTGGTGCGCGACCGCCTGTTTGCCGCGGAGTTTGGCGCCTCATACACGCTCGACGTGTACTACGCGGCGTTCCGTATCCCGGACCTGTTGTTTGCCACCGTTGCGTCACTGCTCTCTCTTTACGCCCTCCTGCCGGTGCTCTCCAGGCTGGCGCAGAGCGATGAGGGCAAGATGATCTCTTTTTTGCGTCAGACCCTGCTGTACTTTTTTGCGGGCATGGGAGCCATATCGCTCGCTGCCTTTATTGCGGCCCCGTGGCTGCTGCAGCTGCTGGTGCCCGGCATAGCGAGCCCGGAACTTGTCATGCTCACGCGCATCCTCCTGCTGCAGCCGATATTCCTGGGCGCCTCCAACATCCTGGCCAACCTCACGCAGATACGGCACCGGTTCTTCCTTTACTCGATATCGCCGCTCTTGTATAACCTCGGCATTATTGCGGGCATACTGTTTTTGTATCCGCGCTTTGGCATTGAGGGGCTCGCGTGGGGAGTCGTCTTGGGCGCATTGCTCCACATGCTGATGCAGCTGCCGTTTTTTGCGAGCGAGAAGCCCCAGACACGCATGCCTACGCGCGAGTTTCTGCGGGAGTTGCGCCAAGTACTTATGCTGTCGGTGCCGCGCACACTCTCGCTTGGGGCAGGGCAGATATCGCTCATCATACTGACCGCACTTGCCTCGTTTATGGCGCCGGGATCCATTGCGGTGTTTATGTTCGGGTGGAACCTGCAGGCCGTGCCCTTAACCATTATCGGCGTGTCGTACTCTGTGGCCGCGTTCCCCACGCTGTCCAAACTGCACGCGGGCGGGGACGCGGCCGAGTTTGTCCGCCATGTTGAGGTGGCGCTGCGGCACATCTTTTTCTGGACGATACCGGCCACGGTGCTTGTTATTGTCCTGCGCGCCCAGCTGGTACGCACCATACTGGGCGCGGGCGCCTTTGACTGGGCGGCAACAAGGCTGACCGCGGCCGCGCTGGCGCTGTTTATACTCTCGCTCTTGGCGCAGTCGGTGTCCATGCTCATAGCCCGCGCGTACTACGCGGCCGGCAATACGCAAAAGCCGTTTTACTTCGGCCTGTTGACGGTTGGCACGACTGTGGTTACGGCGCTTATGTTTATAGCCGTGTTCCACGGCAACTATCTATGGCGCGATGTTTTAGAGGAGATGCTGCGTGTCTCGGACCTCACCGGCACGACGGTCCTGATGCTCGCTCTTGCGATGACGCTCGGGTCGTGGGCAGGGTTTATTGCCGGCTTTTGGTATCTGCGGCGCGACTTTAACCTCTCAATTGCACCGCTATGGCGGCTTACGTTTGAGTCTTTGGGCGCGGCGATATTGGGCGGCGGTGCTGCATACTTGGCACTTACCGGCATGGGCCGGCTGGTGGACATCAACACCGCTACCGGTGTCTTGGCACAGGGCCTGGTGGGCGGGCTATGGGGCCTGGGCGTTACCGCCTTGGTGCTGGTGTTACTCAAGAACCCGGAGATTAAGGAGGCCTATGCGGCGCTTAAAAACAAACTGAGCCGCGCGCCCCAGGTAGCACTCGAGCCCACCGATGTCAGTAGCTAGCCACTAGCCAATAGGGTATAGTCTGAATGCTCATGAAGCATATAAGAAATTTTTCAATTATCGCGCACATTGACCACGGCAAGTCCACGCTTGCCGACAGGTTTTTGGAGGTCACCAAGACCATTGAGCCCAGGCGCATGCGCGAGCAGGTGCTCGACAGCATGGACCTCGAGCGCGAGCGCGGCATCACGATAAAAATGCAGCCGGTGCGCATGCAGTATGAGGGCTATACGCTCAACCTCATAGACACGCCCGGGCATATCGACTTTAGCTACGAGGTGTCGCGCGCGCTCACCGCCGTAGAGGGCGCGATACTCCTGGTGGATGCGACCCAGGGCGTACAGGCGCAGACACTGACGGTGCTGCGCGCCGCCCAGCACCTGGGGCTGGCTATCATACCCGCGCTCTCAAAGATTGACTCGCCGCTCTCGCGGCTCGAGGACGTGACAGAGCAGGTGGTCAAGCTCTTGGGCATAGATGCCAAGGACATACTGCTATGCTCGGGCAAAACCGGCGAGGGCGTCGAGGCTCTTTTGGCCGAGGTTATTAAAAAGGTCCCGCCGCCCAAAGAGGCGCAGGAGCGCGAGCCAAAAGCGCTTATCTTTGACTTTCAGTACTCGGACCATCAGGGCATTATCGTGTTTTTGCGCAACTTTGCGGGCTCGATAAAAAAGGGCGATGCGCTGGAGTTTGCCGCGAGCGGCCGGACGTTTAACGCGCTTGAGGTGGGCGTGTTCTCGCCGCAGCCGACCTCTGTGGGCGAGCTTGGTGCTGGCTCTATAGGCTACGTGGTCACCGGCATTAAGGAGTCGGGCTTTGCCCGCGTGGGCGACACGGTGCGCGCCCGCGGCAGCAGGCTGCACCCGCTCTCGGGCTACGCCGAGCCCCGGCCGGTGGTGTGGGCCTCGGTCTATCCGGAGAGCCAGGACGACTTTGTCGGCCTGCGCCAGGCATTGGGGCGGCTAAGGCTTTCGGACTCGTCTCTTTCATACGAGGAGGAGTCGTCGGGCGTGCTTGGCCGGGGCTTCCGCTGCGGGCTTTTGGGCATGCTCCACCTGGAGATCATTACCGAGCGTCTGCGCCGCGAGTCAAACATAAGCTTGATAGTCACGACACCCACTATTACCTACGAGGTAGAGAACAAGGCGGGCAAGCGCATTGTGGTGTACTCGCCGCCCCTGTTCCCGGACTATGGCGACGTGGCGCACGTGTGGGAGCCGTACGTCGAGGCCGAGATACTTATCCCGGGCGAGTACCTGGGCAACCTCCTGCCGCTGCTGTACGAGCACGAGGCCACCACGCTCTCGACTGACCGCTTTAGCGAGGACCGCATGATGCTTAAGGTATCTATGCCCCTGCGCGAGCTGATGCGCAACTTTTTTGACAAGGTTAAGTCGGCATCAAGCGGCTACGCCTCCATATCCTACGAGATAGGGGAGCTGCGGCCGGCCGAGGTAACACGGCTCGACATTGTGGTTGCCGACGAGCCGGTGCCGGCGTTTACGCGCATTGTGGCAACACACAGGGCCTATGAGGAGGCCGTGGCCGCGGTGGAGAAGCTGCACAAGATACTCCCGCGCCAGATGTTTACGACAAAGATACAGGGCGTGGCCACCGGCCGCATACTCTCAAGCAAGACCTTGTCTGCCATGAGCAAAGACGTGACCCAACACATGTACGGCGGCGACATTACCCGCAAGATGAAGCTGCGCGAAAAGCAGAAGAAGGGCAAGTCAAAAATGAAAGAGCGCGGCAGGGTAAACATCCCGGAGGATGTCTTTTTGAAGATGGTAAAAAGCGATTAACGCTTTTTATCCTGAGCGAAGTCGAAGGGTTATACGACTGCGCCGGCGAAAAAGGCCAGGACCATCGAGAGGATGACGACGATGCCCAGGACGTAGCTGCCGTATTTGACTACTTTGTTGTGGTGTTTGCCGTACATACAGGACAGTATACATGGGCAAAGCGCGGTAGAATAGGGGCATGCAGGACTATAGGCGGCGGCGCGCAAGCCGACAGGATGTGACCCGGGCGGCCATAGGGGCCTTGGGCGTGCTCTTTTTGGCGCTGGTGGCTTTTTTTGCAATACGGGGCGCGTGGGGGATGTACACCAAGTTTGCCGCGGCCAGCCAGGCCGATGCGGCCGCCCAGGTGGAGTTAGAGACCCTAAAGGGCCAGGTGAGCCAGGTAGGGGCCTCTGCGGCTGCGCTTGTTTCAGACCGGGGTGTCGAGGCCGGAGTGCGCGAGCGCTATGGCGTGGCGCGCCCCGGCGAGGGCCAGATAGACATAATACGGCGAGAGGCGTCGAGCACGCCCCCAACCAGGGACGAGCCCAATATATTCGTCAAGATGTTCCGGGCTATCTTCGTGTGGTAGATTAGGGCGTATTGCGGGATTAGTTCAGTGGCAGAACTTACGGTCAGGGGTCCTGTGTGCGGGATTAGTTCAGTGGCAGAACTTCTGCTTCCCAAGCAGGTGGCGCGAGTTCGATTCTCGCATCCCGCACACAGGACCCCTGTACCGATGAATGGGTCCCATATCCCATTCATTTCCCAAGCATTAGGCGCGAGTCCGATTCTCGCATCCCGCACAGAGCATCCCTGTATTAGGGCTTATAGGTACTTTTCTCCATATCGGCGCATGGCACTTTCCACCATGCGCAGGCCGCGGCCTCGGGGGGTGGCGCCATATGAGCCGTTTGCAAGCTTGCGCACAAGCTTCTCTTCCTCAAGTTTCCGGAGTTTTAGGGTCAGGGTGCGGGTCGAAATGCCCTCCAGCGAGCGCTCAAGGTCGCAAAAGCGGCGCGGGCCTGCCAAGAGGTCGCGGATAATGAGCATCGTCCATGTGTCCGAGAGCAGAACGGCTGTTTTTTGGACCGGGCAGGGGGCCAGGGCGTTCATGTCCACAGTATACCACTCTCTAAGTACTTTACAAAGTAAAGTACAGGTATATACTGTATGCATGGATTACACACAATTGGCGTCAGAGGAGAGCATTACAAAGGTGGTAGCGGGGCTCAAAGAGCGCGGCTTTGAGCCGGTAGTGGTAAACACAAAGGAGGAGGCGCTCGCAAAGGTCAAAGAGCTGATACCCGCGGGAGCGTCGGTGATGAACGGGGCCTCAAAGACTTTGGAGGCCATAGGATTTATCGACCATCTTAAGGCAGAGGGCCATGGATGGGACAATCTCCATAAGGGGATTGTCGAGGAGACGGACGAGGAGAAGAAAAAGCAGCTGCGCCGCGCGGCACTTACCTCGGAGTATTACGCGGGGTCGGTGCACGCGCTCGCAGAGAGCGGCGAGATGCTTATTGCATCCAACACCGGCAGCCAGCTGCCACATATCGTCTACAGCTCGCCTAACGTAGTCTTTGTCGTAAGTACGCAAAAGATAGTCCCGAGCCTCACTGACGCGCACAAGCGCCTCCTCGAGCACGTGGTGCCCCTAGAGGACGCCCGCATGAAGGAGGTGTACGGCCCCCAGGCAGGCACCGCGGTTAACAAGGTGTTTGTATACCATAGGGAGAACACCGGCTTTACGGGCCGCAAGATACACGTGGTGCTGGTCAAAGAGAGGCTCGGATTCTAGCCAAAAAGCGGGCGTGATATACTGGATTACTAGCAAATAATCAGAAACGTATGCAAAAGACCGTAACTATTTACTCCACCCCGACCTGCCACTTCTGCGAGATGGCCAAGGAGTTCTTTGCCGAGAAGGGCATAGAGTACACCGGCTACGACGTCTCGACCGACGCGGCGAAGCGCGAGGAGATGATACAGCTTACCGGCCAGCTTGGAGTGCCTGTTATCGTCATAGGCGACGATATGATGGTGGGCTTTGACCGCGCCAAAATCGCCGCAAAGCTCGGGATTGAGGCGTAGTACACAATTTGAACAAACAAATATATCTATAGACTGATTAGTTAGTTTAAATTAAGATGGGGAGTATGCGCAGGCATGCTCCCCATCTTTTATCGTCCATAAAGGAAGACAGGCTAAAAGGCCTCTCTATAAGCGAACTAATGAGGAAGTATTCTCTTCCTAAAACTACTATCTGGTATCAAGTTAAAGATATAACTGTGCCCAAAAATCTCCTTGGCCTGATTAAATCAAAACAAGGAGGAAGCGCTCAAAGGAGCAAAGACGGTTGGGATGCGGCTCAGATAGCTGCCGGCTCAATACTCAAAAATTTTGATGAACAAACAATATGGCCGGTACTTATAGCAGCTCTTTATTGGAGTGAGGGGACGAAACGCAGCGGATTTGTTTTTACAAATACTGACCATATCATGATTCGTGTATTTCTTAAGATCTTAAGGGAAAGGTTTGATGTGAGCGATGATGAGCTTGATATTCTAATTAGAACCTGCACTCCTATGGATCCATTGGTGTGCCGGAGGTACTGGGGTGAAGTAACCACTATGCCTATAAGCAGAATAAGGATTAATCATGATGACAAGCAAAATAAGAGCAAGAGCACATATGGAATCTGCCGCATTACCCTCCTAAAAGGCGGCAAGAAGCTCAAGCTCATGCATTGCCTTATAGAGGGGTTGGCTGATAAGATGCTTGGAAGCTCCCGTAGTTCAACGGATAGAACTTCGCACTCCTAACGCGAGAATCCAAGTTCGATTCTTGGCGGGAGCACACGAAAAAGCCGTATACTAGACTGATGAAGAAGGGTCGAGCCAAACACAAAAAGCCGCCGCTCTTACACCTGAGCTTTGGGCTGGGCGTGGCGCTTATTGCTACCGGCTGGTATTGGAGCGGGGTGCGCGACTTTTACTCGCAGACGGCACAGGCCGCCGCGGCACTTTTGGGCTTTGGCCAGTAGGCCGCCCTGCCGTGATACGATAAGCCCATGGAAAACGACATGGATATGCAGGAACTTAAAGAGCTTGTTAAGCGCCAAGCTCAGCTTAATGCCGACACCAACAAGGTGGTGCATAGCATGCGCCGCAGCCAGCGCGTGCACAGCTTCTTTACTATCTTGTGGTGGGTCTTGGTTGTGGGAGTGTCGGTGTACACCTACTTTAACTACATACAGCCGTATGTGCAGCAGGTGGTGAGCATATACGGCTCGGCGCAGGACTTCCAGGGCCAGATAAGCGGCTTTTTTAGCCAGTACTTCGGGACAAGCACGCGGCCATAGGGCAGTGGCCTATAAGGCTATATTTTGCTAAACTGCAATGGCGCTTGGGTAGCTCAGTTGGTAGAGCGCTTCCCTGAAGAGGAAGATGTCGCCGGTTCGAGCCCGGCCCCAAGCACACGCTGTAAAAAATCCCCCGAAGGGGATTTTTTAGTTTGACTTGACCTTGAGTTTGGCTTGGCGGCCCTTGTCGAGCTTGGGGAGGCGCACTATAAGCAGGCCGTGCTTCTCTGACGCCTCTGCCTCCTCTATCTCTACCTCCTGGGGGAGCACTATGGTGCGGCTAAACGCGCCCCAGTACAGCTCCTGGAAGAAAAAGTCGCCCGCGGTGCCCTCGGTGTGGCGCTCGCGCTTGCCGCGTATGGTGACCATGTCGCGGGTTATGGAAACATCGAGGTCGTCGGGCTTAACGCCGGCTATCATGGCCTTGATGACGATATGGGTCGGGGTCTGGTAGACGTCTACGGCCAGCTCGCCTGCGGGCTCCTCCTCGGGCACCTCCGACATCATGGGCTCGGCCGGGCCGCGCGAGAGGGGAATATTCTTGGCACCACGAGCGGGCGCAGGCGCAAACGAGGCTCCGCCCTGCTCCAGCTCGTCGAAGGAGTAGTCGGACTCGCCTTGGCTCCCCGTGAGCCACTCAAACAATGATCGCCTGTCTCGTGCCATAAATAATGTGGAGAGTAATGATAACTATTAGCAGTAGTCGCGCGCCGGCTGCTTGACCTGCTCTATGGTAAAAAGGAGAGCCACAATGCCAAGCCAGATAACGAGGAAGACCAAAAAGGTCGACCCGCTTCCACTCTCCAGTATAAAAAAATTAAACAGCGTATGCAACGCGACCGCAAGGATAACTCCGCCCGCGGCCGCAAGCCTGCGCACCCGCGCGCTTTTGTAGAAGGACAGCGCGAGCGTAATGCCTATGGTGGCAGACGCAAGTGTGTGCAGGAGCGTCGCGCCGATAAACCGCAGGTTGCCCGTGACTATAGAGCGCAGGAGGTCGCCGTCGGCCACCGGGGTGACGAGGAAAAAGACGTTCTCGAGCGCGGAGAAGCCGAGCGCCGCAGTAACAAGGTAGATGACGCCGTCTAGCGGCTCGTCGAACACCCTAAAACGCAGGGCAGCCAGGTAGGCTGCACCAAATTTAAACAGCTCCTCTATGGCGGCCCATGCAAGCAGGAGGTGCGGGCCCTGCAGGTAGGAGGCAATGCCGCGCTCGATAGGCAGGACAAGCGGGACAGCTATCATGCCTGCGATAAAGCAGAAGAAAATATAGCGCTTGGGCTCCGGGTCGCACCTGTCCTCCATAAGCCAAAACACAAGCCACAAGAGCGCGGGGAGTATGCCTCCGAGTACTGCAATAAGGAGAGCCTCTCCGGACATGCAAAAATTGTAGCACGCCCCCGCGTGCTAGTTCCTTACTGGCCAAGCCTCGACCATGAGCAGGTCCTTCCTGTTTGGCATGTCGCTCCATATCTCCTCGGTGACAAACGGCATAAACGGGTGCAGGAGCTTGAGAATGTTCTCCAGTATGTAGTACAGGGTAGCCGAGTACTCGGGCTTGCCCTTGCTCTCCTCTATAATCTCTGCAGCAAAGCGGTCCCATACGTAATGGTAGAGCTTTTCTGCAGCCATATAAATTCTAAACTCCTGCAGGTCGCGGGTAACGTCCGCTGCCATCGCATCAAACTCATCCTTAAGTGCCGGGATGATGTCGCCATGCGGCGCCTCCGATAGCACGAAGCGCGCAATATTCCACAGCTTGTTGGCAAACTTTTTATAGGCCCCTACTTTGCGCGGGTCGAGATTCATGTCGGTGCCGGGCGTGTTGCCCACAACGAGCCCCATACGCAGGGCGTCGGTGCCGTACTCCTCTGAGACCTCAAGCGGCGAGATAACGTTGCCTTTGCTCTTGCTCATTTTCTGCCCCTTGGCGTCGCGCACCATGCCGTGCATGTACACATACTTAAAGGGCACCTCGCCGGTGCGGTAGAGCCCGAGCATTATCATGCGTGCCACCCAGAAGAATATAAGGTCCGACCCTGTCTCCATAACCGTAGTGGGGTAGTAGGCCTTAAAATCGGGCGAGTCCGGGTAGCCGAGCGTGGCAAACGGCCACTGTCCGGAGCTAAACCAGGTGTCAAAGGTGTCTGTGTCTTGGGTCCAGCCCTCGCCCGGCGACTCTGTTGAAATTTTCCACTCGCCGTCTTTGTGCCAGGCGGGTATGGGGATGCCCCACACTATCTGGCGCGAGACGTTCCAGTCTTGGATGTTCTCCAGCCAATGCACGAGTATCTTCTCGTGGTTCTCGGTTAAAACATGAACTTGGCGCTCCTTAACAGCCTTAAGTGCTTGGTCGGCCAGAGTGCGCATGGCGATAAACCACTGCTCTTTAACCTGCGGCTCGATCTCGCGGCTGCACTTGTAGCACACGGGGACCTCGTGCGAGTATGCCTCGTCCACTTTCTCCACCAAGCCTTTTGCCTGGAGCTTATCGACAATTTTGGCGCGGGCGTCCTTAATGTTCATGCCCTCAAACTCTCCGGCAATAGGGAGCAGTTTGCCGCGCCAGTCTATAACCTGCTCAAAGGTAAGCTTGTGGCGCTGGGCGATGTCAAAGTCCGCCTGGTCGTGCCACGGTGTAATAGTCATAACGCCGGTGCCCAGCTCCATGTCTATGGACTCGTCCTTGATAACAGTTGCAGTGATGGGGCCGTTTATCCACTCGAGCTCGAACTGCTGGCCGTCTTTAAACTCGGCGTAGCGCGGGTCGGCGGGGTGCATAACCACGTACTTGTCGCCAAACTTGGTCTCGGGGCGCGCGGTTGCGATAGTAAACGGCCCGTACTTGAGGTAATAAAACTTGTCCGTGCGCGTCTCGCGCTCAGTTTCGAGGTTGCTCAGAGAGGTCTGGTGCTTGGGGCACCAGTTGACGATGCGCGAGCCGCGGTACACAAGCCCGTCGTCATTCAGCTTTTTAAACGTGTCGTAGACCGTACTAACGACCTTGGAGTCGAGCGTAAACATCTCGCGCGAGAAGTCGCACGAGGCTCCAAGCTGGCGCAGCTGGCCCTCCATAAACGACTTGCTGCCCAGGGTGAAGTCGAGTATCTCCTTATACAGATCCCCGGGCTCCATAGTAAAGCGCGAGCGGCCCTCCTTCTCGAGCTTTTTCTCGTACACCACTTGGGTCTCAAAGCCCGCATGGTCGGCACCCGGGAGCCAGAGCGCCTTCTTGCCCTGCATGCGCGCAAAGCGGGTCATGATGTCTTGGAGCGTTACAAACAGCGCGTGGCCCGAGTGCAACGAGCCGTTGGCGTTGGGTGGCGGCATGATGATGGTAAAGGGCTCTTGCCTGTCACCCGGCAGGTTGTCCGGGTTAAAGTAGCCCGACTCCTCCCACTGCTTATATATAGAGGCCTCGGTGGCCTGCGCATCGTACGGCTTTAAAAACTTCTCGGGGATGTTCTCCTTCGGCATACGGCCTTACTTTACAACACTTTTTTGGCCAGAGAAAGGTTGCCCTGAGCCTCTATAGCAAGGTCGGACCTTGCTGAGTCGAGGCTCCAATTGCCTAAGAGGAGGCGGGTCAGGGCGGCCTCGGCTATCATGACAGCGTTGTCGCCGGTGATGGAGAGCTCGGGGAGGCGGAACTCGACGTCGTCGAACTCGTCGAGCACAAGCTTTTGCAGCTGCTCGCGCAAATAACGGTTGGCCGCGACGCCGCCGCCTATGACAAACGTCTTGGCACCGGACTCCTGTAGCGCGCGGCGCGACTTGGCAACCAGCACCTCGGCCACGGCGTCCTCAAACTCGGCGGCAAAGGCCGCCAGCTGCTCGACAGAGAGCGTGTGCATGCCGCCCATGTCGCGCAGGGCGTAGAGCACTGCCGTCTTAAGGCCCGAGAACGAGACGTCGCATGAGTCGGTGTGGAGCATAGGGCGCGGCAACTTTGGTGCGGGAGGATACTTGGCGTCGCGGGCAAACTTAGCGTGCTTTGATATCTCCGGGCCGCCGGGGTACTCCAAGCTGAGCATGCGCGCCACTTTGTCGAACGCCTCGCCCACGGCGTCGTCGAGCGTGCGGCCGAGCAGCGTGTACTCAAACCAGTCCTTCATAAGTACAAACTCGGTATGCCCGCCCGAGACAAGCAGTGCGAGTACCGGAAACTGCACGTCCGCGACTATTCTAGTGTTCTGCAGAACACTAGAATGAACATCGGGGCTTGTGGCGGGGCGCGCAAGCGATGAGACAATGTGGCCCTCCATGTGGTTAACAGGCAGGAGCGGTACTTGGCGCTCTGCAGCCAAGGCTTTGGCAAACTCGATGCCGGTCCAGAGAGCCGGCTCGAGCCCCGGGCCGTGGGTTACCGCAACCGCGTCAAACTTTTCTGCTTCAAAATCCTTAAACAAAACGGGTAGATTCTTTATATGTTCGCGCTTGGCAAGCGTGGGGAATACGCCGCCATACTCCGCGTGCAGCTTGGCCTGCGACAGCAGTGCGGCCTTGATGGTCGTGAACTCCAATATTCCGCCTACCTTCTTGCCCTCCAATAAGGCAATGCCGGTCTCGTCGCACGAGGTCTCTATAGCGAGTATGCGCATAGCGCAAGAATACAATAAAACCCCTATATTTCAAGGGTTTTGTCAGTAGTCTGGAGCCTTCATGGATACATCAGGCAGAGTGCTGTAGTCTTGTGCGCGGGGTGGCTATTGCGCCACATGTACATTATTGAAACGGGGGAAAGATGCTCGCTGCAGCACAACAGGATGTAAACGCTGTTCATCACAGCCGTCTTGCTCAGAGACTTATGGAGTCGTCGTTCTTGAGCGTTGTGGACTTGGACGGCACGTTTGCCGCCGGAGACCCGGCGGTGCGTAAAAAAGTGCGCGCCATGCTTGAGAGTATGGGTGCCTTTGTCTTCTGCACTGCGCGGACGCCGGAGCTGGTAATGAGCCGGCGATCGTACGAGTTGTCGAAGTCCTTGGCGGGGTTTACCCGCTCGGAGCCCACATGGCTGGTGTCAGACGGCGTGCGCTTTGACGCGCCGCTTGATACTCTGCCCGCAGATGAGAAGGATCCTGACGCTATCCTGTCCTTTGGGCAGGGGATATATATTGGAGGCCTTGGCCATGAGCAGAGCGGCGCTCGGCCGTACTTCTGCGACCAGGAGTATCGGTATCGCTATCTCGACCCGGTAGACTCAAACGGCAATCTGCTCGCAGGCAAGCCGTGGCTGGCTCACATGCGGGAGCTCCTGCAGGAGCTTAATCTCCAAGAGACCCGGTTCGACAACGTTGATGAGACGGACTTTCGGACACAGGTGGACTTCTACGGCAAAGATGCCGTCATAAAGAAGTACGAGGCACTTGCCGCTATTGAGGCAAAGGTCCCTCAGGCTCTTCGAGGCCGTCTCGAGGGTGTTGATGAAAGCAAGCCGAGTGATGATCCGGAAAAGAACCGGGCCACTCTCTACGGACTGCCTCCGCAGATCCGCAAGGAGAACATGATCAATTACGCGCTGAGCCAGGCGTGCCGCGCTATAGGGCGCAGCGTCGGCAGCATCTCCGGGCTCATTATTGGCGACACGCTGACCGACTTCTACGCGGCTTGTCATGCCGGGTGGGACGCCGACATGACGGGTATCATTGTCGGCGGCAGCAGAATCTCCAAGTGCATAGAAGAAAAGACAAACTTTGCCGGTGTGGACTTGCGGCGCTGGCATGCGCAGCTGGAGCCTACAGGCCGGCGGGGCTTCTACACGTTTAATAATCCGGCCGCACGCGGCGGCTGGATCAAGAACGGGCCCACCCGCTTAGTGGTGCTTGGTGACCAGGCGTACCCCGGCACTATCGGATCGGAGACTATCGAAGCGTATCTGCTTGATAGGGAAGTGCAGAAACTGAGGACGTCGGCTCATTGAGCCGACGTCTTTTTCTTTTACCTTAAAAATGGTATTGTGTCGGCGTAGTAATGCGCGATTAGCTCAGTTGGTAGAGCATCCCCTTGACGTGGGGAGGGTCGCAGGTTCGAGTCCTGCATCGCGCACCATTTACATCTTAACCGGCTCTATGATGCCGAAGATGTTGCCCTCGGTGTCCTTGTAGTAGCGGATCTTGCCAACGCCCGGCACGTCCATCTTATCTGTCTGGGGCACGCCGCCGGCCGCGTCAATTTTTGCTATCGACTCGTCAATGTTGGCGACGCCTATTATCGAGGTAAATGCGTTGGGGCTTGTGCCGCCCGCGGGCAGGGGTGCCTCGCGCTTCATCATCCCTCCGTTGATGCCGACATCCTCCATAGCAACTTTGCCGGCCCCAATCTCGTCGGGCCCGGGCCCTGTTATAACAATTACGTAGTTGCCAAACTCCGGCCCCATCTGCTGGAACGTCCAGCCAAAGGAGTCCGCGTAGAACTTCTTGGCCCTCTCCAGGTCGTCCGCCTGGATCTCAAAGTGTACGACTCGGTTCATAGATGTAGTAAAACTAAACGGCTAATGCGCCAAGTATATCAAATGACACAAAACGCCCCGGCATGTAGCCGGGGCGGGAGGTTAGTTGCGGGGCAGGCCCCGCACGTCATTGAGGCATGAGCGAAGTATCTCGGATACCCGCTCGTAGTCTCCTGTCTGCGGGCCGGGGCGATTCCCGGTAAGCGCAAGCAGGTCTTGGCCGATGCGTGCCGCCAGCCTGGCTTTGTTGTTTAGATCGGGATTCTTCGTCAGATACAGAGTCAGCCCGTGCACCACCTGCTGGTACTCGAGCGCGCGCAGAACCTCTGCGTGTCGGACAGGCATTGAGCGCTCCTCAAGCGCGGCAAGCAGTGTGTCGAAGGCATCCGGCCGCCATTCATTATTAGTGCGGACTGTCTTTAGCATCGAGGTGCCGTAGGCAACCGCCTGAAGCGATAGGGGATCTCTGGCCATGGGTGTTCCTTTCTGCGGCCACTATAGCAGAAAACATGCTTTGGTATACTAAAAGCCTATGGCAGAGCTTAAGACCAAAAAGACTACTCTGAGCCCCGTGGCGTTTATTAACGCCGTTAAAGATCCGCAGAAGCGCGCCGACGCCAAGGCGTTAATGGCGTTGTTTAAAAAGGCGACAGGCGAGAGCCCTAAACTATGGGGCGCCAGCATGGTGGGCTACGGGCAGTATCACTACAAGTCTGCAAAGTCCTCGCAAGAGGGCGACTGGCCGCTGACAGGCTTTAGCCCGCGCGTAGCCAACCTGACTGTCTACATCATGCCGGGGTTTAAGGGCTACGCACCGCTGCTCAAGAAGCTGGGAAAGCACACAATAAGCGGCGGGAGTTGTATTTATATAAAGAGGCTCGCCGACGTGGACCAAAAAGTCTTAAGTGAAATCATAAAAACCTCCGTGCGCGACATGCGCCGGAAGTACAAAGTTAAGTAGTAAATAGCCTACGATATATCGTAGGCATATGCAGATGCGGAGAGGGAGAGATTCGAACTCTCGGTAGGGTTGCCCCCACGCCACATTTCGAGTGTGGTGCCTTCGACCACTCAGCCACCTCTCCTTGGTCGGACCCAAACAAAGTACCATTTTTATGCAATTTGGGCTATATTTCCCTTAAGGCCCTATCGTCTAACGGTTAGGACACCGGCTTTTCAAGCCGTCAATCCGGGTTCGATTCCCGGTGGGGTCATGAATACAGAAACGAGCGCCATTGAGGCGCCATTTCTGTTCATGACCCCAAGTAAGCAAACTGCTTTGCTTACGGCCGGGAATCGAACAGCAGAGCGTTGCTGCGCACTGGCGCAGCCGCGAGCTGGTGCCCAGACAAACTTTTGTGACGACAAAAGTTTAGTCGCGGGCGATTCCCGGTGGCGACGGCAACATTTTGAGTTGTGGGCCAGGCTGACCCAAATAAGACCACAAAAGTTTAAAAAGTGTGCTGTCTGACACCAATCCCTCAATCCCCAGATTTTTGAGTGTTATGATATAGCAATTACCACTATGGATGATTTGCTGATAGAAGCATTTCTCTTGTTGCCCGGGGTGCTCCTCTCCCTTTTCGGTTTTTTGTATTATCAAGGTCTTAATAATCCACAAGTCAATAGTAAGAAAATTGCAATTAGTCTTGCGCTTGGCGTAGCGTTACCTTTTTTTCTTGCGTCTGTTTACGCCTTGCTGATGTACGGTAATGCCACTGGATCGATTGGTATGGGAGGCATAGAAGTGATTATGTATTTGGTCTTCGTAGCTGGGCCCTTTGCTCTATTATCTTTCATTATATTTCTGGGCCGTATCGTATTTTTGCGAAGAAAAAATTTTCCTATTCGTCAGGAAATTATTTATTTTTTTGTATCAGTAGTATTGTTGGGGGGTGCCGGGATTGGCATCATGTATCTTGCCAACTATTGCGAAATGGACTGTCGGTTCATTCCTGAGCAAAGATATTGAGGACAAGTCCCTCCCAAACCGCTGCCACTGGTACAGCTACGCCGTGGTATCGTTTTAAGTATGAGCAATTTGCCGCGCAACAGATGGATTTCGTACGGGCTTGCGCTTTTTATTGGTTTTGTAGTACTAGTACTTTTTAGTATTGCCACAGTAGACTTCTCGTTTGACCTGGCAGGTATGTGGGTGCTTGGAGCCCTCTGGCTTCTGCTGCCGGCCCTTAGTTTCGGCTCGTGCCTGTACGGGTTATTTGCCTTGGATAAAAGCAAAGAGAGCGGTACTACAGAGGCGGTGGCGATTGTTATTATGTTAGGAGTTTTTTGGGTCTACATGGCCTACAATTTTTTTACCTAGATTAGCCAAAACACCTATTTGCTATACTGGTGTGTATGACTACACCCAAAAACACTGTGTGCTTGTGGTACGAGAAGGACGCGCAGGCTGCGGCGGAGTTTTATGCAGCCACATTCCCGGACAGCTCGGTGGGCCACATATTTAATGCGCCCGCCGACTTCCCGGACGGCAAGGCGGGCGATGTGCTCACGGTCGAGTTTACCGTCGCCGGCATCCCGTGCGTTGGTCTTAACGGCGGGAGCGCCTTTAAGCAGAGCGAGGCATTTTCCTTCCAGATTGCGACGGACAGCCAGGAAGAGACCGACAAATATTGGAACGCGATTGTCGGCAACGGCGGGCAGGAGAGCGCCTGCGGCTGGTGCAGGGACAAGTGGGGAGTGTCGTGGCAGATTACGCCGCGCACGCTTATCGAGGCCCTGGCGGCCGGGGGTGACGAGGCCAAGCGCGCCTTTGAGGCGATGATGAACATGCAAAAGATTGATGTCGCCGCAATTGAGGCCGCCCGCCGCGGATAATCTATTTAATCCTGACCATTGGCACCGGCACTACGCTCGCTCGGGCCGCAAAATTGACTTTTGATAAAAGACGTTATATTTTGACGTCAGCCTAAACGTACATCAAGGGGAAATGGTCATGAGCGAATGCCCGCACGGGACACGGTTTAAGCCATTGCCCCTGCGCAGGGGCTTCTGGAAGAAACTTCCGAATAAGATTAAAGAGGGGACGGTCCTTCTGGCTCGCGACTTGCCCGAGCGAGAGGACGTGCGCAATGCTGCGCAGTCAATACTTATCGGCCATATTGCGTCGCGGCTCATAAGTGGCTTTAATCGCCCTGCGCTTAAGCGGGGCGGAGAGTTCTACGGAGAATTTTTTGCTACCTATATGGAGGCGATACAAGCTGAAGAGCTCCGGATATGGGAAGAGATCAGTTGCGAAATGGACCGCGCCCTTGCGGAGCGGCCCGGCCGCGATCTTACCGATACACAAGCAGCCTACCTCACCTACGCAATGCTTGGCCACCAGGAGCCGCCGCAAAGCCAAGAGCTCTACATGAACCTGGCGGTTTTTGCCCGGACGTATGAGGAGCTCTTGCGGGACAAGTACGGCGAGGCGTTTGCGTTTGCGCTTTTCTACAAAGCGCTGCGCGAGCATATGCCGGCGTTCCTCTTCCGGCTTATCGGGATGGACTCTCTCATCTCTGTGCTGCTGACAATGAATGCCAAACCCAGAGAGCTTGTTAACGAGACACTCATCCTCCGGCCCGGCACGGTTATCGAGTCGCGCTTTATGGACCTGGGCGAGGATGACTCGTTCGCGTTCCGCCCCAAGTTTGTCGAGGTAGCGCACGAGCATGCGCAGAAGAACAATCTTAGGAAGGATTTTGTCGGCCGCACCGAAGACCGCGGGTGCCCCGTACTCTTTGCTTCCGGGCGTGATGCAGTCATCCGCTTCTCGATAGAAGAGCTCATTGCTCAGCATGAGTCATATGAGCACAAGCCCTAACGCCGGCGAGCAATCGCCGGCGCTTCCTTTTTTGGTACCCAGCCATCTTGCGTTGACCGGGAGGAGCCGTCTTCATGAAACGTACAGGTGCGTAGTGTATAGTTGCGCTTATATGAATAAAAACATAGCAATCGCAATCGCAGTCATCGTGGTGCTGGGGCTTGGGTACTGGATGCTTATGGGAAATGATGCAGCAGACACGCAGACGCCGGCGACAAACACGCCCGCTAACGGCGCGCCTGCAGCCGGGACCCCGTCCTACGCCCCGGCAGCCGAGCCCGCAGCATTTGCCGCACGCGCAGCCTTGGCCGCCAAGTTGGGCCTTAGCGCCGCAACTATCGCTATTGTCCAGGTAGACGAGAAGGTATGGGAGGACGGCTGCTTGGGCCGCGGCAACACCGGAGAGGTCTGCACCGAGGCGACGGTAGACGGCTACCACGTAACCTTGCAGGCGCGCAATGAGGTATACACCTACCGCACCAACAAGACCGGCACGGTAGTGCGCGCAGAGGCAACCAATAACTAAGCTTACAAAGTTCATTTAGAAAACGCCCCGTATAGGGGCGTTTTTCTTTTCTGATACAATTGGGGCATGATACGCCGCAATTGGGGGGTGTTGGTGCTTGCCGCATTTGCAGTGCTCGCGGTCGGTACAATTGTCTTTGAGAGCGAAACAAGCGCGCCCGCAGCCGTGGGCGAAGGCGCATACCAGTGGCGCTTTGTGGAGTGGGGTACCGGCGAGAGGCCGCAGACCCAGGTGACTCTGCTGGAGGGAGGCAAAAGCCACACCATAGGCACGTACGACGGCTCGTGCGCCGTTATGGATGACGACTATTTAGAGTACGAGGTGTCTAAGGTTGTCTGCTGGTTTGCGGGGGGAGGCCACGAGGTTGGCGTGTTTGAGGAGCCGGGGCAGGTCGTAGTGCGCGTGGGCGAGGTAGACGAGGGAGCCTCCGGCATACAGGGCTTCCGCGGCAACTTCACTCTGGTTAAGAGACTGAAGTAATCCTGTTTTGCATTGATGAAAAACTACTCCCCCTGGCTCTACCAGCTCGACCAGGCGCGCAGCTCGCACAAGCTGGAGCGCGTAATTGCGCCGCACGCGGCAATTGTGGGAGCGGGCATAGCCGGCATAGCCACGGCATTTTTTGCGCTTAAGTACACCGACCAGACGGTTGTCGTGCTTGAAAGGCATAAGCTGGCGCACGGGGCCACGGGGCACAACGCGGGGCAGGTGGTGAGCTACTTTGAGCGGGGCTTTGCCAGCCTTGTTGAGGAGTTTGGCCTTGATATGGCCGCCCAAGGCCAGCAGGCCGTCGAAGACGCGTGGTCGCTCCTGGACGAGATGTATACCGACGCGGGGCTGGACATACCCTTTGCGCGGTTTGTGGGGCACACGGGGCTGTCGAGCTTTTCGCAGGTATTGGTCAATTTGGAAAATAACCGCGCGCGCCGCGAGGCCGGCCTGCGGCTGGAGGACATTATCATATCCAGAGACGCGCTGTTTTTGCGCGAGCTGCCGCTAAAGTACGCGGGGTTGTACCGCCTGTCCGCACCCCAAGAGATCTTGGAGCGGCTTGAGTCTATCAATCCGGACTATATAGCGTGCGTGTCGTACCAAAAGGGCTGCGTCAACAGCGCCTTGTTCTGCCAGGAGGTTGCACGGTACCTTTTGGGCGCGTACCCCGGGCGCTTTGCGCTGTACGAGCAGACGGCAGTGCATAAAATTATCCTGCACGAGAGCGTGGCGGTGCTGGACTTGGGAGAGCACGCCATAAAAGCCAGGCGCGTGGTGCTGTGCACCAACGGGTTCGAGGACTTTTCGATTATCAACGAGAACGGGCTTGGGGTGGACGGGCGCTTCCACGCTAGTCTCCAGGGCAGGGTAGCGTACATGTCCGGCTATCTGGAGGTGCTTAACAAACCTCCCATGGCAGTGAGCTACTTTCCCGAACCGGGGGCAAGCAAGGACGAAAACTACTTTTACCTTACGCGCCGCCCGTACGAGTACGAGCACAGGCCCGGGCACAACCTGGTCTTGTTGGGCGGCCCCGACGAGCTCTTGCCCGAGCAGGCCCGCTACTCGCACGACAGGGAGTTCCCCGAGCGGCACGTGGCGGTGTTCGATGCGTTTTTGCGCCGCACGTACGAGCTCGACCCAAACAAAAAGATAGAATACCTTTTTACATGGCACGGGCTTATGGGCTACACTAAAAACGGCGTGCGCATGGTGGGGCCCGAGCCGCAAAACCCCATACTGCTGTACAACCTGGGCTGCAACGGCGTGGGCATCCTGCCATCCGTGATGGGCGGCCGTGTTGTGGCCCGGCATATAGCGGGCGAGCAGGTAGCCAAGTCCATTTTTGACGTGCCTACGGCGCGCTAGGACGGTATACTAGAGGCATGTTCAAGGGGATACTCCGGTTTTTTGACAAGCTTGAGGACCGGGTACGCATCCGGCTCAGCCACTACCCGATACTTTATGCCATGGTGGGCGCCGTGGGGATTGTCCTGGTGTGGAAGGGTGTGTGGGAGACCGCCGAGCACTTTCCAATACTCTACGGACCGGCCTCGATACTCCTGGGCACGGCCATACTCCTCTTAACGGGACTCATGGTGTCGTTCTTTATCGGCGACACAATAATCATCTCGGGGTTTAAGCGGGAGAAGAAGCTGGTAGAGAAGACCGAAAAGGAGATGCTGGAGGCCACGCAGACCCAGACCGATATTTTAACGGCCGAGATACAGCATATACACCGCGACCTGGAGGCGATTAAAAAGGATATTACAGAGGAGAATAAGCCCATATAAACGCACAGAGGTACTAGACAAAATCTCTTTAATGCTTTAGAATCATAGCGTACACGCCATTAGCAGTTAACTCTTCATAAATGCTTTATACCAGTCTGTGGGTATAGGCTTTTTTATATCCGCTACTGCTTATGCGCATCCTCACCAACGGATTTCCCACAAATATCCCAGGCTCGCCGGTGCATTCCCAAGGGGGTCCGGCGAATTTTGCGCGCCTGTTTTCAGACTATATCGGCAGCCTGCCGGGCGGGCATGAGATGGTCAGCGTCTTCTATAAGGACGGGCCGGTACGCCATAAGGAGCCGGTCGCAGTCCATTCGACCCCGGGACATGCGCATTATTGCCTCGCTATCCCCAGGGGGACCTTCCGCCGGGTGACGCAGGCATTGGTGTGGGGCGACCCGGCGGAGCTTCTGCGCACGCCCCTCTCCCAAATCGGGCGGTTCATGCGCAAGCAGAATCCGGACGTCCTGTTTCTTAACGGATACGGCTTGTTTAACTGGATGCTCCTGCACTGCGCAAAGGAAGCCGGGATACCGGTTGTTATCCAGCATGCGGGAATCTGGACGAAAGAGCTGCGCTTGCACGGGTATCGGTACAGCCGCGCAGGGCGCAGGATTATGGAGCAGATGGAGAAGGACTCCTCTGAACTTTCCTCGGTCGAGATATTTCTTAACTCGTGGAGCCGCGACTATTACCGCAAAAGGGTGGCCGCGGGGCAGGCGCGCCGCACGGAGATTGTGCCACTGCCTTTTGACTTCAGCTCGTTTAATCAACTGAGCGCCAGCGCAAAGCGCGGCCGCTTCTCCCGTTTTAACAAGTCAAAGATGCATATAGGGGTCATCGGGCGCTGGGATGCGATAAAGAACCATGATGCCGTGCTTGCCATGGCGCAAGCCGCAAAAAAGAATGGGCTCCCTTGGCAGTTCCATGCCGTGGTGGCAATACCCGACAGCGAGGACAAGGCCAAAAAGCGCGCTTATACGGACACGGTCGACGTCATCGAGCCCTTGGACAGGGAGGGCATATCCGACTTTTGCCGCTCCGTTGACCTGCTCGTCATGCCGTCGCTTTTTGACGTATCGCCGACGGTTGTGCTCGAGGCTATGGCTCTTGATACTCCTATAGCGGTTTCGCCCACGGTCGGGTTTGCGCCGGTCTTTGCCGCCCACGGCGCCCGCTCATGGGTGATTAATCCGTCTGATGCCGACAAGGCCGTAGGGCGCATCTCTCGCATTTTAGGCAAAAAAATACCCCCCGCCCTGAGGGAAAAGATTATAAGCATGCACGACCATGCAAGGGTGTTCGATACCTATCTGCAGATATTCGAGGAGGCGCACCTGCGCACTATGCCCGTGTGGCAAGTGGTCAAGGTCATTTTTTGGCGCGAGGTGGCGAGGTATTTTGCCAAGCCTGAGGCTTCGTCGGCGTACGCTAGCTCCGCGACTTTATAAACAGGTAGATGTCCTCGAGCGCTTTGACCGCGTCGCCCGCGGCAATATTATTCTGGTGATATAAACCATCCGTGCAATCTCCCGCAGCCCAGACTCCAAAAAATAATCCGTCTGCGGCGTTATAGGGCCCCTGCGCCTTAGTCGCCGTACTAAGAAGTACGTCTCCCTCGGCACTTTCCCCATGCCTTGCATCCGAATCATTTTTTGGAGTCTGGTTCAATTCATAGGCTCGTTGAGTCTTCGGGTCTACCCTGATGTGGTTAAACTGGTCCATCTCGACCAACCCCTGCACCAGCCCTGTGGCCGGCAGGGCACCTATCTCGACAAAGATGCCGCCGGCGGGGAGCTCGGATATTTCGCCTGTCTTGTTGTTTTTAACGGTCAGGCTCTTTACAAACATCTCACCCTTCACTTCAACCGGCTCGGTGTTGCTAAGTATGGTCATGTTGGCGTGCGCCTTAACCGCCTCGACAGTCTTGGCGTCGGCCTTGGTAAACGAGTCACTGCGGTTTAAGAGTGTCACCGACTTGGCGTAGGCCAGGAGCTGGGCCGCGGTCTCGAAGCCGGCGTTGCCGGCGCCTATGACTATAGTGTCCTGGCCCGCAAATAACGGGCCGTCGCAGGAGGCGCAGTACACGATGCCTTTATTTTCATATTGCGCGGCACCGGGCACCTCGAGCTTGCGGCGCGCGCCGCCGGTCACTACAAGGACCGTCTTGGCCTCATACGTACTTTTGTCAGTTGTAATAGTAAAGCCGGTGGCCGTCTTCTCTACCTTGGTTGAGCGCTCGCCGGCCTTAATATCCACGACATCAGCGGCGTACTCGCGCAGGTGCGCCTCAAAGCTTTTTGCCAGTTCGGGCCCGGGGATGTGCGGCGTGCCTATCCAGTTTTGGATGTCCAGAGAGTCTGTAGACTGCCCGCCGAAGGTCTCTGCAATAAACACGGTTTTAAGCCGCTTGCGCGCGGCGTACACTCCGGCGGCCACGCCCGCAGGCCCGCCGCCTATAATAGCCAAATCATACACTTCTGTAGTGTAGCGTCTTATCCCCTTGCTGCCTAGACAGGGCGGGTATAGGATGCGCTTAGAAGCCCTTCGTCATGAGTATAGAAAGGGCGTCAAAAAGGATAAAAATCCCGGATACAACCGAAGCAAACAGGAGTAGACCATGAGCCTTATAGATTCTGTGGATTCTACGGCTGCCGAGCATGACCGCTGGTCCCGCGTAAAGGGGCGCCTGCGCTCCAGCGTTGGAGAGGACGTATATACGAGCTGGTTTGCCCGGATGGACCTCGAGGATGTACAGGACGAGTGCGTGCGGCTCTCGGTACCCACCCGATTCCTCAAGTCTTGGATCCAGGCACATTATGCCGAGCGCGTGCTGACGTGCTGGCAGGCAGAAATGCCCCAGGTGCACCGTGTCGACCTGGCCGTGCGTACGGCCCTGCGGACAATGGTCCCCACAAGGGACCAGCCGGCACCCCCGGTTAAAACCTCGCACGACACTGTCCCGCAGGAGTTGCGGGCCACAGCCACGGCACCCGTGTCCATGGCCCACGACGCGATAGGCGAGTCGCCCTTGGACCCGCGGCTTACCTTCGGCTCGTTTGTTATAGGGCGCTCCAACACCTTGGCGCATGCAGCAGCGCGGCAGGTTGCAGAAGGGCGCCGGGGTGACTCGGTGATGTTTAACCCGCTCTACATCCACGCCGATGTCGGGCTGGGTAAGACGCACCTGCTACAGGCTATAGCCTGGGCAGGGAACAACGACGACCGCCGGGTACTGTACCTTACGGCCGAGAAGTTCATGTACGGCTTCGTTGCCGCACTTAAGACCCAGACGGCGCTCGCCTTTAAGGAGGCGCTGAGGGGGGTAGATGTGCTGGTTATTGACGACCTGCAGTACATGCAGGGCAAGTCGGCTCAAGTCGAGTTTAACCACACGCTCAACGCGCTCATTGATGCCGGACGGCAAGTCGTCGTCGGTGCCGACAGGCCCCCAAGTGACCTCGAGGGTATTGATGACCGCATACACTCTCGGCTTGCCGCCGGGTTGGTTGTCGAGATGGGGTCGCTTGCAGATGACGTGCGGCTCGGGATACTCAAAGCCCGGGTCGCGGCGGCACGGGCGCATCATGCCACGTTTGATGTCCCCGTGCCGGTGCTGCACTACCTTGCCCGCACCATTACCCGCAACGGGCGGGATCTTGAAGGGGCCATTAACAGGTTGCTGGCCCATAGCAAGCTCAACGCCCAGCCCGTAACGCTCGAGATGGCAGAGCGGGAAATCAGCGACTTTATCCGCCCTGGGGAGCCAAGGCGGGTCAAGATAGAGGACATCCAGCGGATAGTTGCCCGGCAGTACAATGTCTCGCGCTCGGACCTCCTGAGCGCGCGGCGCACAGCCAACGTCGTGCGGCCAAGGCAGGTCGCAATGTATCTGGCAAAGACGCTTACACTCAGGTCTTTGCCGGAGATTGGCCGCCGGTTTGGCGGCCGGGACCACACGACGGTCTTGCACGCGGTGCGCAAGATCGAGGGCCTTATGACTATAGACGTCGCGCTTAAGGAGGAGATTGAGAGCCTCAAGCGGCAACTTTCAGAATAGGCTCGCATCAACAGTAAAAGGGCCCCGCCGGTTTGGCGGGGCCCTCTTTTTTGTTTTACTTAATCTTGGGGCGGCGCAGGAAGGACGGCACTGCACCCCACTCATCGTCATCCTCGTCTACTTTTATCTTGATAGGCTCGGGAGCGGAGGGCGGGGATACCTTGACCTCTTCTCGCTTTTCCTCGCGGGGCGGGGGCGGTGTGGGGGTGTTAAATATCTTGCCTACGGCGCCCAGGGGCGGGACGTCGGGCTCTTTTTCCTCCTTTGCCGTAGCCTCGCGGCCAAAGGCGGTAAACAGCGGTGTGCCGCGCGGCGTGGAGACGCCCGGGGCGGGGAAGCCTGTTGCAATAACTGTGACGCGGACCTCGCCCTTCTTCAGCTTGTCGTCGCGCACCGCGCCAAAGATTATTTTGGCGTTAGGGTCTACGGACTCGGTGATTATTTTGGCGGCCTCGTGCACCTCGAGCATACCCAGGTCATCACCTCCGGCAATAGCAAACAGGACGCCCTTGGCGCCGTTAATTGAGAGCTCCAGCAGCGGCGAGGAGACAGCGGCCTTGGCGGCTACCGCAGAGCGGTTCTCGCCTGAGGCGATGCCTATGCCCATGAGTGCGCTGCCGGAGTTTTCCATAACTGCGCGCACGTCGGCAAAGTCTACGTTGATGATGCCCGGGTTGGTTATAAGGTCGGAGATGCCCTCGACGGCTTGCTTAAGCACGTCGTCGCACTGGGCAAACGCCTGCTTAAGGGTGGTGTCTTTGGCAACTGTTGCCAGCAGGCGGTCGTTGGGGATGACAATAAGCGCGTCTACCTCCTTGCGAAGGTCGTCGAGACCGGCGTCCGCCAGGCGCATGCGGGCCTGGCCCTCAAACGCAAACGGCTTGGTAACAACGGCGACGGTGAGAGCGCCCATCTCTTTGGCGGTGCGCGCCACTACGGGTGCGGCGCCGGTGCCGGTCCCACCCCCCATGCCGCCCGCGATAAAGACCATGTCGGAGCCCTTGATGGCCTGCTGAATTTCCTCCTTAGTCTCCTCTGAGGCGCGCTTGCCGAGCTCCGGATTCATCCCGGCGCCCAGGCCGCGGGTGAGGTTTTTGCCTATGTGGATCTTTTTCTTGGCGAGAGAGTGGTGGAGGTCCTGCGCGTCGGTGTTTATTGTGATGAAGTCCACGCCGCGCACCTTCTCCTCGACCATGTGGTTGACCGCATTCTTGCCCGAGCCGCCGACCCCGATGACGCGGATGCGTGCGAATGCCTCAATTTCAGGATGTACTTGTGCCATAAGGATTTTGGGTGTAGTTAGGTGCCTGTCTGTAGCCCTACAACTCTACTTAATGAGCCTGTCCTTGGCAACTTTGACCCCGTAAAGTATTCGTGTCTTAACAAAACTAAGCGGGACAGGCGGATATCCCGTGTATTTCAATAGAAAAACGCCGCGGTCCCATAGGGTCCGCGGCGCGTTTGTGTTCGCGAGGAGTTAAGAAGGCAGTCTGCCGCTTACTCCAAGAAAGATAAGCACTAAGAGCGCAACGGAGACAATCGTCATCATCGGGAACAATATTGGCTTATAGAAGAACTTCATGCGAAGTTCGAATTGACGATGATATTTCTCCGCGTACTCTTTGGCAGATTGTTGAGTTGCCATGGGGACCTCCTCTATTTCAATTTTAGCATGGTAAGTGCAATGTAAACAGTGAAGACTGTCCAGACCAAGAGAAAGGTCAGAAATGGAGCCAAAAACCCAACGCTGGATCTGCGAAGCGGACTTGATGCCTCGCTAAATATCGCTACTCTGCATTTACTCACTCCTTCTGGGTCAAGTGTCTCAAGCTCGCCGAGTTTTTTCTCGATATGGGTTATCCTGTCGCTGGTCTTGTCGACTGCAAGCATCAACCCTCCATGGCTGAGGAAGGCGATTACGCTCAAGAAAAACTTCACGATATCGCCAAGTTCGCTTGTAAACATTGCAGGAATGGCAACAGAGTTGAATAGGAACAGTAATTGCAGTCGCTGCCATTGTCTTATGGAATACCCCACATGCAGCGCCGTTAAAGCGGTATAGACCTGCGGTTCGCCGTCTTGCATCCTTACCTCCTATTAGATATGCAATCTGTGAATATTATAACACTTTTCCTATAAGTATCAACAATAGAAAAACGCTTAATTTTGTATATTCCAAGACTTTAATGGTCGTGAGGAATATGGAATATTTTACGGCAGGAATTTTTTAAACCAGCGCCAGGCGTGCTTGAGGGTGTCCATTATTGTACTGCTTTCGTGGACCTCCAGGTCGTCGCCCTCGCTAAAGCCCCAAACAGTAAGTCCGTAGGCCACCGCCCAGCTGGAGTCGCGCAGCTGCATCTTGGCCGCGGTGCCCTCGGCCAGCGCCGCGGTGCGCGACGGCAGGCGCAGTACCGCCTTGGCCAGGTCTGCCACAGACTGTACGGCCGAGCCGCCGCCGGTGAGTATGATGCCGGCGGGCAAGAGCTCGTCTTTGCCTATCTTTTTTAAATGAGCCTCGACAAGCTTAAACATGTCGCTGACGCGCCGGGCTATAAGGTCGTCGACCTTTTTCTTGGGGTAGGTCGAGTTGAGTACCGCGCCCGCTTTAAGGCTCTCGGCCTCCTCGGGGCTGATGCGCAGGCCCAGCGCCAGGTCGTTGGTGATGTCGGATGCGCCGACGGGGAACACTTTGATGGAGGTCGGCGTGTTGTCCTCAAAAACGATAATGGACAGCGTCTCGGCGCCGATGTTGGCCAGCACACAGCCCACGCGCTTCTGCATCTTGCTAAGTGCAATAAATGATGCGGCCAAGGGTGCGGCCACCACGTCCTCGACCTCGAGCCCGGCCTCCTCTACGGCCGCGACAAGGTCGTGCACGTGGCGCTCGAGGCACGTTATAAAAAGGGTCTCCACGCTTAGCCGCACGCCCTTCATCCCGGCAGGCGAGCGGCCCATGACGCGCGCGCCGTCTACGGAGAGCTTGAGCGGTATGGTGTGGAGTATCTTGCGGTTAAGCGTAGTGGCCGGCGGCAAGGCGGCCTCGCTAGCCTTGATGGCGCGGGGCAGGTCGCGCTCGGTTATCTCGGAGTCGCCGCGCTCCACTACCGTCTCGCCGCGCGAGAATGCCTCGTCTAGCCCCACGCCGCCCACAGAGAGGTAGCAGCGCTTGACCTTGACCCTAGCGGCCTTAGAGGCCTGCAGGACCGCGGCGGCGACAGAGCGCGACACCTCGGGCACGGAGACTATGTAGCCCTGCTTGACCCCGCGCGACTCGGCGTAGCCGGTGCCCAAAATGCGCGGCGGCTGCCGCGGGTCGTCGGCACGCTCGGCAATCACCACTTTGACGTGATAGGTGCCGATGTCTATGCCGGTGACAATATTATTCATGCGCGCGAAGGCCGAATTTGTTTAGAATCCGGTTCTCTTCACGCTCCATTGTATCACTATGTTTTTTGCCCTTAAGATGCAGGCATCCGTGGATAAACAGGTAGGCGAGTGTGTAGGGCGCGGCGGCTTCGGGACAGATCAGAATTTCGCCGGAATCTTTGGAAAGCGGGAATGAGAGCACGTTGGATGTCTTTTTGCCCGCTATCTTTTTGTAGCGGTACTTCATCTTGCGGCGCATCTCTTTCTCAATCAAAAATACGACCGATAGGTCGTACTTGGGGCCGAGCACCTCGGCCTGAATCTTCTTAAATATGGCAGGAATGCGCTGCACTAAATATTATTTGCGGCGGAAGCGCTGGCCCGGGACGCGGGCCTCCATCTTGCCGAGCTTGATAAGCTCGGTGACCTCCTCGCGGCGCGCCAGGCGCTTAAGGGCGCCCTTGCGGGTAACCAGCTTGGACTTGGCGCGGGCGTAGTAGCGGCGCTTGCGGGTGGACTGGATAAGGCCCGTCCCCTGAACGCGCTTGGAAAAGCGGCGGATGAGGTTTATTGCGTTCTCGTTCTCGTTTTTCTTGACCTCTGCGTTTGTTGCCATGTAGGGGAGACTATACCACAGAGGGCTGGGAGGGCACAACCCTCTCCGGGTACTCGATTTTCCTGCTAGAAAATCGCTCAGTCCTCGGGCCGTCGCCCTGCGGAGCCCCTCCGAGAGTTGTCCCCTCCCAGCCTACCTAGTAAAGGGTCTTGAGGTAGCGGGGGAGCTGGGTGAGGCCCAGTGTGGTTTGGGCGCTGTTGTCTGCGGCGCGCACTATAACGGTGCCGTCCAGGGCCTCGCGCTGGCCCATAATAATGAGGTGGGAGACCCCGGCCGCCGTGGCGGCCTGGAGCTGGGGGCTGAGCTTGGATGAGTCAAACGACTGCAGGACCGGGATGCGCGCCTCGCGCAGAATATCGCTTACTGCAAGGCTCTTAAGTTTGGCGCGCAGGCCCAGCTGGACAAAGTAGATGCGCGGCCGAGCACCCGGACCCTCAAGCTGGAAGCTCCCGGATACGAGCCCCTTCTTCCTAAAGTAGAGGCTGGCGTGCACGCTTGTGGCCTCCTTGCGGCCGGTAAGCCGGCGCACGTGGTCGTCGTAGCGCCCGCCCAAAGAGCCCACCACCGTGGCATCCTCGGTAGTGTCTATAGCAAATGTGACGCGCGGCTCGCGCTCGTCGCCCACCAGGGTGTCGTCGAGCTCGTAGGGGAGCCCCAAGTGCTCCAGGTGCTCCAGCATCTCTCTAAAGTGCGCGCGGCTCTTCTCGGACAAAAAGTTCATCGCGCGCGGCGCCGACTCTGCAACGGCTAGGCACGCCTGCTCGGTGCAAACGTAGAACGCCATAGGGTCCTGCGCGGCGCGCTCGCGCCACTCGGGCGGCAAATTGTGCGCCTGGCGGCGCAGGTAGCTGGAGAGCTCGCGGGCAAAGCGCACGCGCGAGTCTTTGTCGCCCATGGCGTTAAGGCGCACGCGGGTTACGGCGCCGCCCCACTCGTTTAGTATCGTCGCGACGGTCTTGAGTATCAGCACCTCGCCCACGCTCTCGCGCGCACCCGAGACCTGCAGGCCAAACTCACCCACCTCGCGGGGCGTCATGGAAGGCGGCAGGTGGGTGGGGTTGGCGCTCGCGTAGTAGGCCATCAAGGGCTCGCCGGGCGCCGCCGAGCTGTGCGCCAGCGATGTGGATGCGTAGGTAAAGTTGTGCGCGGTGCGCTTGTGCGTAGCCACGGGGACAAGCCTCTCTACCTCGCGAAGCGGCCTAAAGCCATAAAACGATGCCACATCCTGCGATAATTTGAGGAATCCTGCCGGCGAGAGTCTCTGGGTACTCATCCTATTGTTGGTACGTCGTCTTTCCGGGGAATATGTCGGCGTGTTGTATAGGAAGGAGCCGCACAATAGCGCGGCCGATGAGGTTGTCGCGAGGCATAAGCCCCCAGATGCGCGAGTCGGAGCTCTCGGGCCGGTTGTCGCCCATGACAAAGTAGCTCTCTTGGTCTACCTCGACGGTGGTGTCGCGGCCGTTGCCCATATTTATTACGTAGGGTTCGGTAAGGGTAATAGTCTCGCCGTTTACCTGTTTGATAGAGACCTGGCCGCCCGCAATAATGACCGTCTCGCCCGGCAGGCCTATAATGCGCTTGATAAAAAACTCGCTAGGGTCGCGCGGATAGCGGAATATGACGACGTCGCCGCGGCTCGGGGCCTCAAAGCGGTAGGACAGCTCGTCTACTATAAGGTACTCGCCGTTTTCAAACGTGGGGGACATGCTTGCGCCCGAGACAATGAAGGGCTGAGCGACAAAAAGGCGCACCGGGAGCACGATGACGGCCGCTATGACGACGAATTTTAGGAGTTCGGTGAAAAATGAATCACTTTGCTCCTGTGGCATGCAACCATTGTATGCTTCCCACAAAACAATGCAAGCTTTTTGTGAGCTTCAGGCCCGAACAAAAGCAAAGTGTAAAGGGTACTCATAATTTTCTGCTGAAAATTTGCTCAGTCTCGGCCCCGTCGGTCCTGCGAAGCCCCTTT
>Ga0172380_10001998_pt1 | contig 33316 bp, 23 predicted proteins | sample Leawe162metaG_FD_119747 | JGI IMG/M metagenome (GOLD analysis project Ga0172380, IMG submission 119747) | Leachate microbial communities from a municipal landfill in Southern Ontario, Canada - Leachate well 162 metaG | ecosystem: Engineered > Solid waste > Landfill > Unclassified | place... | reverse complement strand
GGGAGATGGCGGCCGAGGACATCGTGTTGGCCAATCCTTACAAGACTCGGATCATCGCGGAGGCGCAGGTCAAGACCGACAAAGTGGACGCGTTCATTTTGGCGCAGTTGTTGCGGGGCAACCCACAAGATAAACAAACCATTGTGAATCCGAGGGCGGGCCTGGAGAGTGCTATCAGCGCCCATTTGTTTTCTCAATCAAGAAGTGGGACGGAACATCGGCCATCCCTCCAGTTCGAGGGTCAGGCCGCGAGGGCCCGCGCTTTTTCGAAGCGCGCGAGCGTCCGGTCTTTTCCGAGAACCCCGAACATTTCGTAGAGCCCGGGACCGACCGAGCGTCCGCTCACGGCGACGCGGGCGGGATGGACGACCTCGCCGACTTTCACGCCTAGGGAGGCGGCGGTTTCCTTGAGTTTGAGTTCGATGGCGGCGTGGGACCAGTCGGCGAGGGCCGAGAGGGCGGTGCCGAGGGCCTGGAGCCGGTCGGAAGCCCCCGGCTCGGCGAGGCTTTTCGCCACGGCTTCGGGATCAAACGGATAGTCCTCGGTGAAGAGGAATCCGATCCAGTCGGGGACATTGCTCAGGTGCTTGACCTTGGGCTTCACGATCGCGAGCGCGGGGCGCAGCGCTTCGGGCGTTCCGTAGGGAATCCCCGCCTTGTCCACAAACGGCAGAGCGAGTTCCTCGAACCGTTCCAGGCTCATGTGCTGGATGTGCTGGCCGTTGAGCCAAAAACATTTGTCCAGGTCGAAAATCGAATTCCGGCGGTTGATCTGGCCGAGGTCGAAAAGAGACAGGATTTCCGGCATTTTCAGGAATTCGCGGTTCTCGCCCGGCGACCATCCGAGGAGGCAGAGATAATTGGAGACAGCTTCCGGCGTGTAACCCAGGTCGAGAAAATACGTGATGCTCGACCCTCCATCCCTCTTGCTGAGCTTCTTTCCCTCATGGTTCAGAATCAGCGGAATGTGCGCGAATTTCGGAGGGGTCGCCCCGATCGCCTGATACAACTCGATGTGCTTCGGGGTGTTGGAGAGATGGTCTTCTCCCCGGATGACATGCGTGAGCCGCATCTCGATGTCATCGACCACATTCACAAAATGGAAAATCCAGGACCCGTCCGGACGGCGGATCGTCATGTCCGGATGCGTGGCGGGATTCGACATGTCGAATTCGATGCGCCCGCAGACGATATCCTCGACGACCACCGGCTTGCGCTGGGAACGGAACCGGATCGCCCCATTGTCTTCATAGACATGTCCGCCGGCCTCGAGACGGGCAAGGTATTGTTCGTAGATGCCGGAGCGCTCGCTCTGCTGGTAGGGACCGAACGGACCGCCCTTGTCCGGTCCCTCATCCCAATCGAGTCCCAGCCAGTTCAATCCATCGTAGATGACCTTGTAGGCTTCTTCCGTATTCCGCTTTTCGTCCGTGTCCTCGATCCGAAGGAGGAATTTCCCGCCGTTCTGGCGCGCGTAGAGCCAGTTGAAGAGCGCGGTGCGCGCGCCTCCAACGTGGAGAAATCCAGTGGGCGAGGGAGCGAAACGGGTGCGAACGGTCATCCCAAGAGAAAACGGGATTCGCATCCGGAACTCAATCGCAATCCGGAAGGATCGCGAGGAAAAGGCATTCTCGTTGGCGAACTCCGGCCACGGAAGCGCATGGGCTCCCCGGAACAGCCCAACCCAACAGCCGGTCCCTTACTCCCGTGTTGTCAATCCCGCCGCCAGGAAATACAGATTTTATCCGTCATGCCGAACATCCCGTCTCCCGCCGCTCCCGCCGGACTTGAAGCATTTTATGCGAATGAACGCCTTCTCTCACGGGAGGACAAAGAACTCGCGGAAAGCCTGATCGCCGAAAAGCAGCAGCACCTCTACTCGGGCTGGGACAAACCGGGGATGAATGATGACCGGAAAAAGGCCTTCCTGAGGGACCTGCAATCCGCGCATCTGTCCTATCCCGGCGGCTTGCCGGGCTATATCAAAAACGCCCGCATCCTCCTGGCCGATGCGGCTGCCGGGAGCAATCCCTATGACGGCTATGCGCCGGAGCAGCCGGACATCGTGGATCTGTCGGGGTTCGGTGCCGACTATTTCCAAGCCGAGGCTGCCGGGTTGTCCGCCTTTGCGCAAACCGCCGTCGTCCTGGTCGCAGGCGGTCTCGGAGAACGCCTGGGATACAACGGCATCAAGCTCGATATCCCGGTCGAAGTCACGGAGAACACCTCCTATTTGGCCCACTTTGCGGGGGTCATCCGCGCGGCATCGCAAAAGCTCGGAAGCCGCATCCCGCTGATAATCATGACGAGCCAGGACACCCATGCCGGGACGGTGGCCACGCTCTCCGCAAACAAAAATTTCGGTCTCGAAAGCGCCCAGATCACGATCCTTCGCCAGGAACTCGTTCCCGCGCTCGCGGACATCGATGCCCGCCTGGCGCTGGGGAAACCTTGCGAGCTGATCATGAAGCCGCACGGGCATGGCGACATCCATATGCTCCTCCATTCGAGTGGCACGGCGAAGAATCTCGCAAAGGACGGCATCCGCTACCTGCTGTTCATCCAGGATACCAACGGCCAGGTCTTCAATGCGGCCATGGCTGCGATCGGGGTCTCGGAGCAGCGGGGTTATGATTTCAATTCCATCGCCGTCAACCGTGTGCCCGGCGAGGCGGTTGGCGGGATCACCACGCTCGTCAAGCCCGGCTCCCCGAAACTCACCATCAATGTCGAATACAACCAGCTCGATCCGCTCCTGCGGGCCACCGTGAGCCCGGAGGGAGATGTTCCGAACGAACACGGCTTCTCCCGCTTCCCGGGCAACATCAACCTGCTGGTCATCCGATTGGAGCCGTATTTGCGCGTTCTGGAATCCTCGCGGGGGATCATCGCCGAATTCGTGAACCCCAAGTTCGACGATGCCTCCCGCACCCGCTTCAAAAAACCGGCCCGGCTCGAAACGATGATGCAGGATCTCCCCAAACTCTTCACGGCGGGGGAAAAAGTCGGCGTGACCATCTTCGACCGGGCGTGGTGTTTCAGCGCGTGCAAAAACAACCTCACCGAGGCGGCGGAGAAGGCCGCCAGAAACGGGCCGCCGGAGAGCGCCTCCAGCGCGGAAAACGATTTCTACCTCGCCGGACGCATGAAGCTGCGGGCGGCAGGGATGACCGTGATCGACGAGCCGGCGCGATCCATACAGGGAATCCCCTTCACTCCCGGACCCCGCGTGATCCTGAGGCCGTCTTTTGCGCTGACGCTCGCCGAAGTGAACGATCGCATCAAGGGAGGATCCCTCTCGGGAGCCAGCACGCTTGTTCTCGATGGAGATGTCCAATTGGAAAATGTCACCGTCTCGGGCGGGGCCTCGCTTGTCATCTCCGCCGTTCACGGCGCTGCCGTGACTGTCAAAAACCTGAACGTTTCCTCAGGGCCAAGTTACATCCTTGAAGAACTTGCCTCCCCGGATATTGCATCCGTGGACGTTCCCGAGTTTCTGAGAATTCGCGGATATCAAATCCTCGATGAGGGGGTCGGGAAATTCGCCGTTTCCGAACCCGGCCATTGGGAGATCGACGGTTCGGGGTTGCGAAAAATCACCTGAGCCTGCCGTTGCTTCCCCGCTCATTTTCTTGCTTTGGAATACATCTCCATCCGGCAATCGAATCCGGACATGTCCACGGGCTGGCGGGATTGCAGCTTGAGCAGGGGGTGGGGCAATTCCGCGCGCAGCGGATTGACGAAGACCAACCGTCCGCCGGGCCTCAACACCACGGCCGCGACGGCAAAAAGATCGGCGAACAACTGCCGCAGGTTGGAAATCGGGACGCGCATGCCCAAGGGGGGATTCGTGATGACGAGGCTCACCTGTCCGGCCCCGAGGCCTTCGACCGAGGCGTGTTCCCGGAAATCACAGCAAACGAACTTCGCGTCCGCCAAAGCCATCCCGGCTGCCGCGAAATTGGTTTGTGCCATGACGACGGCCGCGGCGCTGAGATCGGTCCCAAACAGGCCGCTCACTCCCCCGCGCAACGCGCATTCGATCAGCTCGATCCCCGAACCGCAAAAGGGATCCCAGACAATTTCCCCATCCATCCTTCCGGCAAGCCGCACCATGGCTGCGGCCAGCGGCGGATGGGAGGCTGCGGGAAGATATTGCCGGCGGTAGGCGAATCTGGGATCGGGCGTCAGACGCGGTCGCAATTCCACCATTTCTCCGCGACCCGCCGGGTGGACATCCATCGCCCAGAGCGCGCTTCGCGGATCGTTGAGAATTTCCGGGCACAAGGCATACACGCGATTCGCGAGTTCCCGCACCGCACCGCGCTGGTGGCCTTTCGAGACGAATTCCAGCCGGTAACGCACGGTCCCTTCGGTGAACGTTCCCAACAGGCGGAGTGCCAGGGGCGAAGTCATCCGCCCGGCCAGGCCGTCCGCCGTCCCCGCACCGAGAAAAAACCCCGCCGTCCCAAAACACCGCAGCTTGTAAAGATCGGACAGCGCAAACGGAGCCTTCGGTTCGACCACCACCAGTCCCTCCGATCGATCGAGGATTCGGAATGTGTCGCGCGCCACATCCCCCAGTTCCGCGCACATCATGCCCTCGAGGCCCCGGCGTCCGCGGAGGTGGATCGTCACCCCCCCGATCTCTTCCAGCACCCGGCCCATCCGGATTGCGCCGGGGCTTTCGTTCCTCGCCACGGCTGCCCGCGCCTTCTGCTCGGTCTGGGGAAGAAGTCCCCGCGTCACGGCGAGCGTCTGTTCGCCACCGATCTTGTCCAGGGCTCCCGCCAGGAACTTTTTCTCACGCTCGATGTCCGTCCTCGTGAGCAGGGCGAGCAGGTCCGATTCCTCATCCTGCCCGGCACCCACTTTTGGCAGGGCGTTCATGGCATACCGGCGGATCTTTTCGACGGGGTCGTTCAGCAAATTCCGCAGCCATCTTCGCACCTCGCTCCCCAGCTCCCGCGGGCCGGACTCCAAAAACACCACCCCGACCGCTCGAACCACGGCCACCTTCTCCGCCCGTTCCGCTTGCGTGGCCCTGTCAAATTCCGGCACTTCTTCGGTCCAAAGCCTCTCCCAGGGCAGCCCCCGCAACTGCCGGTAAAGTTCCTTGTCCGCATTTTGTTTTTCACTTCTCATTCAGGCCCGGTATCTCCCCCCCGGGATTGTCGTGGAAATCCCCGCATCGTCAATCGTCGGCGGAAGCCCCAATCTGAATAAATGGCAGGGTGGTGCGTTTTCTCTTTCAAGCACCCCTTATGAAACTCCCACATGCCGTCTCGTCATTGCCCTTCCAAAAAGTCCCGGATACGCGAATGGGGCGATCCCCCCACTACGCTTTTCCAAAAACCCAGGTATCGTGTTCTATTATGAAAACCCGTTCGCCCCTCCTCCATATGTCCGCTGCCGCCAGGCTGGCTGCCATCCTGGCCGGCATTTGTGCCTGCGCCTCCCCGTTGCGCGCGCAGATCGCAAACCAACCGGTTCCGCCGCCGGTGCAGACCACCGCGCCAAAATTGAACGCGGAGGAACTGGGCCAGCTTCTTGCTCCGATCGCCCTGTATCCCGATGCGCTCCTCGCCGTCATTCTCCCCGCCTCCACCGTGCCCCCGGATGTCGTTCTGGCCGCGCGGTATTTGCAATCGAATGGCGATCCCGGGCACACGGAAAACCAACCGTGGGACGAGAGCGTGAAATCGCTCGTCCGATATCCGGAGGTGCTCGCGTGGATGGATGAGAACCTGGAATGGACGGCCTCGGTGGGAGAGGCATTTGTCGAGCAGCCGGCCGATGTGATGAACGCCGTTCAGGCATTGCGCGAACAGGCCAAAGCGGCCGGCAACCTTCAGGACACCCCCCAGCAGAAGGTGGTTGTGGAGGAGAAAATCATCCGCATCGTGCCGGCGGATCCGGAAGTGATCTATGTGCCGGTCTACGATCCGCAGGTCGTTTACGTGCAATCCTACACCCCCGTGCCCGCGCTCACGTTCGGCTTCGGTTTTGCCGTTGGCTGGTGGTTGAATTACGACTTCGATTGGAACCGCCGCTGCTTCTACCGCGGCAATTGGCGCGGGTGGAACCATGACTGGAACAGAAACTGGAATGATCGCCCGAACGGATATCGCGGGGGAAACCAGGTCAATGTTGTAAACATCGACATCAACAACGCGAACCAATGGCAGCCAAGCGCGAATGCACGGCGACAAATCAACCAGCGCCAGCGCAACAACAATGGCAACGCCCGATATGTGGCCGAACGTTCCGGCACGACCGGGACCGGGCGGCTCGTCAACCAGGGGAATGCCAACATCCAGTCAACTCTGCCGGGAAATTTCCATCCCGAAGCGAAGAGCCCCCTGCCGCGTCCATCGAAATGGGAGGCTTCCACGCGCAGAAATCGCAGCCAGGATCCCGGCCGCGCCGGCACTCCCGCGAACCCACAACCTTCGACTTCCGCGTTTTCCGGCGTGCCCTCCACGGCACCGGAAGCCGGAAAAAATCCCAACCGTTCCGACAGGCCCCGCGCGCAGAGACCGGAAAATACCCCGCAAACAGCAGCCCCCTCCATGACTCCCCCCCTGGCAGGGCGTGGAATTCCCGGGAGTGCGCCGCGTCCGTCCCCTCTCCCACAAACGGAATCCCGCCAGGAACGTCCGAATCGTGGACGGCCTCAAGCCGTCCCATCGACCGCTCCCCAAGTGCCGGGTCAGATAAACAACCCGGGGCTGCCACGAAATGAAAAAAGCGGACCCCGCAAACAACCGGACCGCTTGTCGCCGGTGGCCCCGGCTCCCGAAAACAACAAACAACCGAAAAAGCCCACCGCTCCTGCGTTCCGTCCGACATCCGCTCCATCCGAACCGACGAAAAAACGCACCCCAACGACACCAAGTATCCCCCAGGCTCCCCAACGCCAGGTTCCGACGGCGAACAGGCCGGCGCAACCGCCCCCCCAGGAACGCCAGCAAAAGGAACGCCCCCAACCGCAGCGCCAGCAGGTTCAGGAACGCAAGCAACCGCCTCAACAGCAACCATCGCAGCAGCGCCAGCAACCGCAGCGTCCGCAGCCACGCCAGCAAACACCGCAACAACACCGTCCGGAGCCTGTAAAAGTTCCGGCACAGCCGAAAAAATCCTCGCCTTCCGTCGCGAAACCGCAGGCTCCGGCACAGCCGTCAACGAGCGGCGATTCGCGCAAGAACAAGAAGGAAAGATAACTCTCCGGCCACAGAACGCTGGGACTCCAAACAAAAGCACCGGATGTTTTTGTCGCGACCCCATCATGGGTTTCGGTGTTTAGTGAGCCGTCGTGCCAATCATCGAATCCCGCTTCCGGCCTCCCTGGTATCTGCGGAACTGTCATGTCCAGACAATCCTTCCGGCGCTGGCGGCAGTGGGTGCTGGGCCTGTGTTCCGGCGGGAACGGATCGAGTTGCCGGATGGAGATTTTCTCGATCTGGACTGGATCGAATCCGGCCACAAGCGGCTCGCGATCCTGTGTTCCGGCTTGGAGGGAAATTCGCGCGATGCGGGAATGCTCCGGCTTGCGCGGAGCTTTGCGACAGGCGGATGGGATGTCCTGTCCTGGAACTATCGCGGATGCAGCGGCGCGTTGAACCGCCTGGCCCGCTCGTATCACAGCGGGGCAACCGAGGATCTTGCGGCTGTCATCGCCCACGCGGGCAAGAGGCCGCTCGCGCTGGTGGGTTGCAGTATCGGCGGCAACCTCGTGTTGAAGTATCTCGGCGAGGCCCCACCCCCGGCGACTGTCCTCGGGGCCGTCTCGATCTCCGCGCCCATCGATCTGGCATCCACGGCCCGGGCTCTCGACCAAAAACCGGGCAACCGGATCTACCTGCGGCGGCTCATTGCCAGCCTGTGCGAAAAAGTGCGATCCAAAGCGGCGGCCATGCCCGGACACATCAGCCTGGATGGTCTGAGAGATCTGCATGGATTCGCGCATTTCGACGAGCGATACACCGCTCCGACGCACGGGTTCCTGAATGCGGAAGACTATTGGAAAAAATGCAGCGCGCGGCAATTCCTCCATGCCATCGACGTTCCGACCCTCCTGCTCAGCGCGAAGGACGATCCTTTCCTGACCCCGGAGTCGTTTCCCTTTCCCGAAGCGGAGGGCAACCCGCAACTCGCCCTCGAAGTCCCGGAATTCGGCGGGCATCTTGGGTTTCTGGACAGGGGCGGCTCATGGGCCGGGCGGCGTGTCCCCGGATTTCTCGCCCGTTTCGTCCCCTGAATCCGATCCAGCGATTCCTCACGAAGAGGCGCGGGGAGCGCGGAGAAAAATGGTTTTCGGGATGGGCGGGAGACTGCGATCCGGGCGCAGGAAAAAACCCGCGCGGAAGCGAAGACGCCTATTCGATTTTGAGCGCGGCGATCGCGCTCATCACGCGATCGCTCAGCATCTGATAGGTCTCGCGTGTCGCGGAAGCCGTGTCGTTCCGCGTGAAAAACAGCGGCTCGCCGATGACGACGGTGATCTGCGGAAAGTGGAGTCCCCTGGCATTTTTCGGAAAGGCATCGTAGGCGCCGAAGATCCGCATCGGGAGCACCGGCGCCCCGGTCTTGGCAATCACAAGCCCGATGCCCGCCCGCGCCGGCTGGATGTTCCCGTCCTTCGAGCGCGTCCCCTCGGGAAACAGGACCACCCCGTTGCCTTCCTTGATTTTTTTGATGACCTCGCGAAGGGCGGACATGTCATTGCCGTCGCGCTCGACCGGGATGACATTCATGGCGGGAAAGAGCGGCCCGAAGAACGGCCACTTGAGAAGCGTCTTCCGGGCGAGGTAAAAGACTCCCCGCCGGCTGCAGATGCCCGCGAGGGGCGGATCAAAAAAACTCGAGTGGTTCACCGCCAGGATGAGCGGCCCGCTCTCGATCATGCGCTCGGGATGCACGACACGCAGGCAGAAACACACCCTCGCGAGCAGCTTGGCCAGGTTGTAAAAAATGTTGTAGATGATCGTCATCGCGGGATCAGGGGGAACGGGCGTCCCGCCCGTTTGGAGACTGGTTCTGTTTGCGAAGGCCGCGCCGCACACCGGCGGGACGCCCGTGCCCCCCGTGCATTTTTCAGCCGTTGATTGTCATCCCCGGCCTTCATCGCGGTGCGAGCCCAAGCGGACGGAGGATGTCCAGAATCGCCTCCACGACACCATCGAGGGTGAGGTGCGACGTGTCGACCACCCGTGCGTCCCCCGCGATCTTGAGCGGGGCGGCTTTTCGCGAGGAATCCATCTTGTCGCGGGCTTCGATTTCGTCCGACTGTCCTTCCGCCGCCCGGCGCCTGCGGCGGATTTCGGGCGAGGCGTCGAGATAGAACTTGAAGGGGGTTTCGGGAAAAACCGCCGACCCGATGTCGCGTCCTTCCATCACCACATCCCGGTCCTTGGCCAGCAGCCGGAGCCGGGTGGAGACCAGGTCGCGAACCGCCGGGACCGCGGAGACCAGGGAAACGTGCAGGTTGACACGGCTGTCTCTCAAGGCCGCGTCGGGAATTCCGCTGTTGATGTGAATGAAGGATTCCCCGCTGTCGCGGATTCCGCACACGATATCCGAGCCGGAAAGCGCCTCCGCAACATCGCTGGCAGAGGTGGTGTCCACGCCCTGCCGGAGCACCTCCCAGGTGATCGCCCGATACATGGTGCCCGAGTTCACATAGACAAAGCCCAGTCGTTTTGCCAGCCGGCGCGAGACACTGCTCTTCCCCGAGGCAGCGGGTCCGTCGATGGCGATCACGTTCATGGTTGTCCGCTCTTCCTCCCGCGGGATTTGGAACCGAGGGAAGAAATGACCGGCGTGCGCCGGCCAATGCCTTTTCCCTTTTGGATGAGTTTGAGGGTCTCCGAAAACCCGGGATAGGACGTCTGCACGCAGGCGGCGTCCTCGATGATCGTTTCACCCGAGGCAAACAATCCGGCAACCGCAAACGCCATCGCAATCCGGTGGTCGCCGAAGCTCCTGAGTCTGGTGCCCTTGAGCGGCCTGCCGCCGGTGATGGCCATCCCGTCGGGAAATTCTTCGACCCCGACTCCCAGGGCACGCAGATTTGTGGCAACCGCGGCAATCCGGTCGGTTTCTTTGACCCGCAGTTCGGCCGCGTCGCGGATGACCGTCGTTCCCCCGGCCAAAGCCGCCGCCACGGCGATGGCCGGGATTTCGTCGATCACATTCGGGATCTCAGCCCCCCGGATTTCCGTCCCGTGCAGCCGGCACCCCTTGATGTCGATCGTTCCCGCAGGTTCGCCGTGCGCGGAACTCTCGACGACCTCGCGGATGCGTGCCCCCATCCGGACCAGGACATCGAGGAGCCCCGTGCGGGTGGGATTGAGGCCCACATCCTTCATGAGCAGGCGGGAGCCGGGCTGGGCGGCCGCGGCCACAAGCCAGAAGGCGGCGCTCGAGATGTCGCCGGGAACATGAAAGTCACGGGATTCCGGGACCTGGCCGCCTTCGACGGAAATGCGGCTTTCTTCCAGTTTGCGGCCGACCGGCGAACTTCCCGCCCACACGTCCTCCCGCCGGAATTTGATCAAATAGTATTCGAACATCCGCTCGGTATGATCGCGCGAACGGGTGGCCTCGATCACGGTCGTCTTTCCCCTGGCAAACAGCCCGGCCAGAAGAATGGCACTCTTCACCTGGGCGCTTGCGACCGGAAGCCGGTAGGTGATGCCCTCGATCGGGCCGCCCTCGACGACGAGCGGGGGACATTGTTTCTCCCCCTCGGCGAACAGCCGGGCTCCCATCTCTTGCAGCGGGTCGATCACGCGGCGCATCGGGCGCCTGGACAACGACGGATCACCGGTCAGGCGGCATCGGAATTCCTGCGGCGCGAGCAAGCCGGCCATCAGCCGCATCGTCGTGCCGGAGTTCCCGCAATCGATGTCTTCGGAAGGAGCCTGGAAAATGCCGCGGTTGCCCTCGACGATCACGGTCCCCGGCTCCGGCGTTTCGATGGCGACCCCCAACTGCCTCATGGCCTTGGCGGTGCTGCGGCAGTCTTCGCCTTCCAAAAAATTGGTGATCGTGCAGCGCCCGTTGGAAATGGCCGAGAGGAGGATCGCGCGATGCGAAATGCTCTTGTCGCCGGGGACGGTCAGTTCCGATTCGATGACGGGGGCGCGGCGGACTTTGAGAATGTTCTTTGTGGCGGACTTCATTCGTTTTCTCGTGCCCGCAGGGTTCTGGCCTCGCGGAGAAAGGCTTCAATTGCCTGCCCGTCCCCCCGCGAGAGCGCGTTCTTCAACGCCCCGACGTGAACTTCCAAGTCGGCGATGGCGGACAGCAGCTCGTCCCGGTTGTCCAGAAAGATCTCCCTCCAAAGCGCCTCGGGCCCGATCGCGATCCGCGTCGTATCGCGGTATCCGCTCCCGGCGAGAGAGGCTGCATCCGGGTTTTTCGAGAGCGCCGCATGCACGAGAGCTGCCGCCACCGCATGGGGAAGATGGCTGATCCGCGCCACCGCCATGTCGTGGGCGACGGGGGACATCTCGCAAATCCGGCACCCCGCCGCTTTCCAGAATCTCCGGACCTCGTCCAGCGCCTGCGGATCGGATCCGGGGGTCGGCGTCAGGATGCAGGCCGCCCCGTCGAAAAGATCCGCCCGGGCCGCGGAGATTCCACTTTGCTCCGAGCCCGCCATCGGGTGCGCCCCGATAAACCGCCCACCCAGCGACTCCTCCAACGCGGCAACGATCCGGGCTTTGACACTCCCCGCATCGGTGACCGGAGTTGACGCGGGAATGACCCCGCCCAGCACATTTCCCGAATGCTCGATCGCTTGCGGGGAGGTGCAAAAAACCACGATGTCCACACCCCTGACGGCCGCCTTCAAGTCGCAGGACAACCGGCATCCCGGCAGCGCGGCAGACACGGCGGGTATCGACTCCGCACGACGGGTCCACAGCGAAACCTCCCACGGTGAAGGGCCGCGTTGCAATGCCATCGCAAGCGATCCCCCGATCAGACCGGGGCCAAGAATCGCGACGGATCGGCTCAGGGCACCAGAAAGATCTTACCCGAGTAAGGGCATTTCACTTCGGTGCCGGGAGGAAATCCCCGCACGTCCACATATCCGGCATAGGGCGAGTGGGGGCTCGTGACAAAACCGGGCTTCCCGGGAACCGGCGTTCCGTAGGCCATCTCGCGCGCCGGGCTTGCGGATGTCACGGCGGGTGTCGGCGACGGGCCGACCACGCTCGGCGTGTCTTCCGTGGGAGGAGTCGGGGTCGCGTAAGCATCCGGCGTGGGTGTCGGCGTGGCGAACTTCGTGGAATTCGGATCCTCCGCCGTGCCACGGTAGCCAAAGCGATTGCGCCCGGAGGCCGCGAACCCTTGCTCCCCCTGCTGGCAAGCAGCCAAGGCCACCACAAGAACACAGCCAATAACGATCATGGAAGATGGTTTCATATGTATGTAATACCCCAATAAAAGGCATGGAACCCGCCGCGATTCAAATCAAATCTGACATTTTGCCTGAAGAGGGATGCCCCACGCGAAAGTTGCCGTGGTAAGGCGGGACGTCCCGGCCCGCCGCGAAGGAGTCTTCCGGACAGCCCAGAGGTCTGTCCCTACCCTTCTGCGCGAAAGGCCGGGGGCCGGGAGGCAAGGACGGCAAGGATCGAGTCCAGCATCCCGTCCAATTGTCTTCCCGCGTCACCCGCCAAAAATCGCAGGATGAAATACCCGTGTTGCTGGAGCAGGGCGTCCTTCCTGCGGTCACGCCTCCAAGCCTCCTCGTCGGCGAGATGCTGGGGACCGTCGATTTCAACGACAAGCCGGGCCTCCTCGCAAAGAAAATCCGCCTCCAGATGCCCGTGCTGGTCGAAGGGAATCGGAAGCCTGGCATTGAGGAGGAATCTGCCCTGCGTTTCCGGCAACGACTCCAGACGCTTGTAAAGAAACGCCTCGGAAGCGCTGCGGGCCCGGGCCGCCCCTTCGGCTCCGGGCGCGGGCGCGCGGGCGGTCCGGACAAACAGGTCGGCCAGCTCGTTGTCCACGCCATCGCGGATCAGGCGGCGCACGCTGGCCGCGTAGTCGCGTTTCCATTGGGGATCGACCGGAAGCGGGACCTCCGGCGGCCAACCGGGGACCGCGCTGGCCGGGAGCAACAGGGAATATCCGACCGCCTCGTAGCCCTCGCACCGGCGGTCGAACATCCGGGACAGCATCGGGACATTCAAATCGGCGTAATCATAAACCCGCACTTCCGTCTTCCCCCCGTGCAGCCGGTGGAGCCGCCCGACGTATTGCGCGATGGTTCCCCGCCAGGAAACCGGCATGGCAAGGAACAATGTGTCGAGCTGCGGGTCGTCGAACCCCTCGCCGACAAATCGTCCGGTGGCAAGGAGGATCCGGTTTTCAGGCTCCTGCTTCGCAAGCGCATCGAGGGTCATGCGCAATGCCTTCCTCCCCATCCCTCCCTGGAGGCGGATGACCGGCAACCCCTGCCGCGCAAGGGCGTCGGCGAGAATTTCAACATGCTCTGTCCGCTCGGTGAGGACAAGGGGATGCCTCCCCTCGCGAAAACACGACGCGACGTCGGCGCAGATCGTGGCGTTGCGCGACTCGTCGAGGACAAGCGCCCCGCAAAGTTGCCGGAATTCGATCCGGGGATCGGCATCCGGCTCCAACCCGGCGCGGAACGATGTCGGGCAGACCAGGACGCGGTGCTCGAACGGCCGCGCCTGCGCCTGGGCTTTGGCATCCACGCGGTGACGGACCGGACCGCATTGCATGAAGATCATCGGATGGTGGCCGTCCTTGCGCGCGACCGTGGCCGAGAGGCCGGTCACATATCTGGCTTTGGCGCGCCGGGCAACGAGTTCGAAGCTCTGCGCGGAAAGATGGTGGCACTCATCCACGACGAGATGGCCGTAATCCGCCACGAGGTTGTCCACCGTCCCCTTGCGCGCCAGCGATTGCAGGAGGGCGACATCCAGCGTTCCATGGAGTTTTCTTCGTCCGCCGCCGAGGCGTCCGATGGATTTCACCGGCACGCCAAGAAAATGCGAAAGCCGTTCGATCCATTGCTCCATGAGTTGTTGTCGATGGACAAGCACGAGGGTATTGACCGAACGGCGGGCGACAAGCCATGCCGCAACCACGGTTTTGCCAAAGGCTGTCGTGGCCGCAAGAACCCCTGTGTCATGCGCGAGCATGGCTTCGGCGGCAGCCTGCTGGTCCGGGCGGAGTTCTCCCCGGAATTCGGCGGCCAGCGGAATCCCGGCCTGTCGCGCATCCTCGAGGTCCAGGCGGATTTTGTGGGTTTTGAAAAGGGATCGGAGGTCATCGAGGCACCCGCGCGGCAGGGCGATGTGACCGGGATGGTCTTCCGCGCAGGCGATGACGCGCGGCTTGTCGAATGTCGGGAGCCGCATCGCCTGGGCGCGGTAAAACTCGGGGTTCTGAAAGGCGGCGATCCGGATGATCCGGTTGCGCAGAGCAGGCGGGAGGACATCTTTGGGGAGGTAAACCTGATCGGCAAGCACGGCCTCGATCGCGTCCGGCAGCGGATCGGAAATCGGAGGCTCTTTGGCCCTGCGCGAGGGCGGCGCCTGCCAGGGGGCCAGCGCGAATTCCTCATCCGGGGCTACCCGCACGCCGATCACGCGGTCCCGCCGCTCGACCTCGGCGACCAGCATCGCAACCTGCCGCAACGGAATTTTCCCGACCTGCCCGAGGAACTCCCACTGGTCGGCATAAGGTTCAAGCTCTCCGTCGAGAAAGAGGGAATGCCCGCGGTCCCGCGCGGCTTTTTGCAACGGAAGCGCGATCAAATTCCCGAACCCGCCGCGCGGGAGAGTATCCTGATTCGGAAACAGCCGGTCATAGGAGGCGAGACCGAGATCCGGGCGGAATTCCATCGTTTCCGTGAGCAGGTGGGAGCCGAGCTTGCGGGCGAGGGTGGCCGGGATCGCCTCCTCGAAAAAGAACCACGCATGGGCGCCATTGCCGGAGCGCGAGCGTTCGATGGCCGCCGGAATTCCTCTCTCGCGGCACATCCGCCCAAAGACCGCCACATCGTCCCGCCATCCCTCCCCGTCAAAATCCACCGCGAGCAAAAAACAGGACTCGTCGCGAAGCATCGGATACAGGCCCATGACAAATGGCCGGTCGCCCGCATCCCGTCCGGCAAGATGCCAGCGCACAACCTCGTCGGTGACCCCCAGCCAACAGGGATTCGGACAGTCCGAGCATTTGATCCGCGGTTTCTCGCAGACCCCGCGCGCCCACTCATTCCCGCAGGCCGGCACATAGCCGGATTTCCCGGAACGCGGATTCTCAAACCGCCGGGCATGAACATCCTCCCGCCCGCGAAAGAGCGAGCGGAACCGCGCGATCTTGTCAGCAACCGGACTCGCGTGACAAAGGCCCGGCGGCAACCCCACACCGGGGAGAACATCACGCCTGTTCTCAAAACGGAGAATTTGGGCAGGCTGGTCGGACATGCCGGTTCCCGGCTAGTTTTTTTCGGACTTCCGGTTTTGGAACCGGGTGAGAGTCGAGCGGGTGGCCATTTCGTGGCGGCGCTGGCCTTCGATCTGGGCGGCGCGGCCCGCCTTGCCGACCGGGCTTGCAGGCTTCCTGGTTTTCCTTGGCGGGCGGTGCGGCATGAGGGAAACGTCGCACGAACCGGGTGGTCTGGCGAGCAGGGAATTGAAGGCGGCCTGCGGGCGGTTCAGGTCTTTTTCGGCAGGAGTTTCCGGAGGCGGACGGTGGTTTCCTCGCGATCGATCACGCTGGCCGCGACGCCAAGGCTCAACTCTTCCCACTCCGGCCCGTCGTCGGCCGGCTCCATTCCATTGAGCCGGAGGAAGACGAGACACGAACCCAGGGCCACACGCTTGTTGCCATCGAGAAATGGATGGTTGCGACAGAGGTAAAACAAATACGCTGCCGCGACCTCGGCGAGATCCTTGCAAGGTGACCGACCGCCAAAGGTCGCCTGCGGGGCAGCAACCGCAGACTCCAGCAAGGCCGAATCCCTCAACCCACTGGATCCGCCAAAACGCGCAATCGCTTTCTCATGAATCTCCCGAACGATCTCGACCGAAAGGTGAAAACAGGCGTCCGGCGTGGCGCTCATGCCAGTTTTTTCATTGTTCGGGCATAATCCTTCATCGTTTCCCTGATAACGCGGGACACCTCGGCTTTCGATGGTCTCGGACGCAGCGGAGTGAGGGTGATCGTGCCGCCGTCGTGGACCTCGACATTCATCTTGTCGCCGCTTTTGACATGTGCGAGCTCCAACAATGCCACATCGAAGATGATGCCCTGCGAGTTGCCGATTTTGCTGATGGTCTTGACCATCTTTTAATACTATGTTTAACGTCCCGTTTCGTCAAGTTTCTGTGCCAGGATTCCGTGAGGAAATCCCATCGTGAAGAACTCTGGTTTCAGATCCCGGCCCGCCGGGGGTTCCTGAACATCACCCCGCAGATTGTTGCCGGAGAATAAGTCCCGATCGGGTTCACCCCGGCCGGAACATCCCGCCATAGCCGGGTTCGTAGAGAGCAAGTCCGGTCAGCGCGCTGATTTTTTTGAAGTGTTCGTCGATGGCGAAGAGGCGGATGCCATCATGGAGGGCGAGCGTGGCAACGACGACATCGAGCCAGGGAACTGTGAGCCCTTTGTCGCGGAGCTTCCAGGCAAGACCATGACCTCCTCCAAGACTCTCTCTTCAATGTCCACGCTGATCCTCATATGCGACGCAATAAAGGCGCAATATGCGGCGAGTTCAAATATAAAAATGATGCAAAATAAATATCATTTTCCTGATGCGATCGTCTCTGCTTCCGCCTCCGCAAGATCGGCGGCCTTGTCGAGAGCGCCGGCCTCCTCGGTGAGTTCCTCGGCCAGGAGGGCTTTGGCGGCGCGGCGTTTTTTGGCGGCGAGGGAGCGCAGGGATTCGATGCGGGCGAGTTGTTCCGGGGTCAGGGGTGGCGGGAGGCGTTGGCCATCGACCGGCAGCAACGGGCGGGTGGCGCGGGTATGAATGGTGATCATGCCGGCGGCGGCGAGATTTTGGAGGGCCTGCCAGGTTGCGGCGTCGAGGATTTGGAGGGCCGGCTTGTCGCCCCGCCATTCGGTCCCGCCAAAAAGCTCATCGACGCGCGGGCGGTCGGCATCCGCGCTGTCCTGAAGAACGGCCACCAGGACGGGGGTCGGTGAGCCGGGCACCCATGTTTCCTCGCAGTGGGCGAGGCGGTTGCCGAGGATCGCCTTGGCGCGGGAGGCGAAGTGGGCGGCGGGGTCGGAGGGCGGGATCTTCACGGGGGAGTTCTCCGCCGGGACAGCGGCCATGACCTGTTCGAGGCGCTTGAGGAATGCCTGGCCGCCGCTCTTGAACTGGATATTCGCGAGGTCGCCGGTGCCGTCGAGCACGCCTTGGGCGAGTTCCATTTTCTGGGACAGCGAGGAAAGCATGCCGTGCTCGATGGTGCCCTCGGCGATGAGGTTGACGACCGTGACCGTCCGGAGTTGGTTTTTCCGCCAGGCGCGGGCGATGCGCTGTTCGAGCTTCGCGGGATTCCACGGGAGGTCGCAATTGATGACGACGCTGGCATTTTGCAAATTCAGCCCGACGCCGCCGGAATCGGTGCTCAGGAAAAGCCGGCAATCCGGGTCCTGCCGGAAGGCGAGGATCTCGGCGCGCCGCCGCTTTTGCGGGACGGTGCCGGTGTGCCAGGCGCAGCCGATGCGGGCCTTGTCCGCCCACTCGCGCACGCGATCCAGCATGCCGATCCACTCCGAGAAGACGATGACTTTGACATCGGGGTCCGCGAGGCATTCGTCCAAGACGCGGGCGAGTTCGTCGAGCTTCGGGCAATCGCGCGAGGGGTTGCCCTTCATGATGCCCGGCGAGTCGCAGATCATGCGCATCATGTTGAGAAGGATCATGAGGAGATCCTGTTCCTTGGGCGTGAGCGGCCGGCGCAGCGAAATCGCCACGAGCTCGGCCACCTGTTTTTGAATTCCCGCATATTCGTCACGCATGGCGGGGGTGAGGGCGACGAAGTGGTTTCTGTCCGTGCGGTCGGGAAGCTCGGTCTCGACTTCCGCCTTGCGCCGGCGGAGGAGGACCGGGCGCACGCGCTCGCGCAGCCTGTCGAGATTCTTGTAGCCGGCCGGCCGGCCCCTTTCGTCGAGCTGGTAGTATTCGCGGTTGAACCGGAAGAGGGGACCGAGGATCGAGGGATCGAGGAAATCCACGATCGAGCGGAGTTCGTCGATCCGGTTTTCGATCGGGGTTCCGGTGAGCACGAACGCGTAGCGGCTCTCCAGGCGCTTGACCGCCTGGGCGGTTTTTGTGGACCAGTTCTTGATCCGTTGGGCCTCGTCGAGGATCACGATATCCGGGCGCAGGCGGGCGTTGATGCCGAGGCTGTCCTGAACGATCTGCTCGTAGTTCGCGATGGTGAAAAACGGGGCGTCCTTTTCGCTGTAGATCCGCGACCGGATGGCGCGTCCGCCGAAGACGAGGCGCAACGGCAAGTCGGTGAATTTTTTGATCTGTTCCTCCCACTCGGCTTTCAGCGAGGCGGGAGTGACAACCAGCACGCGCCGGGCCTTGCCGAGGTGATGCAGAAGCGCGCAGGCGGCGATGGCCTGGATGGTTTTTCCGAGACCCATCTCGTCGGCGAGGAGCGCCCGTTCCTTGAAGGCCAGGTGCAGCATCCCCTCGCGCTGGTAGGGGAAAAGCGGGCTGTGCGTGACGTGCTCCGGATGGCTGCCGTCCGCAATCCCGGCTTCATAGGCCCGGCGGCTGAGGATCCGCTCGCGCTCGCGCCCGCGGGCATCGAGCCACGGTTGAATGTCCTGCGAGATCCTCAGCGCGGGACTGCGCGAGGAGCGGATGTCGCCCAGCAAAACCGGGGTCTCGCACTCCTCGAGCTGGAGGCCGTTGCCATCGAAGCCAACGCGGAGTTTCGGGGATAGCTTTGCCATGTTGCGCTCGACGCGCAGGCGATTGGCGGTGATGTCCGGGACGATATCCACGCGCGGCGAAGGAATGCGCTCCGCGGCTTTGAACCCGGCCCTTTGGCGGCGGGCGAGCTGAAGCAGAACCGCCTCGATATGCTTGCAGGTGCCGAGCCCGTTGGTGCGAAAATCCGTGCAGGTGCAGGAAAATTGGCGCGATACGACATCGCGAATTTCCGCCCGGTAGGTCATGCCGCTCGGCGACTTGATCTCGAAATTCGAGAAGACCGGATGCGCGGGGTCGAGATTCGTGATCCGGTGGCGTTCCTCGCGGGCGCGCAGCCTCCGCTTCGCGAGTTCGTCCGCATCGGTCGTGCGCCAATCGGTGTGTGCGGGCAACGAGGGGCCGTTCGCGTGCGGCTTTCCCGCAGTCTTTCCTGGTTTCATGCGGCAAACATTTTGCACGGCAATCAACCGGGAAAAAGATTTTTCGCATTATCCTTGGTAAGACGACTTGAACGCTCCCCAAAAAATCACCCCCCTGACTCGGATTTCGCTTGGGACCCACTTCCACGGGGGCAGGAGGAGGAAAATCACTCTGAAAAGCGCTTTTCCCAGAAAAGCGCTTTTCCCTTGCCCATTTTACTCTGTAAACATACCTTCTCCGTCCCGCGTGGTTCACACCACGAAAGCAGCCGTAGCTCAATTGGATAGAGCATCTGACTACGGATCAGAAGGTTCCGCGTTCGAGTCGCGGCGGCTGCACCATTTCGAAACGACTGGAAATAAAAGGAAACCAGTCACTTGCAGGGGTTTCCTCCTCCGTTTTTCGCATTCACAGGCAACGACTGGAATCGACAAATAACGGCCTCAATTTATCCGCAAATTATCCGCGTTTTTGGAGCTCATCCAGACGAGGAACCGCTGGACTGGAAAAGAGACGTCAGCAGGAAAGAAATCGAGGGATTCGCTGAGGCGGTCATTTATTTGCGAAGACCGCGAGCATGCTCAAGGATGAATCGACTGCCCCTGCGACACGTGCTGCGCGTGGGCGTTGCGATTCGAATAAGCCGTGAAGCCAAACAGGCGCGAATAGCGTTTGTGTTCTGCCCGGTATTGCCGCTTGAGATGAAACAGATTCTTTTGCAGATCGCGAATGGAACGGCGTTCAATGGCCGTCGCAACCTTCTCCGCCACCTGCACGACTTTCGGCTTGGGGACGCGCATCAAACGGGAAACCAGACGGCCCTCGCTCTCAATCGCCAGAGCCTGACGTTTTTTCGCAATACCCACTTCAAGATTTCGGATTGCCGCGTAAAGCTGCTGGAGCCGGATTGCGTCTGCGGTCTGCGCGTTTTGAACCGCAATCGCTTGGTGAGAATTCAATTTTGGTGAGAAGACCAGCTTGTCGGCATCGAGTCGCTTCGAAAGCGTTTCTTCCAATTTCTGGGGTGAAGACAGAATTCTTTCCCAGCGTAAATTCTCCTGCTCGAACCACGACTTGATGCCGTCCATCTGTCGCTTGTGTTTGGAGTGGTTCGACCGCGACGTGCTGCATCCGACATATTTTCCGTCTGCGGTGCGCGGACAAATCGCCACGTGAACGTGCAGATGCGCCGTATCGTGATGAATGCCGTAGGCGTAGCCGACGGAATCGCCACGATGATATGTCTCGTTAAATTTCAGCAGGACCTTCTTCATCGTGGAGTGCAGAACTTGATCGGGATTGATGCCCGCACCAGCCAGCGCATCGTGTTGTTCCTTTGACATGGAAAAGATGAGCCTGTGCGCAATCACTGGACGTTTCGCCATCGTGGGAAATCGCGCGAGATGCTTCCGCCAGTGTTCGGTGATCCGCAGTTTTCGCTCCACATTGGGAAGCTTGGCCGGTGCCGTCCTCGTTCCGTCGGGATTGATGGAGATATGATTGTGCAAAAATCCCCCGACGTGAACCTGGCCAAGTGATTCTTTCGAGGCGTAGTCGGTAAAATGTTTGAGTTTTTTCCCGATCTGCTGATCCATTTCTGCTCGTTCCCGCAACGAAACTTTTCGGCGGGAAGTCTCGTCGAGATATTCCAGATCAAGTCCACCGCGGGCGGTGGACTTTCGAGCAAAAATCTGCCCGTTTTTCATAGGAGGGATTGCAGCAGATGGATGGTGGTATCGAGCTTCTTATCCATTTGCCCAAGCAAAGCCGGGTCAATTTTGTCCTTGGTGGAAACGACGTAAAGGACCGCTTCAAGCGTTTGGGCTTTCGTTCGAAAACCCATCGTCTGATGCAGGGTTTCAAATCGTTGTTTCGCATCATAGGAGATGTCGAGGGCGATCTGTGTGGTGCCGGGTTTGGATTGGTGTGACATGGCGATTTTCAGCGGGAATTGTTGCGTTGAGCGAATGCGTTCCGTGCGGAAACACGAACTGTTCCGGACCGCGCCTGACGCGGGAAGGGAAGGCGGAAAAATAGCGCCAGCGACCCGCCCGCACTTTCCCCTAGGGAAAGTGCTATCCCGTCGCGTCGTTGACCTGGGAAATGACGCGCAAAGGTCTTGAACCTCGATGGATCGAGCGAGGTCTGACAGGGAGCCATGGAACTGGTGAACCAAGGTTCCGGTTGAGGACTCGAAGCGGATGCCGTCGCCGATTTGAAGAGATGCCGAAGCATGGTCTGAGGTCCTCGAAAATGAGCGGCAAAGGGGAAATTTCCTCCCACTGTTGAGCCGGTTTGCCGCCGTTGCGTCGGCAAAAACGGGCGAAGGAAAGGAACGGATGCCTTGCCTGTTGCTGGAATGAAAGACACCGTCCGGGAAGGCAACCTGCCGATATCGAGCATCCAATCAGTCCGGATCGCCCCGCTCGACGTGCGTTCTTCTTTCCTACCAGCCGCTGAAAAGTCACCGGGAATATGCGCGTAGCGGCGCTCCAGCCATGTCTGCCCCGCACCCAAGAAACAAGGGAAACGGTTCCTCTTGTGAGGGAAATGCGCCTTCACGCCGCCACCTCATTTGCCTTTCGTTCGCTCGGCATGAGTGGCGGTGCCTCGCCACTCACCAATCGCGAATAGGCCGCTTCAACGGATTCCGTGGCGACAAGAAGATCCCGGCCCTCGCGGATGATGATGAGCCATCCGGCCCCTGCATACCGGGTGGCCCACAACATTCGGTCAACGAGCTTGGCCGAGCCGAGCACGGCGATGATTTGCTTTTTGGTGAGGGCCAGCGGACGCATCCCGTCAATGGAGACCCACTGGGTGGGATGTTTGGTTTTCATTGTATCCTCCTTTGCTCAACGTTTCTGGTTGTCATGTGTCGTTCTGATTCCGGGTAAAAATAGGCGCACCGGACGGCAGACCTGCTCCAGTTTGGGAGCAACTTTCCCCAAGTCTTTGAAGACGTTTCACGGGGAACAAATACCAACTGGAAACGGACGAATGGCCCCAGGATCGGGGCCAAATTTCTCCCGTGTGGAAGGCTGCCTGTTCGTGTCATCCGGCGAACGCTATACTCTGCTTTTGAACGGGCTGTTCCCGAGACGGAACAATCCTCTGCTTTTGAACGGGCTGTTCCCGAGACGGAACAATCTGGGGGTCACGATTGGGCTGAGTTTTTGGACAAAAATGTGAATGCAGGATTGATCTTTGTGTTTTGACACAAAAGAGAGGGCAAATTTGTGTCAAAAGGGGGGCATGGGGATAGCTTGAAAAGCGGATTGTAAATCAAGGAACGGACTCACAGTTCATGCTTCAACTGCCGCCTTTTCTCTGTTATCAACGCTCGTTCAGGGTGATTTCTCTCGCAGAAAGACGTGGTCGCAAAGATCGTTTTCTCCCCCCCTCTGCTTTGGGTCATTCTGATAAAACCATGTCCAATCCGTTTTTTGACCATCCCATCTTGAACTCGCCGTATGAGCGCCCAGCGAGGCATTGGGAGTTGGATGGACATGGCCAGCCGACCCAGCAAATCCTCGAAAGTCGCCGTCGCGCGGATTTCATCACACCGATTCCGAAGCCACGAAAGCGGAAAGGGGTGGTCGCCCAACAACAAATCGTTTTTGATGAAGGAAAGGGGCTCTCCTCCACCGATCAGCAATACGATCCCACCTCCATCATCAACGAACTCCGTTCGCACGTCGATCAATGGAGAACCCTGTCGTCAAGTCAATGGATGGTCACGCCGGAGACCGCACGCTTGCTGGAGCACTGGCGGCACCATGAATTCAGTTCAGTCCGTCCGTTTTTCTGCCAGGTCGAAGCAGTTGAAACAGCGATTTGGCTTACTGAGGTCGCCCCGCAGATGGGAAAAGCCGGGAAACGTTTGCTTGATCATCTTGCGAATGCGAACAACGATGCGAATCCAGAATTGATGCGGCTGGCTTTGAAGCTTGCCACCGGTGCAGGCAAGACCACCGTCATGGCGATGCTCATCGCATGGCAGACAATCAATGCTGTGCGCCGTCCATCCAGCAATAAATTCTCTCGCGGTTTTCTGGTTGTCGCGCCTGGTCTTACCATCAAGGACCGCCTCCGGGTGCTGCAGCCCAATGACCCGGACAGCTACTACGCAAGTCGCGAGTTGGTTCCGAGTGACATGCTGGAGGACGTGAACCGTGCAAAGATCGTCATTACCAACTACCACGCCTTCAAGCTCCGCGAGCGACTCGAGCTTTCCGCCGGTGGACGCGCATTGCTCAAAGGCCGCATTGGACCAGACCTGAACACCGTCGAGACCGAGGGCCAAATGCTTCAACGCGTGATGCCCGATCTTATGGGCATGAAGAACATTCTTGTCCTCAATGATGAGGCACACCATTGCTACCGTGAAAAGCCGAAGGAAGCCGACGAGGAGGAACTCAAGGGAGACGAGAAGAAGGAAGCCGAGAAAAACAACGAAGCCGCCCGGCTCTGGATTTCGGGTCTGGAAGCTGTGAAGCGAAAACTTGGGATCTCAAGAGTCATCGACCTTTCCGCGACTCCGTTTTTCCTGCGGGGTTCGGGTTATGCCGAGGGAACTCTCTTCCCTTGGACGATGAGTGACTTCTCGCTCATGGATGCCATTGAGTGCGGCATCGTGAAACTGCCCCGCGTTCCGGTCGCGGAAAATATTCCCGGCGATGAAATGCCGGTGTTCCGCAATCTTTGGGAAAACATTCGGAAAGACATGCCCAAGACCGGCCGGGGCAAGGCAACGGAACTCGATCCGCTGAAACTGCCAACCCGTCTCCAGACGGCCCTGCAAGCCCTCTACGGCCACTACGAAAAGACGTTTCACCTGTGGCAGAAGGAAGGAATTCGGGTGCCGCCGTGCTTCATCGTTGTTTGCCAGAACACATCGATTTCCAAGCTGGTTTACGAATTCATCTCTGGTTTTCACCGAAAAAATGAGGACAGCAGCACAACGTTGGAAAATGGCCGCTTGGCCCTGTTCCGCAATTTCGACGAAAGCACCGGCAATCCGCTGCCCCGGCCCAATACCCTGCTGATCGACAGCGAGCAACTCGAAGCCGGAGATGCCCTGGACTCCAATTTTCGGGCCATGGCTTCCGATGAGATCGAGCGATTTCGTCGGGAAATCACGGAACGAACTGGCGATATTCGCAAGGCCGAGAGCATCTCCGATCAGGAATTGCTCCGCGAAGTCATGAATACGGTTGGCAAACCTGGAACGCTTGGGGAGTCCATTCGCTGCGTCGTCTCCGTTTCGATGCTCACCGAAGGCTGGGATGCAAATACCGTCACCCACGTGCTTGGCATCCGGGCCTTTGGCACACAGCTCCTCTGCGAGCAGGTCATTGGGCGCGCCCTCCGACGTCAGTCCTACGAGTTGAACGAAGAGGGGCTTTTCGACGTGGAATATGCCGACGTATTCGGCATTCCGTTCGACTTCACTGCAAAGCCGGTTGTCGCACCGCCACAGCCGCCACGGGAAACCGTTCAGGTCAAGGCCATTCGCCCCGAGCGCGATGCTCTTGAAATCCGCTTCCCTCGCGTTGAAGGCTACCGTGTCGAATTGCCTGAGGAACGGCTCACCGCAAAATTCACAAACGATTCCATCATGGAACTCAGCCCCGATCTTGTCGGCCCTTCCAAGACACGAAACTCGGGTATCATTGGCGAAGGAGTCGATTTGGATTTGGAGCACTTGGGCGACATGCGCCCGTCAACGCTTCTGTTCCATCTCACTCAGCGGCTGCTTTATACGAAATGGCGTGATCCCGGCGAGGAACCCAAACTTCATCTTTTCGGCCAGCTCAAGCGCATCACGAAAGAATGGCTGGACACTTGCCTCGTCTGCAAAGGCGACACCTATCCGGCATTGCTCATGTATCAGGCACTGGCGGATATGGCCTGCAACCGCATCACAGCGGGCATCACACAAGCTTTTGCCGAGGAACGTCCGATCAAGGCACTGCTTGATCCCTACAATCCAACCGGTTCGACCGCCCATGTCCGCTTCAATACGTCACGCCCCGACCGCTGGGAAACGGATGCCCGCCGCTGCCATATTAACTGGGTCGTCCTCGACAGCGATTGGGAAGGAGAATTCTGCCGCGTGGCAGAATCCCATCCCAAAGTTCTGGCCTACGTCAAAAACCACAATCTCGGACTCGAAATTCCCTACCGCTACGGTTCGGAAACACGGAAATACTTGCCGGATTTTATTGTCACGGTCGATGATGGTCGCGGTCCCCAAGACCCGCTTCATCTCATCGTCGAGATCAAGGGCTATCGCCGGGAGGACGCCAAGGAAAAGAAATCCACGATGGAGACCTATTGGATTCCGGGCGTGAACCGGCACGGGAAATATGGGCGCTGGGCCTTCGCCGAGTTTACAGAGGTTTACCAGATTGAGGCCGATTTCGAGGCGAAGGTTGAGGGAGAATTCGACAAAATGATTGCTGCCGCCATCCATCTATGATCCAGATGCAATACATTCAATCCAATGACCACCTGCAGTCAGGGAGATTTTTTCTTGCCTCCAGAAGGTTTTACATCGATCTTCCAATCATCTGCCCCTTGATAGTAGGCCCGTTCGTTGATCCTGAACGTGTGCCGAGGTCCTGGGGCTTTTTTGCTGCGTCATGAGAATCCGCCGCATCGCCATATTGATCGACGGCGGTTTCTTCATCAAACGTCTATCCAAGCTCGTTCGACCGGAACATTGCGATACAGCCGAAGGAGTGGCCCGTTCAGCCTACCACCTGTGCAAGCGGCATGTGCGTAATCTTGTTGGCGAACGTGGGGATCCTCGTCAAAGCCGATGGCTGGATCACGTTTACCGATTGTTCTATTACGATGCTGAGCCATATGACGGTGTGGCTCACCACCCTATTTCCAACTTGCAGATCGACTTCGCTAAATCTGCCGAAGCCAAGTTCCGCAACGAGCTGTTTCATCACTTGAGAAAGTTGCGAAAGTTCGCTCTGCGCCTTGGGAAAGTGACCAAGGAGGATGGCTGGCATGTCAAGAGCACTGACACCACCAAAAAGCTCCTCCGCACCCGTGACTGGCTGCCAGTTTTGGATGCCGCCGTCCAACAGGCTGAATTGGGGCTGGCCCCAGCGGTCTTGCCAGCCGATCAGGCAGTACAATTGAAGAAGCTCGCCGACCTCTGGCGAAATCTCTCGCCAGATGACCTCCGCCTTGGGCTCCGCCAAAAAGGTGTGGACATGCGCATCGGCATCGACATTACCACGCTCACACTTAAAAAGCAGGTGGATACCATCATCTTGGTGACAGGTGACAGCGATTTTGTTCCCGCCGCCAAGGTCGCTCGGCGTGAAGGCGTGGAGTTCATCATCGATCCCCTGTGGCAGTCAGTGAACGATGATCTCCACGAGCATGTGGACGGAGTCATCTCCGCCTATCGTGATCCCGCATCATTAAAAGCCGATAACCATAACGAAGATGACGACAGCAACGATGTCTCACCCGTCGAGTCTGCGGCACCGCCACCACCTCCGGCACCCTGATCGCTTCGTCATTTCTTTCCATGCCCGCGACCCGCCTCAAAATTTTTATCAGCAGCGTTCAGAAAGAATTCGCGGACGTGCGCCGGGATTTGAAAGCATTCCTTCTGGGTGATGCCTTTTTGAAGCGGTTTGTGGCTGAGGTTTTCTTGTTTGAGGAATTACCGGCCCGAGATCAGAGTGCGGATCAGGTTTATCTTGGTGAAGTCGAGCACTCGGACATTTACCTTGGGCTCTTCGGCAAGGAATACGGTTGGGAGGATTCCCAAGGCGTTTCGCCCACCGAGCGGGAATACCTCCACGCCACAAAACTGCGCAAAACCCGGTTGATCTACGTCTGGGGACAGGATGACAAAGCCCGCTCTCCCAAGATGCAGGCTCTCATCCGGCGAGCCAGCAACGAGCTTGTCCGGCGGCGCGTCACCGACATGCCCTCACTTAACGCCGAGGTCTATGCCAGCCTGGTCGATCACCTCGACCGGCAGGGCGCATTCAAGAAGCCGCCTTTCGACACATCGGTTTGCGACAAGGCGTCGGTTTCCGATCTCTCCCGCAAGCGCATCGAGTGGTTCCTCGCCACGGCCCGCCGCGAGCGCGGCTTTCCGCTGAAAAGTGGAACGTCCCCGGAAGCCCTTCTGCGGCATTTGAATCTTCTTGACGGTCGCAATCCCACCAATGCCGCCATCCTCCTGTTCGGTTCGTCGCCTCAGCATTTCCACCGGCCTGCCGAAACCAAGTGCGTATTCTGTCATGGCACCGAATACCGCCGCCCTTTCGCCTCCCAGCAGATTTATGGAGGCGACCTCTTCGAGCAGGCCGATCAAGCCCGGGATTTCGTCCTTGCGAAGATCAACCGCGCGGTTGGAACCCGCGAACACAGCATCACCGCTCCCGCTGCTTACGAGCTTCCGCCCGATGCGGTCGCCGAAGCGATTGTCAACGCCATCGCGCACCGCGATTACCACAGCAACGCTTCCGTCGAGGTGCGTCTCTTTGCGGACCGGCTCGAAGTCTGGAACCCTGGTGCCATGCCCGGCAATCTCTCCCTCGACGATCTTCGCACGGACCATCCGAGCATCCCGGCCAATCCGCTCATCGCCGAACCTCTCTACCTCACCCGCTATATCGAGAAAGCCGGCTCCGGCACGCAGCGGATGATCGAGCTGTGCCGTGATGCCGGCCTGCCCGCGCCGGACTTCGAACTTCGCGCCGGTTCCTTCGTGCTCACCCTCTGGCGGGATTGGCTCACGGACGAGGTGCTGGCCGGCCTCGGTTTGAATGAACGCCAGCAAAAGGCCCTCGTTTGGTTGAAAACGCATCAGCGTATTTCCAATCCCGATTATCAAAAACTCACCGGTGCGACGAAAAAAACTGCCACTCGAGATCTGCTCGACTTGAAGCACAAGGGCGTGGTGGATCAGCGCGGCACTCGGGGGCCGGGTGTTCATTACGTCATCGGTCGCAAAAGGGACAAAAAGGGGACAATGGAGACATGAATTCGCTCACGTTGAAATGGGGACATAATGGGGACAATGGGGACAACGCTTCAACAAGCTTCTGTCGCGTCACGCCATCGGTTACTCCTTCGGAATGGGACACTTATAGGACATTTGAGACACTTTCTCGCGGTTGAAAACTATGGCCAAGAAATCTTCCACGCCCAAAAAAGTCGAAACGCTCAAGCACGAGGAGGCAAAGCGAAAGAATATTCCCACGGCGGAATTTCAGTCGGTCTTGCAGAAAGAGCAGGAAGCTCCGGTCGAGTGGCGCACCAGCCGCAATCGTGATCTTGACCCCCAGATCGTCTGGCGCGGGAAGGATGAGCAGGATTGGAGCGATCTCGTCGTCCACGCCCCGCCGCTCTACATCCAGGAAAAGGTCCATCCAAAGGCCCTCATCGATGACCTGCTGCGCCAGTCCCGCGAGAGCCAACACGATGCCGGAGAACTCACCCCCGATCTCTTCGCCGACTTCAACGGTATCCCCAAGGGCGTCGATAAGACTGAGTTCTACGCCCACGACGCAAACTGGTCGAATCGCATGATCCTCGGCGACTCCCTCCAGGTCATGGCCAGCCTCGCCGAGCGCGAGGGCCTGCGCGGGCGCGTCCAGTGCATCTACTTCGACCCGCCTTACGGCATCAAGTTCAACAGCAACTTCCAGTGGTCCACAACCAGCCGCGACGTGAAGGACGGCAAGGCCGACCACATCACCCGCGAGCCGGAGCAGGTCAAAGCCTTCCGCGACACTTGGCGCGATGGCATCCACAGCTATCTTACATATCTGCGCGATCGCCTCACCGTCGCCCGCGATCTGCTCACCGATTCCGGCTCCATCTTCGTGCAGATTGGCGATGAAAATGTCCATCGCGTCCGGGCGGTGATGGATGAGGTGTTCGGGGAGGAAAACTTCATCGCAGACATCGTCTTTAGAAAAACCAGCGGCCAAGCTAGCAACTTCCTACCGGGAATTTACGACCACGTCGTTTGGTATGCGAAAACGAAAGACCTCGCAAAATATCGATCTCTGTTCGGCATTCTTGGCGAGGATGTTTCTGACGAATCCTACAATTGCGTCGAAGACTCGACTGGTAACTGGAGGCGCCTCAAGAAAGATGAGCAAGCCCAACCGACGAGTCGGCGATTCCGAACAGCCAACATAACTTCACAGGGGGCCTCGGTGGTTGGTTCCGCTCCTTTCGAGTTTGAAGGAACCACATTTGAGCCGTCGACAGGCAACCACTGGAAACCATCTCGTATTGGTCTGACCAGAATGGCGAAAACAGGGCGGTTGCTCGGAATTGGGAGGACCCTGACTTACAGGCGCTATCTCAACGACTTCCCGATCGTTTACTACAACAACATTTGGATGGACACCATTGAGAGCACCTTTGCGGTTCAGAAGGTGTATGTCGTCCAGACCGGAATGAAAGTTATCGAACGTTGCATGCTGATGGCGACCGACCCCGGTGATCTCGTGCTCGATCCAACCTGCGGTTCCGGCACCACAGCCGCCGTCGCTGAGCAATGGGGCCGCCGCTGGATCACAATTGACACCTCGCGCGTGGCGCTGGCACTGGCCCGCGCCCGCATCATGGGCGCGCGTTATCCCTTTTACCTTCTGGCCGATTCTCGCGATGGCCAGATCAAGGAAGCCGAAGTCACACGCATCGCACCGAGCACGCAGCCTGTCCACGGGAACATCCGCCACGGCTTCGTCTATGAGCGTGTACCGCATATCACCCTCAAGTCCATCGCCAACAACACGGAGATCGATGTCATCTGGGATCAATGGCAGGAGAAGCTGGAGCCGCTGCGGGAGAAATTGAACGCTTCGTTCGGAAAAGAGTGGCAGGAATGGGAAGTTCCCCGAGACGCGGAGAAGGGTTGGTCGGGCGGCCAAACAAAGCTCCATGCAGAGTGGTGGCAGGCCCGCATTGCCCGGCAGCAAGAGATCGACAAGTCCATCGCAGCGAAGGCCGAGTTTGAATACCTTTACGACAAACCCTACTCCGACAACAAAAAGGTTCGCGTCGCCGGCCCCTTCACCGTCGAGAGCCTCAGCCCCCACCGCGTGCTGGGCGTGGATGAGGATGACGAGTTAATCGACACCCTCCAGGAGGACAGCCCGGAATACGGACAATCCTTCCCCCAGATGATTCTGGAAAACCTCAAAACGGCGGGTGTCCAGCAGGCGCATAAGGAGGATCGCATCACTTTTACGGCACTGACTCCCTGGCCCGGCGAACTGGTTTGCGGCGAAGGGCGTTATCTCGAAGGCGAAACGGAAAAACGGGCTGCTATCTTCATCGGCCCCGAATTTGGCACCGTCCAACGCGCCGATCTCGTTGCTGCTGCCCGCGAGGCCGGGGATGCCGGTTTCGACGTGCTCATCGCCTGCGCCTTCAATTACGAGGCCCACACCACCGAATTCAACAAACTCGGACGCATCCCGGTGCTCAAGGCCCGCATGAATGCCGACCTCCATATGGCCGGTGACCTCAAGAACACAGGCAAGGGGAATCTCTTCGTCATTTTCGGTGAACCGGACATCACATTGCTTCCGGAAGCTGATGGCAAACTCCGGGTAAAAGTCAATGGCGTGGATGTCTTCAAACCCCAGACCGGGGAAGTCATCAGCGACGGAGCCGACGGCATCGCCTGCTGGTTCATCGACACCGACTACAACGAAGAAAGCTTCTTCGTCCGCCAGGCCTACTTCCTTGGAGCCAACGACCCCTACAATGCTCTCAAAACCACTCTCAAAACCGAAATCGACCCCGACGCCTGGGCCACCCTCCACAGCGACACCTCCCGGCCTTTCGACAAGCCAAAGAACGGGCGCATCGCCGTGAAAGTCATCAACCACCTTGGCGATGAGGTGATGAAGGTTTTCAAAACTTAGTCATAAACGAAACATCCGGATGAGATCTTGTCAGGCAACAACAACTCACAAACAATAGGGATACTCAACGATGATTACGAAACTGACCCTGCGGAATTTCAAGAGCGTGGAGGAACAAACCTACGAATTCACACATTTCGACCTCTTAGTCGGGCGCAACAACAGCGGTAAGAGCACGGTGCTGCAAGCGCTGGCGATCTGGCAATTCTGCGTTGACGAATTTCATCGCTCCAAGCGGGGTGGATCGAAAGGTATTCAAGTGGTGCTCCCCAACTTCACAGCGTTGCCTTTACCAGAGTTTAATTTGCTCTGGAAAGACAGGACGGATCGATCTTATCCGATCAAGGAAGGGAAAAAGAAGCAGGAATTCATTCTCATCGAACTGCTTGTTGAGTGGCAGCGACATGGGGGAGAAACGGAAACGTTTGGCATTGAGTTGCGGTATCACTCGCCGCAAACAATCTACGCGATTCCGATCGGCGGATGGAAAAGATTCCGCGAATGCGATGAAAGCGGAGAAATGCCGAAGATCGCATACGTCCCGCCATTTTCAGGCTTGGAGCCGACAGAAAAGTGGCTGGATGTTTCCCCTATTCGGCAGCAAGTCGGTAAGGGGCAACCCGGAAGCGTTCTCAGGAACCTCCTCTTACGGGTTTGTCCTCCGCCCAAGCGTGGAGACGATGGACGGATCGAAAAAGGACACATGCCCCCCGATGACTGGAACGAACTCTCGGGGATCGTCGAACGCTGGTTCACCGTGAAGATTAACACACCAGAGTATGACTCCGCCAAAGATGTGTTTATTACCGTTGAGTATGAGCAGAAGAAAAACCGTTATGACATCATCGCTGGCGGAAGCGGATTTCACCAAACATTGACACTGCTGGCATTCCTTTACGGTTATCACCCGACAACAATCCTGCTTGACGAACCCGATGCGCATCTGCACGTCAGTCTGCAACGCGAGATTCTCGACTACTTCAAACGGAAATCGCTGGATCGGAAAACGCAATTCCTGATTGCCACACACGCCGAGGAATTCGCACGCGGCGTGGATGCCAGTCAGATCGTTTCTTTGTTAAGCCAGGCACCCAAACGCGTGCAATCAACGCCAGCTGTGCTGCGGGCAATGTCGGATGTGACGAACGAGGAAATCGTTCGGTTGATGCCCTCTCCATGCATCCTTTACGTTGAGGGGGAAAGTGATGAGCGAATCCTGCGTGCATGGGCGAGCCAGTGTGGCGCGCAATCCGCAATGGATAAGGTCTGCTTCAAGTCGATGAATGGCGGTAGCAAGGCAGAAATGAAGGCGAATGCGGATGACCACTTTGCCGCATTGAAGCAAATCATACCCGGTGCGACACGGCTGATGCTTTTCGACTTCGACAGCAGCGACAGCGCATTTCATCCGCCGCCGGACAACCCGGCGCTGTCCGAGTGGAAGCGCAAGAACATCGAGAACTATCTTCTTGTGCCGGACGCATGGAAAAGAACCGCCTCGCGACTTCTTGATGCAACGGACACCCCCCTGTTCGCGCTGCCTGTGTTGCAAAAGATCGATGATTTTTTTGCCGAGCAAAATCTCACCTTACCTCTGGGAAAAACGTGGAGAACTGTTACGGCAAACGTATTTAGTGTGGTGGACGGGAAGCGAATTCTTTTTGAAGACGACGACTCGCTTTTTCACCGAATTGAATCCGCCTCACCGTCCATTCAACTCATTCGCGAGCAAGTTGCCATGAGTATGACTGCCGATGAAATTCATGAAGACGTTCATGAATTCATCGTGAAACTTAATGCGTTGGCTGGAAACTGAGTAACCGCACGGGTGAAGTGATGGAATTTCGCATAGCCGATACCTTTACCGACAGTCTTGCTCACCTAACCTAACTTCCCCGACGGAAGGCCTGAAGGGCCGATAAACACAGAGGGTCCGATATTTTTCGGGCTACAGCTGTGCGCCGGAGGGGAAGGCGGCCCACTTGGGAGGGGAGGCGAAGAG
>Ga0172380_10001997_pt1 | contig 33316 bp, 33 predicted proteins | sample Leawe162metaG_FD_119747 | JGI IMG/M metagenome (GOLD analysis project Ga0172380, IMG submission 119747) | Leachate microbial communities from a municipal landfill in Southern Ontario, Canada - Leachate well 162 metaG | ecosystem: Engineered > Solid waste > Landfill > Unclassified | place... | reverse complement strand
GCGCGCCGCCAGGCGCCCGATCAGCGCGGCCACCGGCGTATGCACGTGCAGCACATCGAACCGCTCACGGCGAAACAGCCTGACCAGTGCAACTATAGAACGCAGCGCTGCCAGCGGGTTCATGCTGCGCGCGATGGTCACCGTTTCGATCGCATACCCCCGCTGGCGCAAGACCGGTACGAAAGGACCATCCGAACAAACCGCCGTGACTCGCCATCCGGCTTTCTGCATGCCGTCAATCAACGGCAGCAGGAAGTTCTTCAACGTGAAATCGACGGCGCATAGCTGGCAGACTTTCATGGCCGGCGCTTCTGCCGGAACAAGGCTTCCAAAGCGACTCCCGGAACTGCAGCTTTCATCGGCCCCGTCACAGCCGGACTCTCGATGACAATCGAATAGCAGGAGCACAGTATTCGATACCACCGGGGTTGATCGATGCGTTTATAATCACAAACAAGTGCTCTTCCTCGTTGATTCCATCGTCCGAAAACAGCCAAAACACACATGCCTTCTCACTCTGCCATGCACACGTTTGACGCCCCGACTGTCGACTTGAACAACAAGAATGTGCTGATTACGGGAGGAACGGGGTCGTTCGGCCAGGCTTTTGTCCGCATGGTTTTGTCGCGCTTCAAGCCGCACAAGCTTATCGTTTTTTCCCGCGACGAGCTGAAGCAGTACGAAATGGCCCAGGTCTTCCCCGACACCACTTACCCGTGCATGCGTTACTTCATCGGCGATGTGAGGGATGCCGACCGGCTGGAGATGGGCATGCGCGACGTCGACATCGTGATTCACGCCGCCGCACTGAAACACGTACCGGCCGCCGAATACAATCCCTTCGAGTGCATCCGTACCAACGTACATGGCGCCGAAAACGTCGTCATGGCGGCCATGCGCTCCGGCGTAAGCAAGGTGGTGGCCCTCTCGACCGACAAGGCTGCCAATCCAGCCAACCTCTATGGAGCCAGCAAGCTGGCCTCGGACAAGATTTTCGTCGCCGCCAACAATCTGAGCAGCGGTCATCCCCACTTCTCGGTGGTCCGCTACGGCAACGTGATGGGCTCGCGCGGCAGCGTCGTGCCGTTCTTTCGCCGCCTGATCAAGGAAGGCGCAGGCAGCCTGCCCATCACCGACCCGCGCATGACCCGCTTCTGGATCTCCATCGAGCAGGGCGTGAATTTCGTCCTGTCCTCGCTGGAAATGATGCAGGGCGGCGAGATTTTCGTCCCCAAGATTCCCAGCACCAAAATCACCGAACTGGCGAACGTCATGGCGCCCGGGGTGCCGCACAGAGTGGTCGGCATCCGCCCCGGTGAAAAGCTGCATGAAGTCATGATTACCGAAGACGACGCGCGTGCCACGCTGGAACTGGCCGACCGTTACCTCATCCAGCCCTGGTTCAATTCCTGGGACAAAGCTCCCTATCTCGCTGCCGGTGCGAAACCGGTAGCCGACGGGTTCCGCTACTCCAGCGACACCAACCCCGCCTGGCTGAAGGACGACGAGATCGCCCGGATGCTGGAACTCAGCCAGGCATGACCGATCCGGGCAGCCGCTTCCTGCCCTACGGGCGCCACCAGATCGACGAAGACGACATCGCCGCGGTGGTGTCGGTGCTGCGCAGCGATTCGCTGACCGGCGGGCCTGTGGTGGCCGAGTTCGAGCAGGCCTTTGCCGAGCGCGTGGGCGCGCGCTTTGCCGTCGCCTGCGCCAACGGCACCGCCGGCCTGCACCTTGCCGCGATGGCACTGGGCCTGGGCCCGGACGATGCGGCCATCGTGCCGACGCTGACCTTTCTCGCCACAGCCAATGCCGCCCGCTATGTCGCCGCCGAGGTGGTTTTCGCCGATGTCGATGCCGCCACCGGACTGATGCGGCCCGAAGATTTGCAGGAAGCGCATGCCAAGGCAGTCAACCGGAAGATCAAAGCGGTCATCCCGGTTCATCTCAACGGCCAGTGCGTGGATATGGAAGCCGTGGCCGGACTCGCCGGCCGGAACGGATTGCGCATCATCGAGGACGCCTGCCACGCCATCGGCGCCACCTACCGCACGCGCTCCGGCGAAGACGTGCGCGTCGGCGCCTGCCGCCACAGCGACATGGCCGTGTTTTCGCTGCATCCGGTGAAGACCATCGCCATGGGCGAGGGCGGCGTCGTCACCACCAATGATCCCGACCTCCACGCCGCCCTGCTGCGCCTGCGCAACCACGGCATGGTGCGCGAAGCTTCGCGCTTCGTTCAGCGCGACGAAGCCTTCGATGCCGACGGCCAGCCCAATCCCTGGTATTACGAAATGTCCGAACCGGGCTACAACTACCGCGCCAGCGAGATCCACTGCGCCTTGGGGCAAAGCCAGCTACGCAAGCTCGACCGCTTCCTGGCGCGCCGGCGCGAATTGGCCGATGCCTACGACAGAGCGCTCGCACCGCTGGCACCCGTGGTGCAACCAGTTCCACGCGTAGCGGGATGCGCCAGCGGCTGGCATCTCTACGTGGTTCAAGTCGACTTCAAAGCGTTCGGAGCAACGCGCCCCTCGCTCATGCGCAGTCTCTTGGGCCGGGGAATCGGAACACAAGTGCATTACCTGCCCGTACACCGCCAGCCATACTACCGATCCCGTTACGGCAACACGCAACTGTCGGGCGCCGATGCCTACTATGCTTCATGCCTCTCTTTGCCACTATTCCCTGCAATGTCCGAAAATGATGTCCATCGAGTAGTGCAAGCATTGCGAGAGGCAACAGACGCATGAAAATCGCCGTTATTCCCGCACGTGGCGGGAGCAAACGTATTCCGCGCAAGAACATCAGGGACTTCTGCGGGAAACCGATGATTGCCTGGTCGATTGAAGCGGCTAGAATCTCTGGCTTGTTTGATCACATCATCGTCTCGACCGACGACGCGGAAATTGCCGAAGTGGCCAAACAGTGGGGAGCTGAGGTGCCTTTCATGCGCCCGGCCGAGTTGTCTGATGACCATGCAGGAACCACCGAAGTTATTGCGCATGCAACACAATGGACTCTAAATCACAATTTGGACTTGGATGCGGTCTGTTGTATCTACGCTACGGCACCGTTTATTCAAGTTGATGACCTCAAGCTAGGCTTGGCGGCACTGGAGTCTGGCGATTGGGCGTATGCATTCACCGTGACGGATTTTGCAGCGCCAGTTTTCCGCTCGTTCAAGCAGACTGCTGAGGGTGGAATAGAAATGTTCTACCCGGAACATTTCTTGACGCGTTCGCAGGATTTGCCGGTAGCACTGCATGATGCCGGCCAGTTTTACTGGGGAAGACCATCAGCTTGGATCGGCGGTAAGCGGGTGTTTGACCGAGGTTCCATACCCGTTGTCATTCCGAGGTGGCGGGTGCAGGATATCGACACAATGGAGGACTGGCTGCGTGCCGAGTTGATGTTCCGCGCTTTTGAGGCCATGTAAGGATTCAATGCATGATCGTACTCATTCGTGCCGATGCCACTCTGGAGATAGGCAGCGGGCACGTCATGCGTTGCGCGGCTCTGGGCATGCGCATGATGGCACGCGGTGCATTGGTCCACTTTGTGTGTGTCGACATACATGGTCGGCTTGCAGGATGGCTGCGTGACAGCGGCTTCGGTCTTACTGTGTTATCTGCGGCAGGAATCGCTGACTGGCGTGCAGATCTTGCTGCGACAAGTGGGGTGGCGTGCCAGGTCGGCCATGCTGATTTGCTGATTGTCGATCATTACGGACTGGAGCGGCAGTGGGAATCCGGAATGCGGCCGTATGCTCGCCGTATTATGGTGATCGACGACCTGGCCGACCGTGACCATGATTGCGACCTGCTGTTAGACCAGAATCTCCACGACGACGCGGAGGGTCGGTATAAGAAGCGCATACCGCAGGGAACGCTTCAGTTTCTCGGCCCGCAATATGCGTTACTGCGGACCGAGTTTGACGGCCATGCATTGGACCGTGCCCGCAATGGCACGATAAAACGGCTGCTGGTATTTTTCGGCGGAACTGATTTGGGCAACCAGTCGATCAAGGTGCTCGATGCTTTGCGAGCATTGGGTTCATGTGCGCCGGAGAGCACAATAGTGCTTGGCCCCGCCCACCCGCATCGCGATGCAATTCAAAAAAGTGCGGACAATCTGCCCAATGTGAAGGTGCTGGATGCCACAGATCAGATGTCAACGCTGATGGCGCAGGCCGACTTGGCGATTGGCACTTGTGGTATTGCTGCCTGGGAGCGGTGTGCGCTCGGGCTACCTTGCTTGGTAGTGGTGACGGCGGAAAATCAGCGCGAGGACGCAGAAATCCTTCATCGTCTGGGTGCGGTGGAACATCTGGGCGATGCCCATGAAGTGAATGCAGAAAATTGGGAAAGCGCGCTTCAGCGAGCCATGGATGATCCGCATCGCATACGTTCCATGGTTTTAGCCGCCAGAGAAGTCATGGTGGGCAGGCGGACTGCTCTTGCAGAGTTGGAAAAGGCATTGTTCGATGGCACGCCCTGACGACCAGCAACTCTATCGCAGGCTGGAAAGTGACTTCAACATCGCGCGCGCACTCCCCGCGGCGCGTGCGGCACTTGGCCTGATGGCTGTCCTGCGCTGCTGGGCGGATGCGGGCAATGTAAGCCGCGTCGCCTTGTCGGCAAGCGTCTGCCATGATGTGGTAGTGGCAGTGCTGGGTGCAGGCTGCGAACCGGTTTTTTGCGACATCGATCCAGCCAACGGAAATGTCCCGGAGCAGGAATGGGCGCAGGCACGTGCAGCCGGGGCTTCGGCGGCACTGGTTGTTCATCTATATGGCAACCCGGTGGATATATCTGTGGTACGACGTCATTTTTCTTCATCTGATTGCCTAATCATCGACGATGCCGCCCAGGCACTAGGCTCCAGCAATGCCGCAGGACTCGTTGGTGGCCAGGGAGATGTCGGATTGCTGTCGTTTGGTGTAACCAAGCATATTGAGGCTGGTGGTGCAGCAATCCTTTTCAGGGATTCCGTGTTTGCCGACACAGTTGCCCGCACGCTCGCATCCGTGGAAATCCTGCCGGAGATACAGCGGTCTGCCATTTGCACCCGCTTCCGGCAGCGCCTCGAAGCTGCGCGGGCAAGATTGCGCAGTGAAGGTGAAACGGCGGCTGTCGCGTTTCATGGCTTGCTGGACGGCTACTCACCATCGCTGCAAGTGCCATTCCCCGTGGGCGCCGCACACGCCGCTTGCCTGGCATTCGAGATTTACCCGCAGGCACGGGAACTACGGATGCAAAAGTCTGCGGCATGGGCTGCCGGACTGGAAGGCAGCGGCCTGGTTCCTGTCGGCATGGGAGTTGGCACGGTACCTTGGCGTTACACCTGCCGCCTGCCCGGTATAGATTGGAAATGGCAGCACCGCTTGGGCGAGGAGATGCGTTCGCATGGGCTGAATGTCAGTCACTGGTATTTGCCGGCACACTGGATGTGTGGCTACGAATCTCAAACCTTGCCCGGAACTGAACGTCTTGCGCGTGAAGTGTTCCAATTCTGGGTTGACGAGCATACGTCGCTCGAAACTATAGAACAAGGCGCTGCAGCAGTATCGGTAATCACCAAGTCATACAGAAAAAATGCGGGGGATAGATGATGGGACTGTCGCCGGTAACAACTACATCATGATCCTGGCCCGACGGTAAACATCGTGGCCCCGGGGAAAACCTGCGTGATTTCGCAACCTACCTTCCTGCCATGGCTGGGGTGGTTTGATCTTGCAAATCAGAGCGACGTGATGATCATTCTGGATGACGTGGCGTTTTCCAAGCAGTCATGGCAACAACGTAATCGCATACGCACGCGTAACGGCCTCGAATTCCTGAGCGTACCGATAAAGACCTCCGGCAGACTCGGGCAGCGAATTCTGGACTGTGAATTGGCCGACTCGCCATTTGTCGAGAAGATGCTCAAAACGCTTCGGGCCAATTACTCGAAGGCGCCATTTTTTGCGAATGCCATTGATGAACTGGCCACGACGACGAAAGCAGCAGCCAATACCGGTCGCCTGGTCGAGCTTAACTGCGCACTTATTTCATGGATGGCAGGCAGGCTGGGGGTCGCAACACCAATGTTCCGCGCCAGTACTCTGGGCACAGGTGGTGAGCGTGGCGAACATGTTGCAGCCATTTGTGAGCGTGTTGGAGCTGACCGTTATCTTTCGCCGGCGGGTGCGGAAGATTATCTTATTGAGGACAAGGGCGCATTTGATCGGCGCGGTATTTCGGTTTGGATCCATGTATTCGAGCATCCGCAGTATATCCAGCGCTTTACCCCTTTCATGCCATATGCAAGCGCCCTGGATCTGATATTCAATGTAGGCCCGGCAGCAGCCGAGGTGATGCGATCCGGTCGTCGTCCAGCGAGAGCTGTCGGGAACAATTTGCCAAGCAATTCAAAGGAGCTTTAGCGTGAAAATCGGAAGTCGTGAAATCGGCCGTACGTGCGTCCCTTTCATCATCGCCGAGATGTCCGGCAATCATAACCAGTCGCTCGGGCGTGCACTGGAGATCGTTGAGGCTGCGGCGAAAGCCGGCGCGCATGCGCTGAAGCTTCAGACTTACACGCCTGATACCATGACGATTGATCTGGATGAGCGGGAGTTCCATATCAGCGACCCTGACAGTTTGTGGGAGGGCGCCTCACTCTATAAGCTTTATGCCAAAGCCTACACCCCGTGGGAATGGCACAAGCCGATTTTTGATCGCGCGCGCGCGCTGGGCATCATTGCCTTCAGCACACCTTTCGACGACACGGCGGTAGAGTTTCTCGAGGATCTGGACGTCCCGTGCTACAAGGTGGCTTCATTCGAGAATACCGACCTCCCGTTGATTCGTCGCGTCGCGGCTACCGGAAAACCGTTGATAATCTCCACCGGCATGGCCACCGTGGCAGAACTGGACGAAACCGTTCGCGCGGCTCGGGAGGCGGGCTGCAATGATTTGATTCTGCTTAAATGCACCAGCACTTATCCAGCCACGGCAGCGAACACCAACATCCTTACCATCCCGCACTTGCGCGAATTGTTTGGCTGCGAAGTAGGTTTGTCCGATCACACCATGGGTCTCGGCGTGTCGGTCGGCAGCGTGGCGCTGGGCGCAACAGTCATTGAAAAGCACTTCACGCTGAATCGTGCCGATGGCGGTGTGGACAGCACATTCTCGATGGAGCCTGCCGAAATGGCGCAACTGGTGGAGGAAACGGAACGCGCCTGGCAGGCACTGGGACAAGTGAACTATGGACCGACTGAAGCAGAGAACAAATCGCTTCAGTATCGTCGCTCCCTGTATGTGGTGCAGGACTTGAAAGCAGGAGATGTGCTTACCAAAGACAATGTGCGGGCCATTCGCCCAGGGTTGGGGCTGCCGACCAAGTACGTGGAACAGGTCCTGGGCAAGGCAGTGAGGAAGGATGCAAGGCGGGGAACAGCGCTGCGATGGGATCTGCTTTAATGAGCATGGCAACCAGCGGTTCAAATCCTTTGCGAGTCCTGATCGTGGGCTGCGGAAACATTGCAGGCGGCTTTGATCAGCATCGCCCCGATGGCTGTTTGCCCTATACCCATGCAGGTGCCTATGTGCGAGATGGCCGATTCAGTTTGGCTGCGTGCATAGAGCCGGATGGCGGAAAGCGCAACGAATTCATGGCGGCATGGTCAGTACCAAGCGGATTGCACTCGATCGATGAGCTATTGGGGTATAGCGGACATTTTGATGTTATCAGCATCTGTTCGCCGTCAACATGTCATGCACACGACCTCGAAATCGCATTGCGTTTGAAGCCCAGGCTCATTTTTTGCGAAAAGCCCGTTACAACATCTTTAGCCGACACCGAGAGATTGGTCGCGGAGTGCGGCAACGCCCACATTCCTCTGGCGGTAAACTACACACGCAGGTGGGATCCCGACATGTCAAAACTCCGAGCGGATATGCTTGCAGGAGAATGGGGGCAATTGAGATCGGTCATAGGTGTTTATAACAAGGGCATTCTGAACAACGGCTCGCACATGCTCGACCTTTTGCACTTGCTCGTGGGGCAAATGGAGGTCATAAAGGTGGGCAAACCAATACTGGATTTCTTCCCGAACGATCCAACAGTTCCTGTCTGGCTGGAGGGAGAGAATGGCTTGCCCGTGCATCTGGTATGTGGTCACGCCGAGGATTATGCGATCTTCGAGCTCCATCTGGTTTTTTCTCAAGGCGTATTGACCATGGAAGACGGGGGACTGTTCTGGCGGGAGCGACGTGCCGTGAGCAGCGAAACCTTCAAGGGTTATCGCATGCTCGATGCCGGCATTCGCCGAGTCGGGGGAGATGCTTCGGCCATGGGCGCGGCAGTAGATAATATCTATCGCACAATTACGCAGGGTGACGCACTTGCCAGCACGGGTGAATCGGCACTGGTCACACAACGCCTCTGCGAACAGATCAAGCAACGAGGCCTGGCCTTGTAGGAATCGCCCACCTTTTTGTCACCAGGCATCAATATGAATAATTCAGAGAACAGAGAAAAACTTGCCCTGTTGGGCGGCCCCAAGGCCATTCAAACTGCTTTCAAGCGCTATAACCCGATTGGCGCGGAAGAGGTGGAGGCGGCCAAGCAGGTCGTCGAGAGCGGTGTCTTATCCCGGTTTCTGGGTGTTTGGCACGAAGATTTTTTCGGCGGCCCAAAAGTCCGGGAATTTGAGCGCGCCTGTGCGGATTATTTTGACGTTAAGCACGCGGTTACGGTCAATTCGGCAACATCCGGATTGATTGCTGCGGTGGGCGCGATCGGCATAGAGCCGGGCGATGAAATCATCGTCAGTCCATGGACCATGTGCGCCAGCGCCACTGCCATCCTGCACTGGAATGCAATCCCGGTATTTGCCGACATCGAAGCTGAGACCTTCAATCTTGACCCAAGGTCGGTTGAGGCCAGCATTACGCCTTACACCAAGGCGATCATGGCCGTGGATATTTTCGGGCATTCTGCTGACATGGATGCCTTGATGGCAATTGCGGCCAGGCACGGCCTGAAGGTGATTTCTGACGCGGCACAGGCCCCGGGCGCATTCTATAGAGGCAAATATGCAGGAACCCTGGCGCATGTCGGGAGCTATAGCCTGAATTACCACAAACACATCCATACGGGTGAGGGCGGGATTCTGGTTACGAACGATGACGAGATCTGCGAACGCCTGCAGTTAATCCGCAACCACGCGGAGGCAGTCGTTGGCGGCAAGGGTTCAAGCACCCTGGCGAATATGATCGGATACAACTTCCGGCTCGGCGAGATCGAGTGTGCCATGGGTATCGAGCAGCTTAGGAAACTGAAGGGGTTTGTTGCTTCCCGCCAGCATTCTGCCGAGCGGCTCACGGCGGGGCTCGAAGGGTTGAATGGTTTGCGAACCCCGGTCATCAAGCCGGACTGCACCCATGCTTACTACGTCTACCCCATGGTGCTGGATGTGGCCAGCCTGGGCGCCAGCCACGACCGTATTTGCGAGGCCTTGGTCGCGGAAGGTGTTGAGGGGCTTTCTCCCAGGTATGTCAATCTGCACTTGCTGCCCATGTATCAGCAAAAGATGGCGTATGGGTCGAAAGGTTTTCCCTGGACTTCCGATATTTGCCACCGGGATGTGAACTATCGGCACGGCATTTGTCCGGTTGCCGAAGAGTTGCAGGAGAAAAGCTATTTGGGTTTTGCGATGTGCCTGAATGATCTGAGCGATAAAGACGTGGATATGATTGTGGTGGCATTCAGAAAGGTGTGGGATAACATCGAGCTCTTAGCCTGATTTGTTGCACAGGCGCCGGACAAAGGCAAGTTTATGGACCCATCTAAGGTCATCGCGGCACATCAAATTGATATCTACAACAAAGCAGCGGATAAACACGGCACCAGCAGCAAGGCTGTGCTCATGGATGATCCGCAGACGCAATATTTCAGGTTCTCGCAGTTGGTAAAGTCACTGGACTTTGATGATCGTAGAAAAACCCTGCTCGACATCGGCTGCGGGAACGGCGAGTTGTACAAATTCTTGAACTTCCTCGGCTTCAGGGGCCAGTATGTCGGTTATGACATCAACGAAAAGCTCCTTGCCCAGGCACGCAGCCGCTTCACAAATATCGATGTCCACAATAAAGACATCATGAACGCAGAGATGACGCAACATTTTGACTATGTCGTTTTGAGCGGCCTCTTTAACGTGAACGTCGGTCAGTCGACGACTTGGGTTCATGACTTCCTGAAGAAGATGTTTTCATTGTGCGATGGCGTCATGGCTTTCAACATGATATCGACCCACGTGACATTTCGGGAAGAAACAATGTTCTATATGAACCCCGCCGAAGTGCTTACCTTTTGCATAGAGAATCTCTCCAAACGTACCACCCTGGCGCATCACAACTTGCCGTACAACTATACCGTTACAGTGTTCAAAGACGAATCGTGGAACTCCGCCAGGGAGCTTGTCTCGTAAATGAGCGCCTGGGAAATAAACTTCGAGGAAGACAAGCAGGTGTGGGATGCCTTTGTGTCCATGTCTCCGCAAAGAAGCATTTTCGTTTACAGCAAGTTTCTTGATTCCCTCCTGGTCGATTACGATTTAGTAACCTGCTGCAACAAAGGGAAGATCGTGGTTGGCGTAGTCATAATCTACGCGGAGTCGGGAAGCCCTATCGATGCGATATTTCCGTTTACCCAATACCAGGGGATGTTATTGGCGGACAACTCAAGTCAGGCGGGGCATTCCCAAATTACGCATGAGTTCAGGTTCGTCGAATATTTCATCGCGCGATTGACAGAACATTACAAGCAATACTGTTTTTGTCAGTCGTGGCGGTTTCGGGATTTGCGTCCCTTCCAGTGGTACAACTATCACGAACCGCACAAAGGATTGTTTGAAATTGACCTGCGCTATACCGGCGTTTTGGAGATAAACAAATATCGGAACTTCGATGACTATGTGTCTTCGGTCAGGACAGTCAGAAGGCAAGAATTCAAGAAGTCGTCCCAATTGCTAAAGCTGAAAATAAGTAACGATGCAGAGATTCTTGACGATCTTCATGCCATGACGTTTGAGCGACAGAATTTGGAAAGAACCAATCAGGAATCTGCATTGGTTATATCTATCGTCAAGCATGCGATCGCAGGAAATTATGGAAGAATGTGCATCGCCATGTTGGACGATGTGCCGGTTTCCGCTGTTCTGTTTTTGTATGACGATAGAACCGCATATTACCTGTTTGGTGCCAATGACCCGTCCCATAGAAAAGTCTTTGCAGGAACGTTTCTGTTGATGCGCATGATAGAAGATGCCTTCGAGAAGGGCGTTCAAGAAATTGATTTCGTTGGAGTGAACTCGCCCAATAGAGGGGACTTCAAGATCAGCCTCAATGCCGAATTGAGGCCGTATTTCATAACCTCCATCGCTGCTGTTTAGAGGCTATTACCAGATTGGCTGAGGCAGTCATGCAGCGACTGCGGCCACCAACGACGCCGAAAGAACACGGCTTTGAGGGACCACCGGCACTGCAAGGTCATATGTATAGCATTCGAGGGTTTTCTGGCTTGATGTATGGCCCGATCTCAAGCCGTGGTTCTTGACCTCAAGGGCAAATCCATGTTGTGTAAATAGATAGTCGTATGGATGGTAGTAGCCGTGTTTTCCCTTGCGACGGGGAATGCTTCTGCTACCAAAACTGACAGGTAAAGTTGGCTCAAAAAACGCTATTGGTATGTTTCTCTTTGCCAAAACAGAAACAAATTCAGTTAGTTCTGTTGCGGACATATAGTGCAAAACGCCATTGCAAATCACTAGGGGATTGCAAAATTCACGATCAAAGAACGAAAGAGTAAAGGGGTGGAAATCCACCCCCGAACGAGTGAATGGCTCTGTATATGACTTGACCACATCGAGGCCGTGGCAGGTGCAGTGCGGCAACAGTTTCTTCAGCTCAAGGATTCTTTTTCCAGAGTAAGACCCGATCTCGACGACCTCCTTGTAACCACCGCTTGCAATTGCATGAAGAAAGAAAGCTGTCGCGAGATCGCCGAGTTGATTGCTCTCCTCAATGACCGGCTCTTGCTTATCCCATTCCGGTATCCAGTCTTCCCTGAACACCCGTCTCAGGTAGAACCGGATCGCACTAAATATGACGATCGTTTCAGGAGAAGCAGTTATTAGCTTGGATTTCAAGCCTTGTTTGTTCATTAAGTCTTTGCCTTTCGATTCAGGCCATCGCCTGCACGGCGTTTGCTAAATAGCAAATATTGATGTGAAGCAGTAGTTTCACACAACCATAGAAATGTTAGCGCAATCCGCACTCGCTCGCTTCGTTGAACACAACCTCCTTGATTACTTCGCCCCCAAGCCCCACAATCTTCGCCGGGACGGCCGCTCCATAGATGTGGTACCTACCCGCCATGGCGAACTGGCGTCGATAACCCATCTCTAGAATGCCGATCATCTCATTTCTCCGGGAAGAGACTGTGTCAGTGCAATCTCAGACAGAACTATCAGGGCCAGAGGTGAAGCGTTGTCATGCATGAAGTTTTCGCGCGAATAGCTAAGGCAATTGCTCTGTGATGCAGCGCGCTTTGGAAATGCTTACCAAGCTCGGGGTGCCAATTGCCATCGTCGCGCATGACGCCGGCTCCGCGAATCACATTTCCGCGTGGTTTGCCAATTCAATGACGACTACGGTATATGGATCGTTTGGCGGTCCGGCAAAAGATATTTTTGGTCGGCAATGCCCGTGGATTACTTCCGCTCATTTCAATGAGCTTGTGCCGCAATGCAGGACATTGATAAGCGGTACGGGCTGGTCCAGTGCGTTTGAGCACGAGGCTCGCAAGTTGGCAAAGCAACTTGGATTTCACTCCATCGCCGTCATTGATCATTGGACAAACTACCGTGCGCGTTTCGTTCGCGATGGCGAAGAGATCCTGCCAGACGAAATATGGGTAACTGATGAATATGCAAAGGGGCTCGCCGAACTTGAATTCCCGAAGATCCAGGTCGTTCAACTGGAAAATTCATATCTTGAAAGCTTGGTCGGCGAAGTGCGGGAACACGACCATAGTAAAATAGCGTCCTGCGAGGGAAATATCCTCTACGTACTTGAGCCAATTCGTCAGGCGTGGCTCGGTAGCGGGCTATCGGGAGAATTCCAGGCGCTGGAATTCTTTATCGCGAACCTGGATGCGCTTCGGTTGGATGGTATTCCGTCCATTAGATTGCGCCCGCACCCATCGGATACTGCGGGAAAATACGATCAATGGATTGAATCACAAAAGGGACTGAAAATATCTCTGGATGTATCCTCAAGCTTGGCGGAGTCTATTGCATGGGCCGATGTCGTGGTGGGTTGTCATACCTATGCGATGGTTGTCGCATTGGCTGCCGGCAGGCGCGTCATATCGTCCATTCCACCTTGGGCGCCCCCCTGCGTTTTGCCTCAGGCGGGAATTCTCAAGCTGGCTGATCTTGTTCGCTGAACCCTTATGAAATACTGCAAATCCTGCCTTCAGCCCGATACACGCCCTAACACCAAGTTCACCGATGACGGAATTTGTCCTGCGTGTCATTATTTTAGTTTGCTCAAGCACGTGGATTGGCAGGAGCGTTATGACATTTTGGCTGATCTGTTGAAGCAGTTTCCGCGTCGACCGGGGCAGCATTTCGATTGCATCATTGGTGTGAGCGGCGGGAAGGACAGTACCCGGCAGGCTTTGTTCGTGCGGGATCGGCTGGGTTTGCGGCCGCTTCTGGTTTGCCTGAGTTATCCCCCGCAGCAGGTTACCCAACGCGGCGTGGACAATATTTCCAACCTCATTGGCTTAGGCTTCGATGTGGTGCTTTCCGCGACTGCACCTGAGACTTGGCGACTTCTGGTGCGGGAGAGTTTTGAGAGGTTCACCAATTTTGGGCGCTCAACCGAACTTGCGCTTTTCGCATCGGTTCCCCAACTGGCCATCCGCTATAACATTCCGCTGATTTTCTGGGGTGAAAATCCGGGACTGCAGGTGGGCGATCTCAAAACGCTGGGCCGCACGGGCTATGACGGAAATAATTTGCGCTACATGAACACACTCTCGGGCGGTGGCATGGACTGGATGTTGGAGTCCGGCTTCAATGTTCGGGATTTGCATCCTTTCATGTATCCGAGTACTGAAGAATTTGATGCGGCGAAGCTGCAGGTTATTTACCTAGGCTGGTTTCTGGGCGACTGGTCGGAAATTAATAACGCGCTTTATTCCTGTTCAAACGGATTGGAGATACGGGAGGATACCGTTGGCAATACTGGTGATCTGTATGGTGTGACAGCTCTGGATGAAGACTGGGTTACGCTGAACCAGATGATCAAGTATTACAAGTTCGGATTCGGCCGCGTGACAGACTACGTAAATGAGGATATTCGTATCGGGCGCATGTCACGCGAGAAAGGTATCCAGCTTGTGGAGCAATACGATGATGCTTGCAGTGAGGAATATATTGAAAGTTTTTGCGCCTATATAGAGATCTCAGTGGTCGACTTTTGGGCGCAGGTGCACGCCTCATTGAATCGGAATCTTTTTACTCTGGAACGAGATGGCGTTATCCGACGCAAGTACAAGGTTGGAGTCGGCCTGTGAGCTATACAACCGTCGGTATCATCGACTATGGCATGGGTAACCATGCTTCGGTTACCCACAGCCTTCGCGATCTTGGATTTCGCGTACAGGTAAGTGCAGAAGTTGAAGTCCTGAACGGCACAGATGTCTTGTTGCTGCCGGGGGTGGGGGCATTCCCTGCTGCCATGCAGGCACTCCACCAACGCGGCCTGGTAGGCTATCTACAGGAACAGGCTCGGACGCAGCGCCCGATCCTGGGTATTTGTCTGGGCATGCAGTTGCTTGCCAGCGCCTCGGATGAGCATGAATATACGGCAGGTCTTGATTTGATTCCGGGTGAGATCGTGGTCTTTGCCGATCATGGCTGGCATATCGGCTGGAATACGCTGGAGTGCACTCAGCAAGATCCATTGGTTCAGCCAAGCGATGGGCAGGCGTTCTACTTCAATCATTCTTTCCACTACCAGGGGCCAACCGAATATCAAGTGGCCACTGCCCGGCATCCGTCCGCTTTTGCGGCGGTGATTCGACGCGGCAGCGTGGTCGGGCTGCAGTTCCATCCGGAGAAGAGCCAAATCGCGGGCAAGGTACTGCTCAAGAACCTAATTGCAGGGCTTGTCCATGCTTAAGAAGCGCCTGATTGGCATGGTGACGATCAAAGATGGCTGGGCAGTCCAGTCCTTTGCCTACCGTCGCTACCTGCCGCTGGGCAAGCCTGAATGTTTGGTGGAGAACCTTGATCGATGGGGCGCCGACGAGATTCTGGTACAAGTGATTGACCGGTCCGCCGCTGCCCGTGGGCCGGACTATGAGTTGCTTGGAAAGCTCGCGCGCCTCGGCCTGGGAACACCGCTGATCTATGGTGGAGGCATACGCACGGTTGAAGAGGGTATTCAGGTGATTCAGAGCGGGGCAGACCGGCTCACCATCGATGCACTTTTGCATGAGGACATGTCTGTCGTCATGGGGTTAAGTGATCGCCTTGGGGCGCAGGCGCTTATCGCATCGATGCCGATGGCTATGGGGGTGGAAGGGCCGGAGTGGCTCAACTACAGGTGCGAAGCTACTGCGCCTATGAGTGAAGCGCTGGCTAAGGCAATTGAACAAGGCGTGGTTTCAGAGGTGCTACTGACGGATTGGCGGCATGAAGGCACGCCGCATGGATTCGACGATACATTGATTGATCAGTTTCCATACAAGAAACTGCCACTGATAGCGTTCGGAGGCATTAGCAGTGCCGAGCAGATGCAAGGCTTGCTGGCTCGGCCTAATGTGGCTGCAGTCGCGGTGGGCAATTTTCTGAGTTATCGCGAGCATGCCATTCAACAATTTAAACGAGCTCTGGCAACTACCGCGCTCAGATCCTCGACCTATGCAACAGAATTTCATCTCTAACCAATGTCTGATATCCAGTTTTGTAAACGCTGCCTCTATTCCACCGCTCACCCACTGGGGTTGACGCTCGACGATGAAGGTGTCTGCTCCGGATGCCGTATCCACGAGGAAAAAGACAGGCTGAATTGGCCTGCGCGGTGGGAGAACCTCAAGGCATTGGTGGAACCCTATCGAAACAAGGACGGCAAAAGCTATGACTGCATTGTTCCGGTAACTGGCGCGCAGGACTCTTATTACATCGTTTACCTTGTCAAGGAGCGGCTGGGTCTGAACCCGCTGTTAGTGACCTATAACAAGTATTTCAATACGCCGTTGGGCATCCGTAACCTTGCAAATCTCCGCATCCGTTTCAACTGCGACATCCTTTATCAGAACGTTAATCCCGTTTCAGTAAAAAAGATTACGCGGAGCACGCTAAGGCAGTTTGGCAGCATCTATTGGCCCATCCTGGCGGGTCAGACGGTCTTTCCTGTGCAGACTGCTGTCCGCTGCAAGATACCCCTGATTATCTGGGGGGCACATCAGGGCCTTGAACAGGTGGGCATGTTCTCGCACGAACACGCAGTTGAGATGTCCCGGCGGTATCGCAAGGATCATGACCTGATGGGGCACGAGGCTGACGATCTGCTCTCCGTTTTTGATACTTTAAAGGAAGAGGATATCTGGCAGTACCGCTATCCGGATGATCGAGACTTGAACGATGCGGGTGTGAGGGGAGTCTATCTGGGTAACTATGTCCGTTGGGATCCAAAGGCCCAGCATGAGCATATGATGCACGAGTATGCCTACAGAACCTCGGCATTTAATCGAACTTTCGATTGCTACGACTATGTCGATTGCTTCAACTACATGGACCTGCATGATCTTTTGAAGTTGTACAAACACGGATATTCAAAGGTTACCGACCATGCGACGCGAGAGATCCGCTTCGGGCGGCTGGCACGCGATGAAGGACTTGCGCTGGTTCGCAAACATGAACAGGCACCGCCTATTTATCTGGAACAGTTTGCTGAATGGCTGGGGGTAGCCCAGCGCTCGCTGCAATTTTTGCTGGATCAACACCGAAATGGCCTTTTCTGGATAGAAGAGGAGCATCGTGTGTGGAAGTTCAACGGCTGGAGCGTACGCCAAAGCAAGGGTGCGCGAATTAAGGAAGAGCCTGCCGACTCAAATAATATTTTTGTTGCAAATGATCGCCTGGAATGCAATTTAAATGCCCAATACATAACGATTGGAAAGGGATATCCTTAACCAAGGTCAGGCAGTCTCCATGCCCTACCGAGGGCGACGTACATAGATTGAGCGAACGATAAGGTAAATATGACTTACAAAACTGAACAGGAAGCATTTTGGTCGGGCGAGTTTGGTGACGGCTATCTCGGCAGGAATGATAGCGAACAACTGATAGTTTCAAGAATGGTCCATTTTGCCAAATTCCTGAAGTCGGCCCCGGGCGTCAAGTCAATTATGGAACTGGGGTGCAACATTGGTCTGAACTTGCAAGCGCTAAACAGAATCAACAAGGATTTTGAGCTCAGTGCTTATGAGATAAATCCAATCGCTGCCGGCAGGGCGAAGGAATTGAATGTCGCCAACGTCACTTGCGACACGATAATTAACAAGATCAAGTCTGAAAGGACGTTTGATCTGGCATTTACCAGCGGGGTCTTAATCCACATCGATCCGGCACATCTGGAAGATGTGTATCAGAATCTCTACGATCTATCGGCCAGATATATTCTGATCAATGAATACTACAATCCCACCCCGGTTATGGTCGAATATCGAGGAGCTAAAGACAGGTTGTTCAAACGCGACTTTGCGGGTGAGCTAATCGATAAATTCAACTTGCGCCTGATCGATTATGGTTTTCTCTATCGTCGCGATAACTATTTTCCCCGAGACGACTCAACTTGGTTCTTGCTGGAGAAATGAACATGAGCTGGCAGGCCGCAACGGAATGAGGACATGAGGGATCGATCGGAAGTTGCCTTAAAGCAGTACTCAAATGTGTCAATAAAGAAACGGAATGGAAAATGAGCCTGAATAGACTGGCTGATGAAATATGGTTGGGCTGGAGTGAAATCAACCAGATTCAGACACACCGTGACCTGGTGTTTTTCGGGCGCGGTGAGTGGATGGGGAAATCGATCCCTTACCTGGTCCAGCCGGCGGCCTACGTGGTCGATAACAATAAATACGAACAGGGGCAGGAAGAAGCCGGTCTTCAGATCTATTCTCCGGAGCGCCTGAAAGAAGAAGACCCCGACAGGATTTTTGTCATTATCACTACCACCAGTTTTCCCGATGTCGATCGGCAGTTACGGAGTTACGGGCTTCGTCCGGGCACTCATTATTGCGTCTCGCCGTCGCTTAAGAATTTCCAGGTGACATCACGCATCAACGGCCATAGTCAAACCCTTCATTTTACCTGCTCCGACCAACCGGATCAGGGCGGCGGCCTGTACAGCTACGACATAGCCACTTGTCAGAAGACAAGATTGATTCAGGGGCTTTGTCACGGCATCGTCCAGAGCGGTCAGCAGATTTTCATGGTGGACGACACCGTCGGTGTCCGGGTCATGAATCCTGAATTGGAAACCACCAGGATTCTCGATATGCCGGGGAAATCCCGTCCTCATGGCATTGCCCATTGTGCCAAGAGAAATATCCTGTTTATAAACTTTTCGGGGCGGGATGCAATTGGAATGTACAAGGTCGACTCGGGCGAGTTCCTGGGGGAGATTTCGCTGTCTGAAAAATTCCAAAAGACCGGGGTCGCACAACACCATATCAACGACTGTTGCGTGTACGGTGATTATCTGTACGTGAGCATGTTTTCATGCTCAGGGAACTGGAAAATCGGCATGTACGATGGCGGCATTCTGGAATTCGACATCGACTCGCGAAAATGTGCCGGGCCGGTCGCGACAAACCTCTGGATGCCGCATACGCCGATTGTCATCAACGGAGTACTCCATTACTGCGACTCCATGCGCGGAATCGTATCGGACACCACTTGGCGTGTAATGACGCAGTTCAATGGGTTTGTACGCGGCATTACCTATGACGGAACCTACTTTTATATAGGTCAGAGTGCGCACCGCTACCTTGACCGTCGTGAAGGCACCACGAACAATATTTCACTGGATACGGGTATCTTCCTGGTAGATGCCGTGCATAAGGTCACCAAATTTCACTCAATTCCTGATCTTACCGATATCAACAGCGTCGTATTTCTTGGGAAATGAACTTCCGGGATCGTGCTAAGCAACGAGGCTGACCTGTATGCAAGGCATCAACAAATCGAGTTCAGTGATGTGGCACCATGCCACGGTAACGCGCGCGCGGCGCGAAAAGATGAATAATCATCGAAGCGTGATCGTATGGTTTACCGGGCTCTCAGGCTCCGGCAAGTCGACCCTGGCGCATGCGGTGGAAGAGCGCCTTCACCAAATGGGTTGCAGGACGTTTGTACTGGATGGGGACAATGTTCGGCACGGGCTTTGTTCGGATCTGGGCTTTACGTTGAAAGATCGTGTCGAGAACATTCGTCGTATCGGAGAGATAGCAAAATTGTTTCAGGAGGCTGGTGTCATTGTGCTCACTGCATTTATTTCCCCATTCCACTCTGACCGCGATCGAGTTCGTTCCTTGATACCACACGGCGAATTCCTGGAGATCTATTGCCGCTGCCCCATTGAAGTATGTGAAGATCGCGACGTAAAAGGCCTCTACAAGCGCGCTCGGGATGGTGAGATCAAGGATTTCACCGGTATATCTTCGCCCTACGAGGAGCCTGCCGACCCCGAATTTGTAGTGGATACGGCACGCTCGCCGATTGACGAGTGCGTAGCGAGTGTGGTTGCGCTGCTGGCGGAGCGTGGCTTTGTCAAGGCGGAATGACACCGCCCTGCGGGGCTCCGAACATTGTCCCGCATTGCCGGCTAAACCTGATGTTCGTGCAGCTTCGCTGCCATGAGCTATTCAGTGCACAAATGTTTTGTTCAAATCAGACTATTTATACTAGATGGATATATTCGCGAAGATTGGTCGTTTGACGCGGCGCGTTGCGCACAAGGTCGGAGTCGCGAGACAAAGCCGCCACCGCCAAGAAGTTGAGCGATTACTCTTTGAATTGGCTTGGGTTGGAAATGAGCGTTTTGAAGGCACTACGCTTGTCGATGCCACGTTTGAGAATCCGAACTATTGGTTTCGATATTCCATCCTTCGAGCGGCCATGGGGCTAGCTCACGGTAACGAGGTTGCTGTTCTTGGTGCCTTCAGGAATAGGTCAATCAGGGGAACTGTCTCACGTCTCGGCATTCGTCGATTGGCCTACTTTCCGGGCAAAAGGCAAGTTACCCGGCATCATCAAGAGGTATCCGCTTCGCTTGTAGATAGCCTGCGATGTCCCGACGACCTTTTGAACTGGAATCTTCCCTACGGGATACCTGCCTGGGATCTCTACGATGGGTTGCTGAAGCTACAGAGACGTGCATGCCTGAATATAAAGGATCCTCTTCTTGTTGGTCGAGTCGCGGAATACCTCAGGGATCTGGACGCAGCAGAGGATTTGATTGCCGAGCAGCAGCCAGGTTTCGCTGTAATGAGCCACACTGCCTCCGGACGCACGAACAATGGTGCCTTGATGTGGCACTTGGCGCGTAGGAAAATTCCTGTTGTTGTGCCCCAGGGCGGATTTGGCAACCTTACGCATTTCAAGATTTTCAAATTCGATGAAGTCTTCAATCACCCAAATCGTCCTACCATCGAAGAAATAGATGGTCTTCAGCCAGAAAAAGCAACCAGGCTGCAGGATATCGGACGAGCCTACCTCGCTGCGCGACTGGGTGGTGCGACGACAGACCTGTCAGCGATACATGCTTTCCAGCAGGGGAAGTTGCCAATCTCACTCGCCGCACTTTGTGACAAATTCAATTGGGATCCCACCAAGCCGATAATCGCCGTCTTTGCGTCTGTCTGGTTTGACAATCCGCATACCTTTGGTATGACGGCGTTTAGGGATTTTCATGACTGGCTTGAATCCACAATAAATGTAGCTTGTGAGTTCAAAGGCGTAAACTGGCTATTCAAGCCGCATCCGGCGGAAAATTGGTACGGGGGAGTCAAACTCAAGGATATGTTACCGCCCCTGCTTCCTTCCCATGTCCGAATCGCGGATGAGGAATGGAGCGGTGTAAATCTGAGGGATTGCCTGCACGGTATCGTGACGCTTCACGGCACGGCGGGGGTCGAAATGGCGGCAATCGGAAAGCCGGTGCTGGTTGCCTCTCAAGGCTGGTATGGCGACGTGGGATTTGTGGTTTGGCCGAAAACACGTCAAGCCTATCTGGAGGCTCTTACGACGCGATGGTGGGAAGGCGTCGACCTGAAGAAGGCCAGTCGATTGGCTCAAATATTCGCAGGGTTCTATTTCTGCAAACCGGCAGGAGGGTTCGGGATTTCCCTTCATGACGATTCAGATCAGCATGCGCTGTTTCAGAGATTGCGAACGCTCCTTGTCGATAAGCGGCAAAATGTAATAAATGAAGTCGACACGATGGCCGCCTGGATGAAATCCGATAGCCGGCACTACCATATATTCAAAATGAAACGGGCAGACAGCTACGAAATATAGGGATTGGGCAACTGAACGAGGGATCCGATAAGGAGCAATTGTTCTGTTTTTCGACGAGCCATTTCTGCTGTCGAGTTGGCGCCCACCCTGTCCATCGAACATACTTTTTGCAGGCCGTGCGCGAAAGCGCGATAGCAACCCACAGAAATGTCTGAAGCACCCAATCACACAGGTCTCCTGATTCGTCTTCTGCCGCCCGGGTACGTACTGGGATTGCAACTGCTCTCAGTCAAGGAGCGTGCCCAGGCAGTCGGTCTGCTCCCCCTCGTAGCAGCATCTGCGGTGGCCGACATGGTGGCCATGTCGGCGTTGTTGCCCATGATGGCAGCGATCATCGCCCCTGGCGCATGGCTTGCCGGGTCGCGCTTCGGCTCCTTGCTCTCACCCTTGCTGCCAGTCGACCCCAAGGCAATGGTCGCGGCGCTGATCACAGGTGTTATCGGATTACTGATTGTTGCGGCCGTGTTGAATGTGGTCACCCGTAAAGCCATCAACTCCTTCAATGCCCGGTGCCGCATCCGCCTAACCAATGAAACAGTCGAGCGCTTGCTGAGTGCACCCTACTCCTGGTTCCTGATGACAAATTCCGCTCTGACCACCCGCGCGGTGAGTGTGGACATCTCGCGCTGGGGGCAGGATTTTGTCGGGAGAATATTCAGCATCACGCAAACCCTGGTCCTGGGCGCGGTCGCCACACTGCTTGTGGCCTACGTTGCCCCCCTCGCCGGCGCGATCACCGCCGTTGCCGTGCTGACCCTTGCCCTTGCGCTAAGCATGGTCACGCGTGCCCGCATGCGGCACTACACCGAGGTCGAACGCTTCAATCTTGACCGCTCTACCATCGGTCTGACGCAACTCCTGGCCGGGATCAAGGACGTCAAGCTGAGCGGAACCCCGGACCAGTTCGCCTATCAGGCGACCGAGTCGATGGCACGGATTACAGAAGTTCAAACCCAGCGCAACACGCTACGGCAGGTGTTACCAGTGCTCACCCTCCTAGCCGGCCAAGTGGCGATGATTCTCGTCATCGGCATTCTGTGGTGGGTAGGGCGTCCCGTATCACAGATTGCAGAGCAGATGGTTTTTCTGGCGCTTGTCAGTGCACGCCTGCTTCCTGCTGCCAATAGATTGTTCGTCGACTTCAGCGTACTGTGGGACGTCCTGCCCTACGTGAAAAACGTGCATCAGCTGCGCACTGCGCTGTCTTCAACCGTTTCAACAGACCGGCCTGCAGACCAGGGAGCGCCGTTCCCGTCGCAATGGGACGCCATGGCAGTACTCGATCTGGCTTATCGGTATCCGGAGGCAGCAGCGGATTCCCTTTCAGGCGTAAATTTGACGATCCGGCGTGGCGCTGCGTATGGCCTCGCGGGGCCTTCGGGAGCGGGCAAGACGACGCTGGTGGACCTTCTGCTGCGGCTGCTCGATCCGTCGCAGGGCAGCTTGCTGGTGGATGGAATCGATGCCGCGAGAATCCCTCTTGCCGACTGGAGGCGTCGCATTGGATACGTGGCACAGCAACCGTTTGTCACTGACGATACCCTTCTGGCGAACGTCGCCTTTGGTGTCAGCCCCGACCAGGTGGATCGGGACTTGGTGACCGAATGTCTGCGTCGGGCCAATCTCGAATCGGTTATTGGCGATCTCCCGCAAGGAATAGACACGCGTTTGGGGGAGCGCGGCATTCGTCTGTCCGGCGGCCAGCGGCAACGCGTTGCGATTGCCCGGGCACTGTACAAGCGCCCGGAGATCCTTATCCTCGACGAGGCCACCAGTGCGCTCGACAGCATCGCCGAAAAGGCAATCCAGGACGCAATCACCCTGCTGCATGGCAATGTGACGCTGATCGTCATCGCCCACCGGATATCCACGATCCAGAGTTGTGATGAAATCTGGCTGCTCGATTCCGGACGGATAAGCGCCGCCGGAAGCTATGCGGAACTTCTCGGCAAGTCGGAACTGTTTCGCCGCCTCGCGACGACCGGTGAACTGCTGAACAACGGGCAACCGGCGGGCCATAAGCTATAATCATGCGCTTTTGATCGAGTTGGCGAGCGGCATCGTTCGGTGTCCTCCTTTTCATGTCATCCTCAGTTGCCATTGATAGCCTTCTGGATTTTGCCACCCGTGTTACGAGACGGCTCGCGGGTCGGACCGGGCCCGATTATCGGGAATTGTTGTTTCAGGACCTGCGAGCCAGATTAGCGGGGAAACGCCCGCTCCGAATTCTCGAAATCGGCCCGCGCGACGGCGAAGACACAAAACGACTGCTGACCCTGAACCCGGACGTTTTGGTTCTGGTGGATCTGCCTGACAAGGAAGCAAGGGTTAGGCAGTGGCTCGCAGGATTGGCCGCACCCAACATCGAACTGATCATAGCCAACATCATGTACGACGAGGGGTGCGCGACCCTCGACCCGTTCGACGTCGTGTGGTGTACCGGGGTGCTGTATCACAATCCCGAACAACTGCGAATGATCAAACGGCTCTTCGACTTCACGCGCAGGGGCGGTGTGTTGGTGATCGAGTCGGCAACAGCGCGGCGTCGGCATCTACGCGACGAAAACTGCGTCGAGATATGGTTTGGAGTGCCAAAGGTGACGCACTCGACGCATCACGTCAGCGTCAACGTCACCCATTTGCCGAGCAAGCGAGCCATACTGTCGTGGCTGGGCATGGTCGGCTTCGAAGATATTTGTGCGTCCGACTGCCTGCGGCGGGTTTTGCGAAAACTTGGGCGCGACCGCGCAGCATTCATCGCCCAGCGCCCACAACATAACGTGAAAGCCGCCTATTACGCCATCGCCGGTCTTGACTATGAAATCGGCAAGGCTCGTTGAGAAAGTGAGAATGAAATGCGAGTAAAAATCTTTGGCGCCGGCAAATGGGACGAGCCCTCATGATTGGTATTGCCCGCGCTAACAGTGGTCATGCCCGCATGAAAATCGCTGACCGCCTGATAGATGGCGGGCGAGGGGCGTTCGTCATCGCTGAAGTGGCGCAGGCGCATGATGGCTCACTGGGTTATGCCCACGCCTTCATCAATGCCGCCGCAGATGCAGGTGCCGATGCCATCAAGTTCCAGACCCATGTTGCCGACGCAGAATCCACGCTTGACGATCAATTTCGCGTTCCGCTAAGCGGCCAAGACGCCACCCGTTGGGACTATTGGCGGCGTATGGAGTTCACACGAGAACAGTGGGCTGGCCTGGCCGAACACGCTGCCCACCGCAAACTAATTTTTCTGAGTTCGCCATTCTCGCCTGCGGCCGTCGAGTTGCTGGCCGGCATCGGTGTTCCTGCCTGGAAAGTAGGCTCGGGAGAGACATTCAACCGGACGCTGATCGACTTGATGCTGGACCACGGCGGTCCGATCTTGTTGTCGACCGGCATGAGTACCTGGGGCGATATCGCCAGCATGGTCGCGCATATTCAGGGCCGGGGCGGGGAGGTGGCGCTGTTCCAATGTTCCAGCCGCTATCCAACTCCGCTGGAAAAGGTTGGCGTCAATGTTGTTGGCGAGTTGCGCCGTCGCTTTGCCATTCCCGTGGGACTCTCGGACCATTCCGGCACGCCGTGGCCAGCGCTCGCCGCCCTTAACGAAAGCATCGACTTGCTTGAGGTACATGTAACCTTCGACCGGCGCATGTACGGACCCGACACCAGTTCCTCGCTTACCTTCACCGAACTTGCCATGGTGACTGAAGCAAACCGGGCTTTCGCCACGATGCGTGCCAGCCCGGTAGACAAGGACCAGGCTGCTGCGGATCTTGCGCAAACCAAGACCCTATTTACCAAGAGCCTCAGCCCGGTGCGTGATTTGTCCGCTGGCACGGTGCTTGCCGCTGAAATGCTGACCGTCAAGAAGCCTGGGGGGGGCCTCTCGTTGGAACAGTTGGACCAGGTGATCGGCCGCAGGCTGCGTCGCGACATTCCAGCCAACCGACTGCTGCGCTTGGACGACCTCACCTAAGTTCACGATTCCACTGCCGAGAGGGCATCCATGAGCAAAAGAAAAATCTGTATCGTGGTCAACAGCCGAGCCAATTATGGTCGGATCAAGGCCGTGCTGCGGGCTCTGAAGGAGCATCCAGACGTCCAGCTTCAGCTGGTCGTAGGCGCCTCGGCGCTGCTGCACCGTTTTGGCAACGTGCGCAGCCTCATCGAGGGCGACGGCTTCTCCATCGACGGTACCGTCTACTCGATCGTCGAAGGCGAAAATCCCACGACGATGGCCAAGTCTACTGGCTTGGCCATCATCGAGTTGGCCACCACATTCGAGAACCTCAAGCCCGATGCGGTACTGACCGTAGCGGACCGATTCGAGACGCTGGCGACCGCAGTAGCAGCCAGCTACATGAACTTGCCGCTAGCCCATACCCAAGGGGGCGAGATCACCGGGTCCATTGATGAGAGCGTGCGCCACGCCGTCACCAAGCTGGCTCACATCCACTTCCCCGCCACCAGGAAGTCCACCGAAAATCTGATTCGCATGGGTGAAGACCCGGCGACTGTGCACTGGACGGGCTGTCCAGCCATGGACGTCGTCGTCGAAACGGATCTGACACTACCTGAAGATATATTCCAGCGCTACAAGGGCGTGGGTCCCGACCTCGACCCGAAGAAGCCCTATATGGTCGTACTACAGCATCCGGTCACCACCGAATATGGCTCTGGATTTGCACAAATTCAGGAGACCATTCGTGCCATCTCTGCCATCAGTATGCAGACAGTATGGTTGTGGCCCAACGTTGACGCCGGCTCGGACGACGTGTCCAAGGGACTTCGGATATTCCGCGAGACTGTCAGGCCCGATTACGTCCATTTCTATCGAAATTTTTCACCTGAAGACTACGCCCGCCTCATCGCGAACTGCGCCTGCCAGGTGGGCAACTCCAGTTCGGCGTTGCGCGAGGGGTCGTTTCTTGGGGTGCCGGCGGTGAACATCGGAACTCGGCAGGGTGGCCGCGAATGTGGCGACAACGTCATTCATGTCGGCTATGGCGCGATCGAAATTGAGCAGGCCGTCCGCCGACAACTCGACCACGGCCATTATCCGGGCTCGACCATCTTCGGCGACGGCAGTGCCGGCAAGCGCATTGCAGACATTCTGGCGACCGCCGAGTCCAATATCCAGAAACGGCTGCACTATTAACATTCGGGGAAGCGCGCGTGCTCGATGCTTGTGAGATCTGCAGCGTTAGAGACTGGCAAACCGTGCACACCGGACCGGTGCGCGACGGCGCCTTTGGCAGCCTGACCGCCCCCGAGACCGTGGTCGGTCGATGTGGCGGTTGCGGCGCTGAACGACTAGCTGAGGCGTTTTGCCACGACGATAGTATTTACTCCAGCAACGAGTACCGCAACCTTCTGCAGGAGGGCGTCGACGCCGCAAGCTTCTTCGCCGAGCACGACATGATGCAGTTGCAGAATCTGAAGGTGCTTTGGCCCGAGTCAGTACGCGGCAAGAGGGTGGCCGACGTCGGGTGCGCCGCCGGCAGTTTCCTCGACCACATTTCCGGCCTGGCGGCCAAAACCATCGCCATCGAGCCATGTGGCGCCTACCACGACTCGCTGCGCGAGCGCGGTCATACCCTGTACTCCACTACCTCGGAAGGCCGCTCCGCCCTGACCACGAGCGTCGATTTTGCCACCACCTTCAGCGTTATCGAGCACGTCCGCAACCCGCGCGCATTTCTGACCGAGATCGCCTCCTTACTCAAGCCCGGCGGAAGGATGCTGGTGAGTACGCCCAATCGTCGCGACGTGCTGATGGATCTGCTGCCCGACGACTATCCCGCCTTCTTTTACCGATCGGTCCATCGCTGGTATTTCGACGTGCCGTCCTTCACGCGCTGCGCCGAATTGGCCGGGTTGTCCGTCGAGAAGAGCATAGTGGTGCATCGTTTCGGCCTATCCAATGCTCTCGTTTGGTTGCGCGATCGCAAGCCCGGCGGCCGCACCCCGCTACCGCATTTGGACAGCCCACTGCTTGACTCGTTCTGGCAGTCCTATATCGAAAAGGAAGGCAGCGGAGACTACCTGTATTTCTCGCTGGCGCGCGCCGGCTGACCCAAGAAAGCGAGTCCCACCTATGGCCATAACCATCTATCTCGGCGGCAAGGACGGCTTCGAGAGCACCACTGTGGCGCTTGCCGGTGTTTCCGAGGTGCGCAACGTCGTCGCCGAGCCCGAAGCGGTCGCCGCCGCCCTAGTTGAGGCTGACGCGGTGCTGGACGCATCAATGAAGGTGCGCATCACCGATGCCATGGTAAACGCGGCCCCGAAACTGCGCATCATCAGCACCGCTACCACCGGCTCGGACCACATCGAGCGCGGAGCACTGGCCTCCCGCGGCATCCCGGTACACACGCTAAAGGAGGATCCTCACGTCCTGCGCAACATCACTCCGGCGGCCGAACTGTCTTGGACGCTGGTAATGGCCTGCGCCCGCAAACTGATCGCAGCCGTCAAGCACGTCAACCAGGGCGCATGGACCCGCGAGCTGTTTCCCGGCCTGATGATCAATGGCCGCAGCTTGGGCCTTATCGGTTGCGGCCGCATCGGCGGGTGGATGTCACGCTACGCACAAGCGTTCGGCATGCGAGTACAGGCCTATGACCCATACCAGGCGAGTTTTCCCGAGGGCGTTGAACCGGTCAGCCTGCAACAGGTGATGGCGACCAGCGACGTCATCTCAGTGCATGTTCACCTGTCCGATGAAACCCGTGGATTGCTCAGCCGCGCCCTGTTCGAGACGGTCAAGCCCGGCGCAATCTTTATCAACACTTCGCGCGGAGCAATCGCCGACGAGGCGGCACTGCTGGACGGACTGGTCTCCGGCCGCATAGGCGCCGCAGGTCTCGACGTGTTGGAGGGCGAACCCGACACCAGGGGCCATCCGCTCGTACGCTACGCCCAAGAACATGACAATCTCCTAATCACCCCCCATTGTGGCGGTTTCAGCCCCGATGCCGTCCGACTGGTATGCCGCCACGCCGCCGGCAAAATCGCCGCCGCGCTCTCCACCCAAGGACCGCCTAGTGTCTGAAATAGACAAACTAGCTGCCGATATTGCCGTCGCCGGTACCACCCACGTCTTCGGCATCACCGGTAGTGGCGCCAGCCTGCTCCTGTGCGACCGACTGGAGAAGGTCGGCCTTCGGGTCATCCGTACGCAGTTCGAGGGCAGCGCCGGCATCATGGCCGGTACCGTCGGTCGCCTCACGGGCAAACCTGGTGTCGCGCTCACCATTAAGGGCCCCGGCGTGGCCAACCTGATCCCCGGCCTAGCGGTGTCGTCCTACGAATCGTTTCCCCTGGTCGCACTCAGCGAGGCCTACCCTCCCGGATCGCCGCCGTCCCGGGCGCACAAGCGACTGGACCACGCCACCTTGGCCGCCCCGGTGACCAAGGCGGTGCGGCCGCTGTCGGTAAAGGGTCCGGGGTTCCTGGAGGCTGCCGCCTTGGCCTGCGCCGAGATCCCCGGGCCGGTGCTGCTGGAGTTGACTGGCGCAGTGCTCGAATATGCCGCACCGCTGCCCGTAGCCACCGCACCTGCCTGCAACCAAGCTGTGATCGACCGGGTCGCCGCTGCCCGCAAGCCCGTCGTCATCGCCGGCACCCTGGCGATCCGGCAAGGCTGGGGTTCGGCCCTGGCAAGGCTGGGGGTGCCGGTGTTCACCACCGCAGCCGCCAAGGGCATCATCGACGAGACGTTATCGCAAGCTGCCAACGTATTCACTTTCACTGGACTGGAACAAACGCCTGAGGCTAATCTGCTGGCCGAAGCTGACTTGGTAGTAGGCTTCGGCCTACGCCCGGCGGAACTGCTGACGACCAAGCCGTTCCCCTGCTCCGCCGTAAATATAGAGGCGGTGGCCGACGTTCCCGGCAGTGACGCTTTCAAGTTCGCCGGCATCGCCGCAGCCTCGCAGGCCGCCGACATATTCGCCGCCCTAGCCGGCAAGAGCTGGGGCCACGACCGGCTGTCTGCGCTGCTGTCAGCGCTGGATGCCGTCATGCTGGATAAGTTTCTGCCCGGCCGCGCCTTCCGTGCGATCGAGAAGCGCTTTGGCCGCGCAGCCCGTCTGGTACTGGATACCGGCTATTTCTGCACCATCGGCGAGCATGTCATCCGCGCCGCCCGCGCCGACCTGTGCCTGATGTCGGCCCAGGGCCGTTACATGGGCACGGGTCTGCCCATGGCGCTGGGCGCCGCCCTATGCGATCAGTCGGTGCCAACCGTGGCAGTCCTGGGCGACGGCGGCATTGGCATGTATGTGGGTGAACTTCGCCTGGCGGTGGAGCACAAGCTGCCGCTGCTGCTGATGCTGATGAGCGACGGCCGCTTCGGCTCGATCGCCACTCGCGCCATCAAAGATAACCTCACCCTGGCGCCGCTGACCCCGGCTGACCCCAGCTGGCTGAGAGTGATGGATGGCTTCGGTCTGCCCGCCACGCGCGTCACAGACGAAGATGGCTTGCACCGCGCCTTGGCGGGGTGGAACCCCGCCGATGGGCCTGCCTATGTCGAAATCGCCTTCCCGGCCATCCCCTACGAGCGGATGGTCGCCGGCATTCGTTAGAGAGGACCGAGATGAGCAAACATCTGCTGATCGTAGGCAGCGGCAGTGTCGGCAAGCGCCACGCCCGCAATCTTGCAGCCTTGGGTTGCCGCATCTCGTGCATGGACCCGCGCGAGGATCGCCGCGCCGAACTGATCGCCGAAATCCCCTGCGTCGGCACCTTCGCATCACTGAAGGAAGCCTTGGCCGGCGGCGGCCTGGATGGCGTGGTGATCGGCTCGCCGCCCTCGGCGCACCTAGCCCAGACCACTGCCGCCGTGGCGGCCGGCTTGCCGGTGCTGCTGGAAAAGCCGGTGTCTCCCGACCTTGCCGGTGCCCGCGCGCTGCGCGATGCCGCAGCTACGGCCGGAGTGCCGGTGCTGCTCGGCTACACTTGGCGCTGGTGGCCGCCGCTGGCGCGCGCACGCCAACTGCTGCAACAGGGCGCAATCGGCAAGGTGCTGCATGTGCAATTCCAGATGTCGGCCCATTTGGCCGACTGGCACCCGTGGGAACGCTACCAAGATTTCTTTATGGCCAGCAGCGCACTCGGCGGCGGCGCCCTACTGGACGAGAGCCACTGGATCGACTTGGCGTTGTGGATGTTCGACCTGCCCAACAGCGTGTTCGCTCGGGTCGAGAAGCTGTCAGGCCTCGAGATCGATACGGACGACAATGTAGACATGCTTTTGGCCTATGACGATGGGCTGCGAATCGGCATCCACCTCGACATTTTCGGTCGCCCGCACGAAAAGTTCATTCGCTTCTTAGGCGACAGGGGCACTCTGCTATGGTCGGCCGACCCGAATCGAATAAGCTGGGGTAACGGCATCGCAGGCTGGGAGCACAGCGAAGACTTTACGTGTGAACGCAACGGCATGTTTGTAGCCGTCGCGCAAGACTTTCTGCAGATGCTGAGCGGCACGTTAGAAGCGCAGTGCACCTTGGAGGATGGCGTCAAGGTAATGCGAGTAATCGCGGCTGCCCGCAGCAGCAATGCCGAGCGTCGGGAAATCAGTTTGGAGGACTTGCAGTGAGCCTGGATGGACGGATCATACTGGCGGTGGTACCAGCGCGCGGCGGCAGCAAATCGATCCCGCGCAAGAATCTTGCAGCCATCATGGGCAAGTCGCTGATCGCTCACGCCGCGGCAGTGATCCAGATGCTGTCTTGGGTCGACCGTGCGGTGCTTTCCACCGACGACGAGGAGATCGCCGCCGAGGGACTCCGCGCAGGTCTGCTGGTGCCGTTCATGCGCCCCAGCGAGCTTGCCGACGACACTGCCACTTCTGTGGATATGTGGCGCCACGCCTGGCTCGCCAGTGAGCAAGCTTTCCGCACGCGCTTTGACGTTTCGGTGCTAATGGAGCCCACCAGTCCGCTGCGTAGTCCCGAAGACGTCGAAGCCACAGTGCGCGCCTTGCTGGAAGGCAACCACGCCGCCGCCGCCACAGTCAGCCGCACCCCTGCCCACTTCACCCCGCACAAGACACTGACCATGGACGATGCCGGAGGTATCGGCTTCTACCTGCCCACCGGCGCCCGCCACAGTTTGCGCCAGACCATACCGCCCTACTACCACCGCAATGGCATCTGTTATGCCGCTCAGCGGGAAACGATAGTCGACAAAGGCATGATCCTGGAAAGCGACTGCAAGGCCGTTATAATCGCCCGCCCAGTGATCAATATCGACGAGCCCCTGGACCTCGAGTTGGCCGCGTTTCTGATGGAACGACAGATACCCCAATGACGGGGGCCACGCCTTCACCGTCATCAGAGGTCAATTCAAGTCCGGCAGCACCCTGATGCGCAGCGTAATTGGACGGCGCTCTCGCAGCCCGATGTTGCTTGAGCCCTATGGACTATTCTGCCGCACGCTGCCATTGTTAGTGCCTGCAATTACGCCGCATTTGAATCCAACGCTGATGTCCTGCACGAAGCCACAATGAAGATACTTGTATTCGTCGACCACGACATCATCATCCGCCATTTCCTGCACTCGCATGTCTTCGACACGTTGGCGCGGCAGCACGATGTCGTATTCGTATTTCCGGAGATAGGCCACAAACGCGTCACAAGCGATCTCTCGATGCTTGATCTCGGTAACGCAGGGGCGCGCCATCTGCCGGTCTCAAATGAGCGGCTTAGAATCTGGCAGGGGCTGATGCTGGCTGACCTGCTGCGCTGGAGGCCAGGCAGCCATTTCGCAGCGATGCGCCGCTTTCATCGAAGCACGGGCACGCCGCGCGCCGCAATCCTGTACTCTGTACTCGCCCTGCCGGGGCTCTTCCAGATCTTCCGGGCATGGTCGCACCGCCGAATAGACGCCATGCCTTACCGCGATCTGGATGTTTTGCTAGACATGGAACGGCCGCAGGTACTGATTCACCCCACCGTACTTGCGGGCGTTTTCATCAACGACCTTGTCGCCGCATCCCGGTCACGCAATATCCCGCTGGTCGCCATCATGAATTCCTGGGATAACCCGAGCACAAAGCGTGCAATGACAGGTCGGCCCGACTGGCTATTGGTTTGGGGGCCGCAGACTCGATCCCATGCCATAGAGTTCCTGGAGATGCCCCCTGAGCAGGTAATTTGCTTTGGTGCTGCGCAGTTTGATCTGTACCGCAATCCCCCGCGAATAGATCGCCAGGAATTTTGCAGCCGTCACGGGATTCCACCTGATGCACGGATACTCCTTTATGCTGGGTCCAGCAAAGGTACGGACGAGTTCAGCCATTTGTGCATGCTCGATGACGCAATAGATCAGGGCGCGATTGGCCACGCCGTAGTGGTTTACCGCCCCCACCCGTGGGGTGAAGGTGGAAAAGGCGGAAACCGCATGCTCAACCATAACTGGCGCAATGTTCGCATCGAACAAACGATGCGCGGATACTTGGAACGGGTCAAGACCGGAAGTCCGGGGATTACGACGCCGGATTACCGGGACACGCATGACCTGCTGTCCTCGGTGGATGCACTCGTGTCGCCCCTTTCTACGATCATCATCGAAGGGGCTCTGCACGGAAAGCCTGTACTATGCTTTCTCCCTGAAGAGGACGACAAGACCAGCCATTATTCATTTGCTCTGCCG
>Ga0172380_10001996_pt1 | contig 33328 bp, 30 predicted proteins | sample Leawe162metaG_FD_119747 | JGI IMG/M metagenome (GOLD analysis project Ga0172380, IMG submission 119747) | Leachate microbial communities from a municipal landfill in Southern Ontario, Canada - Leachate well 162 metaG | ecosystem: Engineered > Solid waste > Landfill > Unclassified | place... | reverse complement strand
TCAACAAGATATGACAAGCTAGCAAGAAATTACGCCAGTATGGTGTCACTGGCGCTTATGTTAATGTGGCTGCCGATGTATTGCTGAACAACATTTGTACAGCAAAGATCAACAGACCCTAATATCTAACTGAACTATATCTAACTGAACTTAGGGCCTACCTCTAAGTTCGGTTTCGGTTAATGTTCATCGCTAATGGTTCATCACTCATCATTGATTGCTAGAAAATATGTTAGATACTCACTCTAACTTTTTAATAAAGTGACCTGAACAAAACAAAATCAACCGTAAATCCGCTTGCCCTCATTATTTAGCTCAACGGCATAGCATCAGAGATCGATTAACAGCTCACCCAATCTAAACAGCTTCCAGTTACCCGGCTGCATAACGCGCCACTGTTCATTCTCGGTCAATGGGCGAGTCGCAATCACAGTCACCACATCATGGGCGGTAGTTTCCTTATCAAAATCAATCACCACATCGGTATCGATAAGTTTCGCTTTACCAAACGGCGCGCGGCGAGTGATGTAACATAAGTTATTACTGCAATAGCTCATTAAATGCTCGCCATCGCTCAATATCATGTTGAACACACCTAAGGCACGGATTTGCTCGGCCAACGTTGCGACGTAATGGAACACAGCCAACATATCTTCAGGTTTAGTACCGCCAAACTTCTGGGCGACTTGTTCCAAAATCCAGCAGAAAGCAAGTTCGCTATCGGTATCGCCTACGGGTTGATAGCGCGAGACATGAAACTTGGGCAGATAGTCCGTCAATTGCCCATTGTGGGCATAGGTCCAATAACGTCCCCATAATTCGCGGGTAAAAGGATGGGTGTTCTCCAAAGACACGCAGCCGCGATTCGCTTGGCGAATATGGCTTATCACCACTTCACTTTTAATCGGGTAGGATTTGATCAATTTTGCAATATGCGATTCGCTACTCGGGCAAGCATCTTTAAAAGTACGGCTACCTTTCCCCTCGTAAAAAGTAATACCCCAGCCGTCCACGTGGGGACCGGTTACACCACCACGTTGTGCTAATCCCGTAAAACTAAACACAATATCGGTCGGCACATTGGCGCTCATCGCCAGTAACTCGCACATATTTCTCGCCTATCATCAATCAAAAAAACTACTTATTGGCATTGTAACTAGTTGATGACATTTGTGGAATGATCAAAGCTGACAAATAATTTAAACAATTGTTTGAAAAATACTTGTATTAAAATTCTCTTAGGTTTAACTTTTATGCGACACAGGTCTGACCACAAACTATAATTGTGATCGCAATCAATAAAACACTCTATGACCTGTGGTTGGCACTCGGTCATATTTAAGGAGAATTACAGTGACTACCCTACTTTGGATCATCGCCATGATCTTAGTGCTAGGAGCCCTAGCTTACCTTCGGGTATCTTTGCTCACTGCCACTATTACAGCCGCTGTTGTGATGACAGCAGGATGGACACTCGATGTTGTCGGCCCTATCTCTTGGATCGTTTTCCTCGTGATCGCGCTGCCGTTAAATATCAGTGCATTTAGACAAAATGTGATCAGTCGTCCACTGATGAAGGTATATCGCGGCATCATGCCGGAAATGTCTTCAACAGAGAAAGAAGCGATTGAAGCCGGCACCACTTGGTGGGAAGCCGATCTGTTTGCGGGTAACCCGAACTGGAAAAAACTCCATAACTACCCAGTTGCGCGTTTAAGTGCAGACGAACAGGCCTTCCTCGATGGCCCTGTTGAAGAAGTGTGCCGCATGGTGAATCAACACCAAGTGTCACATCAACTTGCCGATCTGCCTGCTGACGTATGGCAATATCTGAAAGATCACGGTTTCTTCGCCATGATCATTAAGAAAAAATACGGCGGTTTAGAATATTCAGCTTATGCCCAATCTCGCGTGTTACAAAAACTGGCGGGGTTAAGCAGTGAATTGGCTTCAACTGTTGGCGTACCTAACTCTTTAGGCCCCGGAGAGCTGCTGCAACATTACGGCACGCCAGAGCAACAAAACCATTATTTACCGCGTTTAGCCAAAGGCTTAGAAGTCCCCTGTTTTGCACTGACCAGCCCAGAAGCTGGTAGCGATGCAGGCTCGATTCCTGACTTTGGTATCGTGTGTAAAGGCCAATGGGAAGGTGAAGAAGTTCTGGGGATGAAGCTGACCTGGAACAAGCGTTACATCACTTTAGCGCCTGTCGCGACAGTATTAGGCTTAGCCTTTAAACTGCGCGATCCAGAGCATCTCCTTGGCGATAAAGAAGAACTCGGCATTACTTGTGCTTTGATCCCTACCGATGTGGAAGGAGTAGAAACGGGTCGTCGTCACTTCCCGCTCAACTGCATGTTCCAAAACGGTCCGACTCGCGGCAACGAAGTATTCGTGCCATTAAGCTTCATCATTGGCGGCCCGAAAATGGCGGGTCAAGGCTGGCGCATGCTGGTGGAATGTTTATCAGTGGGTCGTGGTATCACGCTGCCATCAAACTCAGCGGGTGGCGTGAAAACCGCTGCGCTGGCAACAGGGGCTTATGCTCGCATTCGTCGCCAGTTCAAATTACCTATCGGCAAGCTTGAAGGTATCGAAGAGCCAATGGCACGCATCGGCGGTAACGCCTATCTGATGGATGCTGTGACAACTTTGACCACTACAGGTATCGACTTAGGTGAAAAACCGTCGGTTATCTCTGCGATTGTGAAATATCACCTGACAGACAGAATGCAGAAATGCGTTATCGATGCCATGGATATTCACGGTGGTAAAGGTGTGTGTCTTGGCCCCAATAACTATTTAGGCCGTGGCTACCAAGCTGCGCCTATCGCAATTACTGTTGAAGGTGCAAACATCCTTACCCGTTCTATGATCATCTACGGCCAAGGCGCAATTCGTTGCCATCCGTATGTACTCGCAGAAATGGAGTCTGCGTTTGATACTGAATCGGGTCAAGGTTTAGCTAACTTCGATGCGGCTATCTTTGGTCACATTGGTTTCGCGACCAGTAACTTCATCCGTAGCTTCTGGTTAGGTCTGACATCAAGCCGTTTCTCTAACGCGCCTTATTCAGATAAAACCAAACGTTATTATCAACAGATGAACCGTTTCAGTGCCAACCTTGCCTTGCTCTCTGACTTAGCCATGGCAACCTTGGGTGGTAACCTTAAACGTAAAGAACGTATCTCTGCCCGTTTAGGTGACTTACTGAGCCAACTGTATCTGGCATCAGCCACGCTGAAACGCTATGAAGATGAAGGCCGTCAAACCGACGACTTGCCATTAGTACAATGGGCAGTTGAAGATGCGCTGTACAAGCTGCAAGCTTCTTTAGACGATTTACTGGATAACTTCCCTATGGGCCTTGGCGGCGCATTACGTGTGGTGATGTTCCCATTCGGTCGTCCACTGAAACGCCCAAGCGATGTGTTAGATCATAAAGTTGCTAAGATCATGCAAACACCGTGTGAAAGCCGTAACCGTTTAGGTAAAGGCCAGTTCTGGACTAACTCTGAGCACAATGCTGTGGGTATCCAAGAACAAACACTACTCGACATCATCGCGTCTGAACTGCTGCACGACAAAGTCTGTAAAGCGAGCGGTAAACGTCTACCATTTATGTGGTTAGATAAAGTTGCCGCAGAAGGTAAAGCCTTAGGTGTGTTAAGCGATGCCGAAGTGCAATTACTGGAAAGAGCCGAAATTGGTCGGATGAAATCAATCAACGTTGATGACTTTGACCCAGCAGAACTGCGTCCAGAAGTGGTTTCAACCACTTCACAGGAACGTGCTGCGTAATCCACTCAGTAAGATTTAAACCACAAAAAGGAGGCTAATAAGCCTCCTTTTTTAATGCCTATAACCAATCCACGACTCAAGTCATTAAGCAGCTTTAAATGAGCAGCCTAGGTTAATTCTTTACTAAGGTCTCATCTACAGCTTGTAGTGGATCAGCGGTATTATCTTCAGTAGCCACCTCAGCTTGAGCCTTTTCAAGCTTTAATCGCTCGGCCTCCTCTTCCGCTTTTGCCTTTGCTAAAGCAGATTCTGCCGCTTTTTCTTGGGCTTCCCGCTCTGCAATTGCTTGCTGCACTTTGGCTTCTTCTAAGGCTTCAATTGGCAATAAACTGATAAGCTCAATGCCATTAGGAAATACGGTATCATTACCCGAAACAACGACGACCTTACCTTCTTTCGTCAGGTAAACCAGTGATATTGCCGTCTCACCGTAACGCTTACGAAAATGTTCAAAGCTGAAGTTTTCGGTTAAATTCGTTACTTTCAGTTGAGCGCCTTTCGCCATTAGGCTGGCTATCTTGGCATAAGACACTGCATCACCAAACAAACATAAACGTTGCTTATAACTTTCAGAGAGCTGGTGGCGCGCACTGCCTACTTCGGTATTATTAAGACCAAAAACTTTTTTAGCACCAAAAAAGTCTTGGAAATGAAAGCTCACTAACGGGTTTAACTGTCGGTAAGGTGAAATAATCAACACGCGGCCAATTCCAGTTAAATCCATATAGGTTTCAGCATGTTCCGATACGGGATTACCAAAATACACTGGGATATTATCCATACGCGCGAGCCTAATGTTGTCCCAGTTATTATCAGCCAGTAGCACTTTGACATCTTTGGCTTTTAAAATTTTCGCTAACTCTCTGGAAAATTTTGAGGCACCAAAGATCAATAAACCTTGGGCAGAATCGGCTTTAACTCCAAGAAATCGTGCCCAACGTCCCGCTGTTAAACTTTGGACCACCACAGTGCCGATAATAATTAAGAACACTAAGGGCACAATTGCATCTGCGCCCTGCACATTGTTGGCTTCTAACTTGATTGCAAATAACGAAGATACCGCCGCGGCCACAATACCTCGAGGGGCAATCCAGCATAAAAACCACTTATCCGCTTTCGACAGAGATGTGCCGATACCAGAAACCCAAATACTCAGCGGTCGTGCCAATAACATGGTCACCGCTAAAACACCCAGTCCACCCCAACCTAAGCCGAGCATGGCGTTAGAATCTAATCGCGCCGCCAGTAAAATAAACAGTGCAGAAATCAACAGTACAGTTAATGTTTCTTTAAATTCAAGGATTTCAGCAATATCCACACCACGCATATTCGCAAGCCAAATGCCCATAACCGTCACAGTCAATAAGCCCGATTCTTCTTGTAATAGGTTCGAGCCGACAAAGATACCCAGCATTAAGGTCAAAACGGCGGTATTACGCAGATAGTGTGGCAATAGGTTGTGTCTTAAGATTTGTCCCGTTAGATAACCCGCCACTGCGCCAAGTCCTAATCCGAGGAACAACATAGAGCCTAAGGCATAAAGCACATGTGTCGTTTGATCGCTGGCAACGGTTATGTATTCAAAGACTAACACTGCGAGCAGCGCGCCTATTGGGTCAATCACTATGCCTTCCCAACGCAATATACTCGCTAGCTGGGATTTAGGACGCACACTTCTGAGCATTGGCACGATAACCGTAGGCCCAGTCACTACCACTAGCGCCCCAAAGAGCAATGCAATTTCCCAACTAAAATCCAGTAAATAAAAGGTGGCCGTACTGATACAGGCCCAAGTAATCACGGTACCGATAGTCACAAGATGCGTCACCATACGACCATGATCTTTGATTTCTTTGAAGTTAAGAGTCAAAGCCCCTTCAAATAAAATCACGGCGACCCCGAGGGAAATTATCGGAAAAAGCAAATCACCAAAAATCGCATCAGGATTGAGGAATCCAAGCCCAGGGCCTAAAGTGAGCCCACATAGCAACAAGGGTAAAATCGCTGGTAACCGCAGTTTCCAGCCAAGCCATTGACAAAATAACGATAGCACTCCAATTAGCGCTAGCATGCCAGTAATGTGTTCAACCATATAAATCCTTTAGATAACTGAGCTAAATACTAATGAGCTTAGCTTTAATGACGCAGATGACAACAGCATGAACAGTAAGCTGAAATTATCTATTCGATATATCCACTGTTAAATATGACTCTTCCCTCATCACCTATGGAGAAAAAATCAAGAAAACGGAGCAATCTAGCGACATCAAGTAAAATAAGCTGTAGTACAAATCCGAAAACATCAGATTTACCTTAAATAGGGATTTAAACTTAAAATAGAAAAACAAAAAAGCCTTATCTTTCGACAAGGCTTTAATCATTTGATGAAGCGAAGACATTGATCAGCAATACACGCTGGTGACTTTCGATAATACGCTAGCTCAAACTTTTATCGTTATTAGGTGTCAACTATAACGATGAGCTAATGTCTAACAACTAAAATGCGTGTGGGCCTACTCACTTGATAGACACAACCACACTTATACATATTTACCGAATCCAAATAATAACGCAGGGGATAAATCCCCTGCTTAACACCATTAATCCCTACGGCTACCGTAGTAATCGTGCAGTTCGTTTTCCCATTCAACATCTTTCATATTGGGCCAATGGCCTTTGTCAAACCCCGGCGCCGTTTTGAGTCGCTCTAATGATATGTCCATGACAAAACATTTTTGCTCATGATTAAGTGTCAGCATCTTCCAAGGCACTGCAAACAGCTTTTCTCCAAAACCAAAATAAGTACTGAACGACAGTACCGCATACCCGACGTGGCCCGTTTCCACTTCAAGCATAATTTCTTTGATATCCCCTAAGGTTTCACCAGAATTATTAACAACATTATTGCCGATCAGTGTTTCAGCGCCCATCAGATATGGGCCGGGTCCTTGTGCCAATGATGGAGAAGCGAACTGTGGATTGTTGTAAATGCCGTAAACATCGCGATCATGATAATTCATTTTGTTGACCTCTTTATTAGCGCAGCCCATGAAACTGGACAACGGAATAAGTGAAATACCAAACGTTGGTTTCGAATTGAACATGTCCGTCATTGGACATAAGTTAGAGTATGCATCTCTTCAATCACTCGCTCTGTTCGGCATACCGCTTATCAGTTAATGCGAATATAAACACATCGACTCGTCAGATCCCTGTAAGTGCGCCACCGTACCGACATCCCATTTGCTACGGCACAGACTCATGTTACCCAGTGCAAAATTGCCCCGGCATCAGGAAGATTAGCCATGTCAATTGCGACTATTTTATTGATTATTTTAATTTTGTTATTTCTCGGCATGCTCCCCACTTGGCCCCATAGCCGAAACTGGGGTTATCGTCCAGGTGGCCTTATAGGCATAGTGCTACTGGTACTGATCATATTGCTGTTAACGGGACGCGTTAGCTAATCCCCCATTTTTACTCTTTATCAAAAAGGATAATCTGATGAGAACAATTAAAATGTTAAGTATCTTCCTGCTGGCTCTAGGCTTAGTCGCCGTGGCCAGTTGCAGTTCTGCATACAACAAAGAAGGTACTGGCGAGTATTTAGATGACAGTGTGGTCACCACCAAAGTGAAAGCTGCCATTTTAGGTGATAAAAACTTAAGTGTGGCCGAGATTAATGTTGAAACCTTTAAAGGCGTGGTCCAGCTCAGCGGGTTTGTTAAATCGCGAGAAGATATCAATACTGCGGTAAAACTAACAAGCAAAGTCCCCGGCGTTATTTCAGTCAAAAACGATATGCAACTGAAATCTGGCGCACCTTCACCGCAACTAAAAAACTAGTCATTTAATCTCCATCATTCCGCAGCCCCGTTCTGATGCTGCGGCCCTTCTTTTTGCAGCAGATTTTCTGGTGCCAAGTCAATGCCACCACAGGTTGAACCGCTATGCCCACTCAACACCAAGACACATTAGCCCCACAAATTCAGAACAGATTAATCCGTCATCTGCCAGTGGTGGAACAAGCAGATTTATTATCGCAAGCTGAATTAGTCCAACTTAACTTTGCCGACTTACTGTGCAAGCCTGGCGAGTCATATCAATATGTCTATTTTCCCTTAACGGCTTTTATTTCTTTGATTGCTAAACTCCCCAAACATCCGGCATTGGAAATGGGTTTGATTGGTTACGAAGGTATGCTTGGAGCGACGACTTTGCTGGGCACTCGGCAAGTGCCTTCCGAGGCGATCATCCAAGGTTCTGGTCAAGCTTGGCGGCTCCCCATTGAAACCTTTGAAGGCTTACTCGCTCAAAATACCAATCTGAAGCAAATAGTAGAGACTTATCTATACACCTTGTTATGCCAATTATCACAAAATGCAGTCTGTGCCCATTTTCACTCCATTGAGTCTCGGCTAGCACGTTGGTTGCTAATGAGTCACGACCGAATTCAGACTGATGAGTTATATCTAACTCATCAATTTTTAGCCGACATGCTGGGTGTTAGGCGAAGCAGTATTACCGAGGCCGCAGGCAATTTACAGACCCGAGGTAGCATTTCATATAATCGTGGGCGATTACATATTCTTGATCGACAAGTTCTACTTGCCCGTTGCTGCAGTTGCTATCACTCAATGCGCACTTAAGTGCATATTGTCCGCTCAACGATTCAAAAAACCTGCCATTATGTTCGCTACCGTACATAGCATAGGTGTTTCTCGCTGTAATCTGAGTTAGCGACATCACCAAACAAGGACACGCTATCATAATGGACACACTAAAACTGAAATCTGTATCAGAGCGCCCGCCACCGGAAACTCACTTACCGCCAGAATCCAATCGGTTGTTATGTGAATTGCCAGAGGAAGTCAAACAACGTATTTTCCCGCATCTGGAGCTGGTTCCATTAGAACTCGGACAAGTGGTCTGTGAAGCAGGCTCAAAGCAGCGTTATGTGTATTTCCCGCTGGACTCGATTATTTCGCTACTATATGTGATGGAAAATGGGGCATCCGCTGAAATTGCTGTCGTTGGCAATGATGGTATGGTCGGCGTTGCACTGTTTATGGGAGGAGAAAGCACCACGAGTCGCGCTGTGGTGCAAAGTGCTGGCGTTGCCTATCGCTTGTTTGGTCAGCGGCTTAAAGACGAATTTAACCGTCATGGCGCCCTGCTCCATCTGTTACTACGTTACAGTCAGGTGCTACTGACCCAAATGGCCCAGACCGCGGTTTGCAATCGACACCATAGTATTGAACAGCAACTGTGTCGTTGGTTACTGCTTTCGATAGATAGACTGCCCGATGATCGCGTGTTAATGACACAAGAATTGATTGCCAATATGCTCGGCGTACGCCGTGAAGGTGTCACCGATGCGGCAGGAAAACTGCAACGCATGGGGGTAATCAATTACAGTCGTGGGAATATTGAAGTGGTCGATCGCGCGTTACTAGAACAAACCTGTTGTGAATGTTACGCAGTCGTTAAGCAGGAATCAGAACGGCTGATGCCACCTCAACAAGCGCAGCAAACATAAACGTACTGTGGATAAAAATACACATAACGGATGGCTAGACCACTCGTACAACAGCCATTCTATCGTTATCCCATATGCCACTTCAGTACTAAACCCACACTGGTACTGCAGAGCATAAACAAAACAGGCAGTCATCAACCCTACACGCCAACATGGCGCAAACTGATGCAGCCTAATATCCAACACATTACCTTTGTAATCAATGCATTATTATTGATTATATCGGCCCGCCCAGCAAACAAAAAACGTGCCGAGCGGCCAATATTGCCATCACTAATCCCATGCGCGCTAACGCACAGACGTTCAATATTTAGCAGGTCATGCTGAATGTACGGTTCATGCACTCTTGCACTACACCGGGTTACTTGAGGTTTATATGAAAAAATTCAAAGAACAACATAAATCCGTCGATAACGATGCACAGAATTCCAACACCAACAAAGCCAATCCTCCCGTCGTAGCCCGCAACCGTCAGATGATCAAAGCCACAGTTGCGGATAAAGCTAAACAAGACGTGGATACCAGTAAAAGCACAAAAAATAAGCGAGGTTGAAGAACTTAAATCAAACGACAAGGAAGATAACTGGACTGAAAAAGAGCCAAATCATCACTCGTTAGACTAGGACGTGACGAACAAACAGGGAAAAGTTTCATTGATTAAGTGCAAAAACTAAACCATGCAGTAACACACTGCGTTTAGCTCAAGCCGATGCAACCCTTACTGTGTCGGCCCTCTTTAACTCAGAGGAGTAGATCATGAATTTCCGTGGCGTCAAATTACTCACTCATACCAACTGGCTCAAAAATGAGGCTATTCACCAGCATATTTAACTGTGCATGGTGGAATAACAAACCTAAAGACCACACTCTGGACACTGTTTCCGAGAAAGGAATTTCAAATGAACATCAATAAAAATCAACAACCACAGCAATATCCAATCAGTCTACAGCGAGCCAAGCACTTCTTATTGGCAGGTTGTATTGCAACAGCGCTCGTGGGCTGCAGTTCAACGCCATTGACTAAGACCGCAGAAATGGAACGGGCTGAACACACCATTGCCCGCGCAGAGCAAGCAAGAGTCGGCCAATATGCCTCAAATGAACTGGCACAGGCCAGACTTAAACTTCAATCTGCAAGCAGCGCATTACTCAATATGGACACTGTCAGCGCCGATCGTTACGCCATAGAGGCGAGCCTTGAGGCCGAATTGGCCCAAGCTCGCGCTGAGCTGGCACAAGCCAATAGCGTCAATAATGAAATGAAAAACAATATCAGCATTCTGCAGCAAGAAATGTTACGCCGTTCAGGAGGAATTCAGTAATGAAAAAAACTATCGCTTCGTCGGGTCTGCCTTTACGTTTTAGCCGCCATCTACTGGCATATAGCCTAATCCTAAGCACAGTAGCAGCTTGTAGCAGTACGCCTAAAATAGCTGAAGGCATCGGTGATATCCGTACAGAACTTAATAAACTGCAAGCGAATAATGAACTGGCAATTTTAGCCCCTGCTGCCATTAAACAAGCTGAAGAAGCCGTTCGCGCTGCTGAACAACCGGTAAAAGATGAGCAACAATCACAGCACCTCGTGTTTGTTGCTGATAAGAAAGTCAATATTGCCTTAGCTCAAGCGCAGAGCCGCTTTGCCGAGGATCAACACAAAGTCCTCGCTAAAAAACGCGATGACGCCAGATTGGATGCTCGCACCACAGAGGCCAATCAAGCCCATCAAGATGCGCGCCTAGCCCGTGCTGATGCTGCAGATGCGCGTCAGGAAACGACCGAACTGCAAGCCCAGCTCACATTGCTGAATGCCCGTCAGTCAGAACGTGGTTGGGTCGTAACCTTAGGTGATGTTTTATTTGACACTGCCAAAGCGGATCTTAAGTCATCGACCAGTCAACATCTAACCAACCTAGCGAACTTTCTGAACAAGTATCCCGCGCGTGGTGCCATGATTGAAGGGTATACAGATAGCGTAGGCAGTGAACAATACAATCTGGGTTTATCGCAGCAAAGAGCTGATAGTGTTAGCCATTTTTTACAGGGAAAAGGGGTCCAATCCAATCGGCTCAGCAGCCTAGGTAAAGGTGAAAGCTCACCTGTTGCCAATAATGAGTCCGCCAGTGGCCGCCAGCAAAACCGTCGGGTTGAAGTCATCCTCACCGACACCGCACAGGCTCCACAGTAGCTATCACTTAATCATATTAAGATTTCAGCGTGATCCTTGCTGACATTTGAATCGAGTCTCATCGCTAATAAGATGAACAGCGCAGAAATTAAGGAGATCAGTAAAAAGCAAAAAGCCCCATCTTTCGATGGGGCTTTTGCAATTTGGCGGAGCGGACGGGACTCGAACCCGCGACCCCCGGCGTGACAGGCCGGTATTCTAACCAACTGAACTACCGCTCCAAATTCTTCCATATCCAAATATTTGACAGGTATCTAACCCACTAACCCCAGCGTGACAGGCCGCTGATGTTAAAACGATAGTCTAACCAACTGAACTACCGCTCCAAATTTTTCCATATACAAGTATTTGACAGGTATCTAACCCGCTAACTCCAACGTGACAGGCCGCTGATGTTAAAACAGAACGATAATTCGACACACTTATCAAGGCTCTGCTTAAGATGCGAAGAATAATACGGTTGAGCCCTGCAGGCGTCAACCGTTTTTTTACTTCGATTTATCATTTGATTAAAAAAAAGCCAAATCAATTGCAGACCTTGATTTATATCCCAAATATCGCTGCAACGTTCCAGTTCAAAGTCATAAATCAAACACATTAAGCAACGCTTGGCTAACGGTCTTTATCTGTTTCATCTGGCATTGTAAGATCGATTTCATCTAATGAAGGCGCTGCGGGTGAATTTGCAGATGCTTCATTTAATAAACGTAACTCCGCGGCAGCTAAGGCCTGCGCCAAACTTTGGCGCTTACGCCACACAATTAATCCCACCACGCCTAAGACTAATAAGATAGCGTTGACTGTAATGATCCAGAACATTGCATCTTTCTTCGCAAGCTCTTCTTCCTCTGCCGCTTTTTGTGCAGCAACAGCAGCCAACTCTTCAGCACTTGGTGGTGGTTCTGGTGGTTGAATTAAGTTAAAGAAAAGCTCAGGTAAATCCAGCACGATTTCACGACCAGTGACAGTCGTCGTCGCCACAAAACCTTTAATTCGATAACTACCAAACTCTGTCACTGTAGGTAAATCTAATTCAGAGTCAGGCTCAGTGAGACCATTAACAACCAAAGGCAGTTGCAAGCCAGCAGGGCCGACTAACTCAAAGGAAAAATGCGTCTCAGCCAGCTGCAACACTGTCTTATCCACGTGTAACATGACTTTCCATTGCCCTGTTAGCGGATCGTCAGGGGTAATGACTTCTAGATTAATTGGCCGAGGTGACAATTTAAACGGGAATGAAACCTGCCGTTCAAACACATTATTACGTGCCTGCACGACAAACTCATACTCACCCCAAGGCTGCTTTATATTGATATTGCTGGTAAATACACCATCGTCGGGTTTTTCATCGTAATCTTCACCATTGTCTTTATAAGAACCAACAATAATATCACCCGCGGCAAAGTTTTCATCGCCCGCCTTATGTTTACTCACAAAATGTGCAGTCCATTCGACTAAATAATCTAACCCAGGCATACGCACACGCTGCTCGTCACCCATTAACTGCGCGACAATTTTAACTTGTTCACCTTGGAAGATTGGCTGCGGTAAAGGCTGGACTTCGATTTCGAGTTTAGAGAGCTTCTTAAGGGTTGAACCTGAGACAACCTTGCCCACCAACTGCCAAGGTCCGGGCTGTGGTGACTCAATGTAAATAATATCGCCCGTTATACCATCAACCCACTTAACGGTTGCAGGATGACGATTGGCATACCATTTACTGCCATCGGGTAACACTATGACCACGGGCGCAGAGCCATATTCACGCTCCACTAATAAGGTCATATTATCGACCATATGATCAATACGAAAACGGTTTTTAAGCTCGGAAGCCGTCTCCAATCCTACAATCGGTGCTGCCTTAGGTGGCTTGACGACTTTTTTGGCGGGATCTAGGTCAGCGGCCAATACACTCGCCACACTACATAACAGCGTAGTGGCAAGCAGGCAAAAAGCTAAAATGGGTTTATGGCGCGACATCGGCATAGTAATTCTTCTATCCTCTCCAGAGGCATTTACCTGATTTTGCGACTAAATCAAGGCGTTGTTCATGCATTGTCAGTTCATCGGCCGATGCGCCAATCACTTTAAGATTAAGTGATTGCGGATCAAAACGTTGAATCCCCCCCGCTTCCTGCCCCGCTTCTTCGTTAGACAAATTAAACTTTGTCTGTCCGCCAGTCATGATCAGATAAACATCAGCGAGGATCTCGGCATCGAGTAATGCGCCGTGGTACTCGCGGCGAGAAGTATCGACGCCGTAACGCTTACAGAGAGCGTCGAGATTATTTTTCTGGCCGGGATGTAAAAACTTAGCAATCTCTAAGGTATCGAGGATCTGACAAATATCAGCGGTTTTCGGACCACGCGGCTGCAGCAGTGAAAACTCATGATCCATGAAGTTCACGTCGAAGCTCGCGTTATGTGCGACGATTTCAGCGCCGTCGATAAAGTTGATAAACTCTTGAGCAATTTGATGGAAACGCGGCTCTTTAGCCACGCGCTCATCGGTAATACCGTGAACAGCGATAGCTTCGGGATCAATTGCTTGACCTGGATTGATATATTGGTGGTAATAACGTCCCGTCAAACGACGGTTCACCACTTCCACACAACCTATCTCGATGATCCTATGGCCTAAATAGATGGCGCCGCTGCCTTGGTTCATACCTGTGGTTTCGGTATCTAAAATAACCTGACGGCTAGCATTAGAGATAATATTCATGTTTTTATGCGCTTCTTATGACAATTTTTAGTTATACTCGGCCGAAATTCCCGGCTATGGTAACAATTTGATGACTGAACTAAAACTGATCCACATCTTCACCGACGGCTCTTGCTTAGGCAATCCCGGTCCTGGCGGCTATGGCATTGTAATGAATTATAAAGGTCATACAAAGGAGATGTCCGACGGTTTTGCGCTCACGACCAATAATCGCATGGAATTGTTAGCCCCAATCATAGCGTTAGAAAGCTTGAAAGAGCCTTGCCAAGTCGTGCTCACCAGCGACAGCCAATATATGCGCCAAGGCATAATGACATGGATCCATGGCTGGAAGAAAAAAGGTTGGATGACATCAAACCGTACCCCAGTCAAAAACGTTGACCTATGGAAACGATTAGATAAAGCCTCACAGATGCACACTATCGACTGGCAATGGGTTAAAGGTCACGCAGGACACGCCGAAAACGAACGTTGCGATGTGTTAGCTCGCACCGCAGCAGAATCTAAACCAACCCAACCCGATTTAGGCTACCAGCCTTAACCCTGTGCCACTCAGTGTAAACTCGCTAAGTGCGAAAAAGTAAGTTCGATGCCATCACGCCTAAGTTAAGCACTTGGGCGTGATGATTTATTTCACTACTCATCTCACTGTCAGCTCACTATTTATGAGCCATTGCTATCAAACGGTTTATTTCAGTTCCACACCTGCAATATTGAAAAAATTCTCACAAAACAGCACAAAAGCTTGACCTAGTGATGTCGCCTGACGGCTCTTATGGGTGATGCGATAAAACTGCCGCTCGAGTACGAGTCCCTCAATCGTGACTAACGCCAATTCTTTACGACTGATTTCTTTCTCCAGCGCCAGCTCAGATAACACCCCAAGCCCAGCACCTTGTTTCACAGCCAATTTAATCGCATCCGGCGTAGTAAAGCAGAATTTAGCCTCTGGCTGCATATCCAACTCATTGGCGGCATTTACAAAATATTCGCGAGTGCCCGATCCTTCCTCACGTAGCACCCAAGACAGGCCTTTAACCGCCGCAGGTTTAACCACTTTCCCCGCCAGAGGATGCGCCGGATGACAAAACACCAGCAGCCTATCCTTATGCCATGCCTCGACACTCAAACGATTGTCAGTGCAATGGCCTTCAATAAAACCCATTTCAGAGCGGAACTGAGCAACCGCTTGGATCACATCTTGAGTATTAGTAATCGCCACATCCACATGGGTTTGAGTATGTTGCTGACAAAATGCCACTGCGGCTTTCGCCATCAGATAATTGCCAATTGTCGAACTGGCACTGATGCTTAAACGCCCAACCAGATCACCACCATGATAAGTAAATGCCTGCTCAATTTGTTCAACACGGTGTAATAGATCCGTTGCCAATGGCAGCAGTAAATTACCCTGCGAGTTAAGCTGTAATCGATTGCCAATACGTTCAAATAGGCGGGCATTTAGCTGCTTTTCTAATTCAGCCAAGGCCATAGATGTCGCCGGTGGTGATAAATTCACTTGTTCAGCCGCCTTCGCGACTTGGCCGCTACGTGCCACGGCCTCAAATACTGCCAGTTGTCTTAAGGTGATCCGCATATAAAAACCTGTACTAAAAATGGAAATGGCTTATCAGTTTTCCGAATGCTCTGATAAATGCCCCGAACGACCCGCAGTCGGTGCCGTGGTCCAATTTGTCTGCCGCACCTTACGTTTATCGCGAATAGGTGTGAGTGGCGACTCGAGTTTACGTGCCACAATCAAATACAAACTGCCCGCGCTAGGAAGCCATGACGCTAAACTCTGTTGAAAAAATCTACCTTGGGTAAACTCGCCCATTAATGGGTGATAGACCAAACGCTCATCCCCCACCACTTGATAACCTAATAAACCTAACCAATCTCGCACCCTCGAAGGCATAAAAAAACGGCCATTCCAAGGAAGACAATCCTGATATTTAGGCCATAACTTACCCAAAAATACTGGACTCAAGGGATTAAAACCGACGATAAAAAGATAGCCTCCGGCGATGAGTACCCTATCGGTTTCGCGAAGAATACGGTAAGGATCGGGTTCAAATTCGAGCAATAGACTCATCACCACCGCATCTATCGCCGCATTCTGCAGGGGTAGATGGCAAAAATCGCCTTCAATAGAGGCGCCTTTAGATGGCGAGAGTGAAAAATGATGGGCGACTGGCGATGCCATGCTCGACAATTCGGCACTCAAAGGCCCTAACTTTAATAAATGATAACCAAAGACTCTTGGCCACCAATCTTCAAGCTGTTTAGCGACGGCTTGCTGTAGTGCCTCACCATTGGGTAGGTCACTCCATTGTTCGGGCTTGAGCTCAGTACTAAAATGCGACACAGAGTTCCTCCGTTAGTTGGGTAGACAAGTATCCAATGGGGTCAAAGATGACCACATTCTGCCACAGGGCAAAAGCGGCAAAGGTCGCCAAGGGCCGTTCACTCATGGATAATACCTTCATCTTCAAATTGAAATACAGACATAGGCAGTTCTATGCTCACTATAACAGCGATCAAAGCCTTTAATGACAATTATATCTGGGTGTTACAACAACAGCCCCATACTCAGGTTTATGTTGTCGATCCCGGCGATGCAAGTGTGGTCATTGATTACCTACAAGCCAATCAACTCACGCTAGCGGGCATTTTACTGACCCACCACCACAATGACCATACGGGTGGCGTACCAGCGCTTCGAGCCTATAGTCATAATAGACTCACGGTTTATGGCCCAGATAATGAGAAGATCGAAGGCATCACACATCCACTGCACGCAAAAGCCAAGCCCAGATTCACACTGGAGTATCTCAGCTCTGAGCTGCAAGTCTTAGATGTACCAGGCCACACTGCAGGACATATAGCCTACATTGTTGAAGATGCCTTATTTTGCGGTGACACCCTGTTTAGCGGCGGCTGCGGACGCTTATTTGAAGGCACGCCAGCGCAAATGCTCAACTCACTACAGCAACTTGCCCAGCTTCCCGCCGACACTCGGGTTTATTGTGCCCATGAGTACACACTTTCAAACCTCAAATTTGCCCTCGCGGTCAATCCCAACAATCGCGAGCTCCAAGACTATAACGAACGTGCGATGCAGTTACGTCGCCAAGACAAAGCGACAGTTCCCTCCACCATCTCCTTAGAACGCGCCATCAATCCCTTTCTACGCCCTAGCGACACTGAAATTGTCGATAACATAAAACAGCATTTTAGCAGTCTAAATCACGCAAATTTAGACGAACTCAGCAGTTTTACCTTACTCAGACAGTGGAAAGATAATTTTTGATCACAAAAGCAATATTATAGATTGAAATTCAAACAGTTTTTCTCATTTTTGATGATGTAAGTCAAAAATGGCCTTACATTATGTACGATAATTAAGGGACAAGATCGAAAAGATCCCATAGAATGGCTCGTTTTGCGTGAAAACTTTGCGCGCTGCGTCGTCTTTATCTTCATATAAAACATACTGTTACTATAAAGAAAAGCGATGCACTAACAGAGGACTACCGTTTTCAATGAGAGTATCACTTTATGTTGTTGTAGGGGGATTTGCCCTACTCACAGGCTGTCAAACATTAGACAACCATGGCGTTAACCAAGCAGAAGTTGAAGCCGTCACAACCGAAAATACAGTCCCAGAATATTACCTCGCAACCGAGGCTCCATCGGCGCAAATTACCGATGTATGGGAGCGAATTCGTCAGGGCATGCAGTTACCGGTTCCAGATCAAAAATTGGTGAATCAATACCGTGATTGGTACATCAAAAATCCACAGCATCTGGCGATCATCTCGGAACGTGCTGCACCTTATATGTACATGATTGTAGAAGAACTTGAAAAGCGTCATCTTCCTATTGAGATAGCTTTGTTACCAATAATTGAAAGCGCCTTTGATCCATCCGCATCATCGACTGGCGCGGCATCGGGTCTGTGGCAATTTACAACACCTATGGCCAGTCATTTCGGTTTAGAAATGAACTGGTGGTATGACGGTCGCCGTGATGTCCCCGCATCAACGACTGCGGCGCTCGATATGCTGGAATACCTCTACGATAAAACCAATAACAATTGGCTTTATGCTATTGCTGCCTATAACTCGGGTGAATCACGGGTGCTCAATGCAATCAAACGTAATGAGAAAAAAGGCTTAAAAACGGATTTTTGGTCATTGGATTTGCCCAGAGAGACAGAACGCTATGTGCCGCAACTGCTCGCACTGGCAGAAGTCATTAAACACGCTGATGAATATGGCATATCTTTAGCGCCAATCGACAACAATCCCACTATTGAAGTGGTTGATATTGATAGCCAAATTGATTTAGCCATGGCGGCAGGTTTTGCTAATATGACCACGCTTGAGTTACAAAAACTCAACCCAGGTTATAACCGCTGGGCTACATCGCCACTTGGTCCGCACACCTTAGTGCTACCAATTGATAAATCGGAAGAATTTAAAAAAGCGCTCGCTGAAACAGAAACCGAAGATAGGATCAGCTGGTTACGTTACGCGATCAAATCTGGCGATAGTATTGGCAAGATTGCTACGCAGCACCATACGACCGTTGCCGCTATTCGCGCCGCCAACGGCATGAAAAGCAACACGATCGTCGCAGGCAAGCATTTGATTATTCCTGTCGATGCGCAAGACAAGCAACTTTATGCCCTGTCAACTAAGCAGCAATTGCCGAAAAAATCACATGCTGCAGTTGAATCAACAAAAATTGCTTATCAGGTTAAGTCAGGAGACACACTCTCTGAAATAGCCCAAGCCCATAAAGTGACGGTGAAACAACTCAGCACTTGGAACAAATTGGCTAAGAATAGCAAGCTACAAAACGGTCAGAAGTTAGTGATCTTAGCACCAAAGGAGCTTGAGCAAACCGCACAAATTCGTACTGTCAGTTACAAGGTAAAATCCGGTGATTCACTTGCCCGTATCGCCAATAAATTTAACGTAACTGTTGCCGAGCTACTCGAGTGGAATAGCCTAGCGCAATCACAGTATTTACAACCAGGCCAAGTGATCAAATTAGTGGTTGATGAAACTAAGTTGAGTGCGTAAGGACTACACTGGCACATAGTTCGAACGGATTAGTGCTATAAATCCTAAGCAAAATTGAGCCATAGATAACAAAAAGGCAGCAACCCTATCGGATTGCTGCCTTTTTCTATTACGGGCTTTCTCTATTATGAGAGGCGGCGTTATTCCATCGTCAGTAATAAGACAACGGGCGCCATAACAACGGCATCAGACTCTAATGCTTTAGCGGCAAAATGCGCTTCTAAGCGAGCACCATCTGCAGGTATTCCTGCAAATGCTTTGGGCGGAATACTAAATGAAGTCGTGATCACTTTCCCTGCCGCCAATTGGCTATCACGTAATGCTTGGGTAAACATCATATCATCCGACCAAGCCCACAGACGTTTGCCCTCTTGCGTTACCAACCACAAATCCGCCGTCATCCCAGAGTTATAACGTAGGCCGACAGCATAGGTTTGTGGATTTGTCACAGTCAATGTCGCCTTAACCGACTGCTTAAAATCGATAAAAGGTTCTAGAGTTAATTCGCCGCGAAGCAAGCCTTGTGCCTTTTCTGCCATCACAGGTTCAGCCTTTAATGTCGGAGTGCTTTTAAGCCCAGAAACATCGAGCGCCAGATCGGCAGCGCGAATAATCTCAGGCTGAACGGCCGCAGCTGTTGTAGTCTCACCCTTGGTTGACTGACTCGTGTCAGCGGCTTCGGGCGCCGAGCACCCAACAAGTTGCCCGCCGACAAAAGCACTCGCGCAAACAAGTAATGCGTAACGCGTTGAAGCAACCATTAAAAACCGCCTAGTTTTTTCAATAAGGAGTCTTTTAATTTTTCCTTAGCTTTGTCGGTTTCTTCCTTTAGCTGATTATTCAGTAAGGCTTTAGTATCCAAAGCATATTCAGGTTTTTGGAAAGTGCCTGTAATCGCCAACGGAATGTCAACTCCAGCCAGCGCATCTTTGTCGCTACCGCCCTGACCCTTCAATGAATTCACTAGGCTAGCGGTTAGTCTGTAGTCCAAGGCTTCAGTCAATAAATTCGCAGTGCCTTTACCATCCAAACGCAGTAAAGGCGAAGACAAGGCAAGATCTGGATTCGTGGCAACGCCATTATCCAACGAGAAACTGCCCGTCAGACTCGAGAAGTCAGTTTTGCGCTCCGCCTTCGTTTCTGGCGATAAGTCGCCCTTTAACTTAGCTTGTGCGCTGCGGATCATCTGTGGAATATTTACCCCGTACAGAGCACCGTCATTAATATCAAAATGACCATTCGCTAACAGGTTTTTCTTTAACTGCTCAGGGATCAAACTCTTACCTTTCCCCTTCACATCAAAGTTGGCTGTACCGGCCAATAAATCCACATCCGCCGCATCTTTCAGCAAAGGACGAATTTGTACGCCCGTCACTTTTTTATCAAATTGATAACTCGCCACTGCTTGACGAGCATCAACCTGGGCGCTCACCAGCAACTGACCTTGATATAAATCCGCATTCAATTTCGTCAGATCTAACACGCCATTTTTAATGCCCACATCCATTAACCAATTTTGAGTCGACAGATTCGCGACCTTAATAGACTTAACAGTCAACTTGAGTTTTACATCAAGCTGCTTAAGGGCTGAGAGATCAGGCTCAACTGCCTGAGTGTTTGCTGCTGGCGCTTGTTCAGCGGTGGCCGCAGCCTCTGTTTTTGGTAGCAGTGTATCTAAATCAATATCACCAACTTGAAAATCAGCATTAATTTGTGGGATTTTCGTACCATAATTAACACCCACTTTACCCGCAGCGGTAATGCTCGCCGCGGTAAGCTGCGCAATATCGACGGACAATTGCTGTTTATCAAGGGCGATTTGAGTTGCTAAGCTGACAGATGTTTCGAGTTTCTTGTTCGGAATACTCTCACCTTCCACCACAGTATCAATTTTCAGCCCATTGATAACGAGTTGTTTAAAGTCTCGACTGAGTTTTAGTTCACCTTTAGCTTCGCTACTTATCGTCATATCCGGCATAGTTGCACTGAATTCAAAGGCGATAGGCGCAAATTTATCTAAGGAGAACTCACCTAGGGTGAAGCTACTTAAGGTAAAGACTTGAGTCTGCTTATTAGCTTCGTCAATCATATTAATTTGGGTATTGGTGATAGAAATGCCACCAATATTAATGTCGTTAAGTTTGGCATTCGATGAGGATTCGGCGGCAGCTGGAGACGCAGTTTTTGGGCTATTATCGCCACTCAACCCATCGAAACTGCTAGTGCCATTTTTACGGGTGACTAAATTGATCGTTGCGCCATCGAGACTCAATTCTGCAATTTCAATTTTCTGACTAAACAACGGCATGAGCGCCACTTCAGCAACGGCTTTTTTGACTTCTAACATAGCCTTAGGCGTAAAACCTTCAGGGTTAGATAAAGACACCCCCCCTAAATTAATACCTATGACAGGGAAAAATGTCCAAGATAAATCGTCAGTAATGACTAATTCACGACCTGTTTGTTTTTTTACGGCATCGACTATTTCAGGTTTAAAATCATTAGGGTCGAAAAAGACGGTGAGATAAACGGTGACTAAAAGAATGAGCGTCACCATTAAGGCTAAGAGCCACTTAATGAATTTCATATAAATATCCTTATCAAAAACAACTTGAATTTATAGCAACTAATGCATTTAGAAATGTTAATTTAAAAATGCAAAGTTCAACATTTCATCACTTACTGCAATACCATTTTCATCGGCATAGAGCATCATACCGGGCTTAACCGTCACGCCCCCCATATCCACAGCCACATTAATTTGGCCTTGACCTAACTTTTCGGTTTTTATCGGCATAGCCCCTAAGGCAAAGACACCTAAGCTGAAAGTATTTAATCTCGCCACATCGCGAACACAACCATTAATCACTATCCCTTGCCAACCATTATCTAAGGCGCTCTGCGCTATGAGGTCACCTAACAATGCGCGGCGCAGAGAACCGCCGCCATCGACAACGAGCACTTTTCCATGCCCATCCTGTGCAAGTATCTCTTTTACCTTTGAATTATCCTCGAAGCACTTTACTGTGACTATCTCGCCCCAGAAGAGCCGTTTACCACCAAAGGGTTTAAATGCAAGGGGAAGTAACTGTAATTTAGACGGATAGTGGTCGAATAAATCTGGTAGTAGATCAAGCATTTGAATCTCCATGATAGTCTATAACTTTAGACTACTCATAATTGTAGACCCCGACAAGGTCAAAGCAAAAATCAGCGGAATTTTTTATTTCATTTTAACGTGCAAAGGCTTGGTGTATATTTGCATAAGCATTATAATCTGCGATAGTTAACGTCCTATGACACTCTTTAAAGTTTCATAAATTTGTTCCCACACCTCTTTGTTATAAAGCGAAAACCAAATGACAACTGATCTTGATTTACAGAGCGCAATCGCAGCTCTTGATGAGTATGGATATGATAAGAAAGTCTCAACGGATCTTGAGCAAGCACGTAACAAGCAACAAATGGGTAAATATATTAAATCTCTCGACTATAGTTTACGTCGATTATTGATATTACAAGAAACCGTTAATGAGTTAGTGGAAGAAAAGAAACATCAATTAGCTCAGCAAGAGAATATTCAAACCTACAAAACAAAAATCATTAACTTGTCGAGAGAATTTAACATTTCTTACGATGAAGTATTAGCGCTGATGGCATCATCTAAATCTAAGAAGTAAGTTTATCGCCATTGTGCTCTATCACCACGCAGTTAAATTGTTTGATTAACATCTGCATATGCCATATAACGAAATATATACTTTTTCGGTTATATGGCAGAATTTTCGGCTTTTCATTATTCGCACAGTGTTAACGATTTCATTTCATAAGTAACAATGCCAACTTATGTTAAGCTCACACTATACCTGTCTAGCGATTTTGCATAAAAAAGCAGAGCCTGAGCTCTGCTGATTTATATCAATATGCGAACTTATTTGCTCTGCATTAATTGGCGAATATATTTCACTGGTGCACTACCATAACTCAAGAATGTTTCGTGGAAGGTTTTAAGGTCAAAATCTTTACCTTGCGATTTTTTGTATTCTTCACGGAAATCATAGATTTCTCGATAACCTGAATAGTAACTCGTCAGTTGCACTTGACTAAGTGTCGCACGGCGCCACTTACCTTCGGCTTCAGCTTGCTGTTGGAAGGCTTCATTCATCATCAGGGCAATAGCTTGGTCTTCAGTCATGCCTTTCACATGAATGCTGTAATCCAAAATAGTGTTACAGATAACACGTAAATTCCACTTGTAGTACATCAACCACATTTCAGGCTCAAAATTGCCATAGCCTTCTTCTAACATCATACGCTCGGTATAAACCGCCCAACCTTCGACCATAGCGCCATTACCAAATAAACTTTTCACTAAACTCGGAGATTGATTAGAGTAAACGAGTTGAGTGTAGTGCCCTGGGATAGCTTCATGAATATTGAGGATTTGCAGGATCCAGTGATTATATTCACGCAAGTAACTCTCGGCGGACTCATCACTCATGCCATCGAGCGGCGTCACGTTATAATAAGTATTGCCTGACTTCTCATAGGGTCCAGGAGCACTAATTGACGCACCGGCATAACCACGCATATATTCGGGCGTTTCACGGACAACGAGTGGCTTTTTTGGATCTAATGTGACTAGTTTTTTCTTATTTACAAATTCAATCAGCTCTGGAATTTGCTTACGCACTTCATTCACGAATTCATCGCGCTGAACATGCTGAGTCGATAATTTATCGATTAATTGGCGAATGGCGAGCTTACTATCAGCAGGCTTTGGCGTAGTAAAATATTTAGGCCATAACTTATCGGTAATTTTGGCCATTTCTCCTTGAACACGATCTTTATCGGCTACGGCTTTTTGATATAGCTGTTTCGCCGTCATCCCCGCTTGTATATCAAAGGCAAATTTTTGCTCGTATAACGCCTCGCCAATTCTAAAACTACGTGCCCCATCTTTTTTAAGTTGAACCACTAATTTGTCTAACCAAGCGATATGGTCATTAATCGCCGCAGTTGCCGCATAGAAACGCGTTTTAAATAACGCTTTTTCCGCATCAGTCAGACCTGAGTCGACGACCTGTTTTAATAGGTCATCGGAAAAAACCGAAAATGCACCTTGATTCTGCAGCACTGCTAACTCAGTGTGCTCCAATGTTGGTTTGCTAATGTTCGCCTGCGCGGCAGCATAATAAGCTGGCACATTTTCTAAACGCGCTAATACCGAACGTAATCTGTCATCTAATGGAGCGAAATTTTCATTGATGATTTGGGCAAAACCGCCCGATACGTTGTAGCTTGAAGGATCCCACTGCCAGGATTTAAAACTGTCAATTTCCCATGCCATGCTACCGAGTAAATTGTCGATCAGATAGTAATCAATCAGTTCATTCGGCGTTAGCGACTTTTGCTCGAACTGAGTCAATTGCGCTTGCTGAGCTTTCACAAACGCTAAGGTCTTTGCTCGACCTGCTGCATCGGGGATTTCAAGGTAACCATCGTTAACATGCTTGCCACTGTATAAGGCCCAAGTCGGTGATAATTCCCACAATGAATCAATAAAGGATGCTGAAAATTGCTCAAATGAGTGGGCTTTAACTTCAGGTGCGACCACGGGCGCGGTTTGACTCGTATGGGACTGACAACCAGCAAGGCTGGCCAGCGATAGCACTATCGCAAGGGAAATAGCGTTTTTTTTCATTATTATGGGTCCTTTGTTGAGATTTATCAGGCATACAAAAATTACCTCAGTTAATCATATTGTCCCAATAATTGCAGCTATGTTAGCCATGAATACATGCGCGGTTACAAAATTGTAAGTTCTCAATATTTTGCCGCCTATCATTCGCCTATTCGACGTATAAGCCCCTCTTTACCAAACACACACAAATAATGATAATCACCTATTCTGTTTCACCTCCTGCTATAATATCGCCCTGCTCTACTGTTCATGCTTTAGCGTAACAGTTTGCTTATACATTATTGACCTGACCCTTTACCTGAGACATTCAATGCCATTTTCCAAACTTGGATTAAGCGATCCGATTTTAAGAGCCATCACTGAGCTCGGCTATTCTCAACCTACTCCGATCCAAGAAAAAGCCATTCCGGTGATCTTGAAAGGCAAAAACCTGCTTGCTGGCGCGCAAACAGGTACAGGTAAAACCGCCAGTTTTGTGTTGCCAATACTGCAAATGTTCGCCGAGATGCCGAAAATCCGTGCTAAACGCGTTCGTGCATTAATCTTAACGCCAACCCGCGAATTGGCCGTTCAGGTAGAAGACAATATTGCCAAGTACGCAAAATACCTGCCGCTGACGTCTATGGCCATGTATGGTGGCGTGGATTCCGCACCGCAGAAACAACGTCTTATTGAAGGCGTCGATATTCTGGTGGCAACACCCGGTAGATTGCTCGATATGTACACCCAAAGAGCGATTCATTTCGATGAAATCTCGGTATTAGTCCTAGATGAAGCCGATAGAATGCTCGATATGGGATTTATCGAAGACATCAATAAGATTATCGAACGTCTGCCAACAGAACGCCAAAATCTGTTGTTTTCGGCAACCTTATCTAAGCAAGTGCGCTTTTTAGCGAAAACAGCGGTTGAAAACCCTGTCGAAATTGAAATTGCCCGCGACAGCGCAAACGCACCACAAATCGACCAATGGTTGATCACTGTCGATAAAGATAAAAAGTCGGCCCTGTTAAGCAAACTCATCACTGAGCAAGCGTGGGAACAGGCACTGATCTTTATCCAGACGAAACAAGGCGCCGCCAAACTGGTTAGCCAACTCGAAAAACGTGGCATTGCCGCCGAAGCCATTCACAGCGGTCGCAGCCAAGCGGTACGCGAGCAATTATTAGTGGATTTCAAATCTGGCAAACTACGCTTTTTAGTCGCGACTGGCGTTGCTTCCCGCGGTATCGATATCGACGCCCTCACCCGTGTGGTCAATTATGATTTGCCCGATGAAGCCGATGATTATATTCACCGTATTGGCCGAACCGGTCGTGCTGGCGCCTGCGGCGAAGCCATCTCCTTTGTTTCTAAAGATGATTTTAGGAATCTATGTGCTATCGAGCGCCGTCTAGGTCACCTCATAGTGCGTAAAGAAATTGAAGGCTTTGTGCCGAACAAAGAAGTGCCTGTGTCTATTCTCGATTTTGTGCCCAAAAATACTACGCCAAAAACCTTTAAAACTCGGGCACCTGAGGCCAGATCCTCGCGCCCCGCGAAGGAAGGCTCCTTTGAAACCGCCCATGCGAAAAAGCATCGCAGCGCAAAATCAAAGCCAGAGGTTAAAGCCAATGTAACACGGCCGCAATCTATTCAGACTGACAATGGTAACGAGACAACGGGTCGCAGCGCGCCCTTTAATCCGTGGAATAGCGGCCCTAAAACTAAGTAATGACTCAGTACAAGTCGTGACTTATTAGATATAAAAACTCATTAAGATAGAAGATATTAGCATGATTACATTTAGCACAAATCTAGGCGACATCACTATAGAACTCGATTTTGAACATGCGCCTGTCAGTTCAAAAAACTTTGTTCGCTATTGTGAAGAAGGCTTCTTTGAACACACTATTTTTCACCGAGTAATCAAAGGCTTTATGATCCAAGGCGGCGGGTTTACCGCAAAAATGAAGGAAAAACCGACCCACGAGCCTATCGTTAACGAAGCCAACAAAGGCCTAAGTAACACCATAGGCACAATCGCTATGGCTCGCACCGATGCGCCTCACTCGGCCACCGCGCAATTCTTCATCAACACAGCCAATAATGACTTTTTAGACCATACCGCCACCACCAATAACGGTTGGGGCTACGCGGTATTTGGTAAGGTTACGGCGGGAATGGACATTATCCAGCAGATTGAGAAAGTCAAAACCACCACGGTCGCTGGCCACGAAGACGTGCCCCGTGAACCTATCGTCATCGAGAAAGTAACGATTAATATCCAAAGTTAATTTTTAAAACAACAATATTTTTTCGTTAATATGATTAATCGCGCAGTTTTAGTTGAGCGATTAATCATTTCCCCAAAGTTATTTAGTTAACTTTCCCGTACTATTCAACGCAAATTCATTTTATATAAACCTAAAAACACTAAATCCCCAATACAAAATCACTTAGTATAAAATCAACTGATGGATTATTTAAGCGTTGCCATTATTGACTTAAGACTACTACATATAAAATTAACCTCACAATATAGACCTCTTTCAAACAATGTTATTCATCATAAAAGCTGAAAAACAGCAGCACATACCTGACATCAATATCTTATACTAGCCGCACAAGTTGATAATATTAAAACAATACACCAACCATAATCCTTATGGTAAAAAGAGGCTTAACTTGCCATCTGATATAGATAAAAAAACCATATCTGTATCTATTATCATTTCTTGCTAATGCTTATTATCCCTATTTATTTTTAAGCCAGAATCATTACTACCTTAAGCAGCGAATCCTATTAAGATAAGCAGAGAAAGCTTGCTATAGTGATCAGAAAATGATGTTTCTATTGGATTCTAATAAGCTATATCGTAACTTCTGTGCCTTTGTTGATGAAACCAGAACTCTCATGACAAAACTTTTGACTAGAGATAGCGTCTAAGCATTTAGGGAATTTATTTTGAATAATAGAAAAGGTAGTCTGTTTATGGTTGCTGCGATGGCAGCATTTTCTATTGAAGACATGCTGATCAAATCCGCAGCAGAAACCACCTCTATCGGCCTCATTTTAGCGCTATTTGGCCTAGGTGGAATGTTGATTTTTATACTGTTAACCTGGCGAAAGGGTGAAACTGTGCTTCATCCTGCAGTCTTGTCTACCCCCATATTAGTACGTGCACTATGTGAAATCGTCGGCCGATTCTGTTTTGCTTTAGCCATCACGTTAACGCCACTCTCAAGTGCATCCGCTATTTTGCAAGCCACACCTTTAATCGCCATGCTTGGCGCGGCATTGTTGTTCGGTGAACAAGTGGGTCATAAGAGATGGCTTGCAGTATTGATTGGTTTTATGGGTGTGCTGATGATCATTCGTCCAGGACTTGATGGTTTTGAGGCCACATCTTTATTCGCCGTTATCGCTACCTTAGGTTTTGCAGGACGCGATTTAGCAACACGCGCAGCTTCTCCCGTGTTATCTAATATGCAGCTTGGAGTGTATGGTTTTTTTGTGTTGATTCCTACAGGCTTAGCGATACTGATTTACCAAAATGAAGCAATACAGTTTAGTGCTACCGCAGCAATACAGATAATTGGAGCAATCGTCTTTGGTGTAATGGCTTATAATGCGCTGACAATCGCTATGCGCACTGGAGATGTATCGGTAGTAAGCCCCTTTCGTTATACACGTTTACTCTTTGCCTTAGCTTTAGGAATATTTATATTTGGAGAATCCCCAGATTTGCTGACTATTCTGGGAAGCCTACTCATAGTATTAAGTGGCGGCTATACCTTAGTTCAAGCGCGTAAAAGAATGACGACGAATAACATACCTAATGCGGCAAAAACCTAAGGACTCGCAAAAAATAGCTAATCGAGTGTCAGAAATGCTTGGTTTTACCAAGGACACAGAAGGAGAACAAAACGGCGATTTTGCCCAGTTTTTGCCAAAAAGCAACAAAGGGAATCAGTAAGATACTGATTCCCTTTGCTTTAATTTGGCGGTGAGAGAGGGAGTCGAACCCCATGGTCTTATAACAAAATAAGAATAAGTCGTTTATTTACAGTTGGTTACGTGCAATTCATTTCAAAAACAAAAGCAATTGCTTATGATGATTGACTATATTTTTGAAGCCAAACAATGTCAAGCAAGACTTAATAAATTCCTCACAAACAATAAGTAACCCACTTCTCAACACGACTCCTTGAATATTGCAGTATAAAATCGTGAGGTCACGATTTTCCATAAATCACCAAATCGTGAGGTCACGATTTCCCATAAATCACCCGAAACGTGAGGTCACGATTTCACTAAGTTCGATGCCGATGATTGACCAATGGCAATACTGGGCCAAATCGTGAGGTCACGGTTTTCTGCAAATCACCAACTGGTAGAGCAGCACCAAATTACCCAGTTTCAAACAAGAAAAAAACCAATAAAATAGGGCTAATTGGCAAACAGTGTTATGCCTATCCAATCTCTAGTTGCCGACTCGGCAAGGACTACATTTTCTCCACGATGTAGACAGTCAACTGTTACTTCTGAAAGCTCCCCAGCTCTTCCCGGTACATTAATAGCCACTGTGCAACATTACAAAAACTTGCTCAACTTACACGTTGTAGTAATGAAGCTCAAATAAGTTATTAACTCGCTTTGGGGCATGACTAATCCGCAGGACTTGCTACCAAGGACTTTCGTAAGGTCCAGCTCCCGTCATTATTATCAATACATTCAATGACATCGGCATATTGCCATTTTAAGTCTGCAAGATATTCATCAGGTATTCTGAAAAAAGCCTCTCCGTCTTCGGTTCTTTCGATTTCTACTTTCATTGTTTTCCCTCTTTAATAAAGCTTTAGTCCTGTCGATAGGCGTAGTTGATTAAATCGTTTCATAAAACGTAATCGTTCCAAGACTTCTGCCCGATTAAGCAACTTGCTAGCGAACGGGCATACCCAGTCTAATGACGTTGTTCATCGCCTTCACACCGGCCAATGCCTCTGCGACTTGCCCATTGTAATCACGTAAACTCAGCATTGGACTATTCAACTGTTTATATCGGCCCATGGCGGTCTCTGCTAGAGAGCGCTGGTGATAGCCGTTATCAATTTTCCATTGTTTCAGCTGACCCGCTTTCAGTGCTTCTACCGCTTCATTGCGTAGATGCCCCTTTTCCCATAACCCCACATTTGAGCGCGGTGGGATGGTAGCTTTGCAGCCTTTACGTCACAGTAACTGATAACAACCCTTTGTATCATAAGCCCCATCTGCCGATACCTGCGTTATCTTTCGCCGTAAAGGATTGAGTAAAGTCGGCAGTACTTCATTATCGCCTACTGACACAAGACTGACTTCAGCGGCAACGACTTCGTGAGTGCTTGCATCTATGGCTAAGTGCAACTTGCGCCATGTACGGCGTTTTTCGCTGCCATGCTTGCGCGTTTTCCATTCGCCTTCACCAAACACTTTCAGGCCCGTGGCATCGACAGCAACATGCGCTATCGGTCCGCGACTGGGGTTGCAGTACTTGATATTGACTGTCTTAGCGCGTTTACTGATAGAAGTGTAATCGGGAGATTTAAGTGGCACACTCATCAACGTAAACAAAGAGTTGAGAAAGCCTTCTAGAGCGCGCAACGATAAATTAAAGATGCCTTTGATCATCAACGCGGTTTCAATCGCCACATCACTATAGCTAAACCCGCGACCACGCCCGCCATGATGCTCATGGCAGTACCACGCTTTTACTGCAGCTTCATCCATCCAGAAAGTGAGCAAACCACGGTTCACTAACGCTTGGTTGTATTGCTTCCAATTAACGATTTTACGTATTGATTTGCCCATGTAGCCGTCCTTAAGGTGAGTCAGGAGATCTGATCATGGCAACACCGATTAGTTCACTGATTTGTTCAACCGGCAACAACGCCCTGTCGATACCTTGTCGTATTAATAAAATTGTCGATACCTTGTCGTATTAATAAAATTTGGTCAACTGGCAGTAGAAAAAGGACTATGCTGATCAGATCAGCAGCATGTGTTTTAGGTCAATTGATTTAGGAAACAAAGCCCCTCTAAGGCTCTGTTACGAATTTATTCAAGAGATAACATAGCAATACGAAGCAATCTTGTGAATAATTAAAATGTTGACACTAAACAGCAACATTGATGCAAAAATGCAACAAAGGCGCCTAATAAGATAAGCAAATGGCTTTAAATTGTAAAATATTGATTAAAAATGACTTTTTCACTTGACAGATAATTAGTCGTTTTATTAAAATGCTTTATCTCTTTTATTGTTTGTTAATGGCTATATTTTCAAGATTAGAGATATAAACAAGCATAAAAACAGCTAACAAAGCTTATTAGACTGGTTACTTTAAATTCTAGCGATTTTTGCTAGAATTTGGTAACGTGAAAATAAATTTTTTGAAAACAATAATACAGATATGATTTTTAATTTTTTCAATTAAAGACGCATAACTTTTTATAGGACTCGGAATGTCTATAGACTATGTGGGAAATCAACACTATAAAAATTAAAACTCGTTCTTTCTTAAATATAACGAACTAAAAAATCACGCAAATTTAGTTTTTGACTGATATCTTAATATATCTAAACAGCATTTCCCGCCCCTTATACCCTACTTTTTAATTTACATTATGTGGCGAATCCACTTATAAAAAGCCGTATACGAAATTGCGTATTTGGTCCAATTTTCACTGAATATTATAATTTTTAAGATTAAAAATGTAAGTTATATTCTAAATATATTAAATGCTGAAATGTTATACCACTTCTATAACTTATGAAATTACGTGTATAATGACTCATGAAAAACCATTAGCAACAGAGCTTCTTTGCTACCGCTAGTGACCGACTAGCGGTATGTTAATTCTAATGCCGCAGCGTCCGGAGGGAGCCTTAACCCCATTTAATTAAATCAATTTATTCCTATCGAAAAATATGGTCTCCACTTAACATCTCCAAAGTGCACCTAAACGTAAAATAACTATTTCTGAAATTATTTCAGTTGACCTCATCCAACAGCATCCTAAGAAGCAAGGTTACTTGCTGGTAGTATATCGATGACTTATTCATATTGATTTTCTTCTGTCTTAATAAACGATGCCGGCACTGTTATTTGATACTGTCCATCGTAACGGCCATGAGCCACCACCTGACGCTTTCCCGCACCGAGCGTGATTTGCTGCTCATCTAGCCTTTTGCTCCACTGGTGTTGATAGTAGTGGCCTAAAAAGAGAAATACGCGATTAGCTTGTACGGCTTCACTTCGATTCAGTATTGACTGTATTTTACGTGGGCTGAGATTCACTAACCCTTGAAACAGCTCCGCGGCATGCTCAAAACTGATATGTTTGTCAATGGCATTGACAACCTCATAGGCTGCAAGCTCCGCACAACTTACCTTAACTTCCCTATTGTTCACCCCTATAGTAATAAAGTCTTTTCCCAACGTTTGGGTCAGCTTGCAACTGGTATAGAAAAGCCAGTTTTGCTCCTCCAATTCGCGGAACCACTTTGGCAACGCCAGCTTACTTTGACAGCCAACCCAAACTTGCTCGCTGCTTAGTTGAAGATAATGACTAAGCCCTTGATGTGTTAGGCTACTGACTCCCGCAAGGTGAACAGGAAGCTTTAGCTGCTCATTCACAGCCTTGAGCGCTTCAACCCAATGAGGCTGTAACTTGCCTGTTGACGCAGGACGAACGTAAACCCCCGCACTTATCTTGTACAACCAACCACTCTGCACATATTTTCTCACCAAAGATGAGCTAATCTCATTTTGTGTTAACCACGACTGAAGCACTACCGCACCAGGGCTCGTATGATTAATCAGCCAGTTTATTTTTGATGACATAGTTGCACCATAAGTACCAAAATATAGAGTAAATTAAACCAAATATAGAAACAGAAAAAACAGAGTGTATAAATTGTAATTACTCAGCGTGACATCATTAAGTTGAATATAAAAAACTGCCCAATTTTAGGATACTACTAAAGCTGTCCACAGGGAAAACGTGTCCTGTTTGAACGTAAAGAGAAAGGGATCCAGATTATTCCCATATTTCTAAGCCGCCTGTGCGGCGGTGAACGGCATAGTTGCACCGTTTGCACTCATCCACTTTTTCTAAGCCGCCTGTGCGGCGGTGAACAAGCACTTTATTTGCCCTATCCATACGTGATTTTTCTAAACCGCCTGTGCGGCGGTGAACCCTTGAACGCGCAAGGCTTATACCCTGTGTTGTTTCTAAGCCGCCTGTGTGGCGGTG
>Ga0172380_10001995_pt1 | contig 33364 bp, 25 predicted proteins | sample Leawe162metaG_FD_119747 | JGI IMG/M metagenome (GOLD analysis project Ga0172380, IMG submission 119747) | Leachate microbial communities from a municipal landfill in Southern Ontario, Canada - Leachate well 162 metaG | ecosystem: Engineered > Solid waste > Landfill > Unclassified | place... | reverse complement strand
ATCAATCAGAGGAATCACAGGAAAAAGTTTGAAAGTTGTAAAAGAATATATTAAATTGTATAAAGATTTGAATCCTAAAAAACACTAAAATTAGCGATAGGACAAATGTCCGTATTGTAAATAAATTTATAAATATCTCCGTATTTTATAAAAGGTGCCGAATCCGGCACCTTTTTTAGTTTGCAACAAAAGTATTTCTGCTGATTTACTTCTTTCTTCAGGCGGTTTAAGGGAAAATTTCTATTATATAGCCAATAAAGTACCAAAAAGTAATAATAGTACTTACAAAATTCCACAAATTCAAAGCTATTTAACTAAAGACAAAGTCCTAATATTTAGAAAGTTTCCTGAAATCAGGACACAAATATTCCCCCTCGCATGTATGCGAACCCCTTCCCGATATTCCGAATGTTCTCCTGCATTTATGCAGACCCCCTCCCGACATTCCGAATGCCCTCCTGCATTTATGCAGACCCTCATTTCCAATCTATATTTGAGGTTTTTGGTTATTTCAAGGGAGATTTTGGCTTTTTTCCGTATATTTGTAGGTTTATTGCGGAATTAAAAGAAAAGATTATTTTGGAATAGGAAAAGCAAAAGAGAAGAGAAATTATTAACTGAAAGGAGTCCGGATATGAGGCAGCCAATTTCAGCTGATTATCATAAAATTTTGATTCATAAAACCAAATTTTCGATGAACCATTACAATTTCCGCATATTATATAATTTAAAATAATTATATTACAAATATTTATTAACTTAAATTCCCTCGATATGAAATCGAAACTACTATTTGTATCCTTTGCAATAGTTTTTGCTTTAGGAATCACCAATTTCTTAAAGGCACAAATTAGCGTCGAAGGAAAACCCCTCAGCAACACTTATCAACTGAAAGCAAATATAGAGACATTCACGATGCCTTCTTTTGATGTTGAAAAGATGTTAAGGGAGGATGCTTTTGAATCACAGTTTAAAGATATACCTCCAAGATTCGGAAAGGATTTTGACGTAAACTTTGGTTATAAAAATTCAGGTACAATTGATATTTTGCCAAACGGAACTAAGGTTTGGAGATTAGCAATTAGATCTCCGAAAGCAGTATCTATCAACCTGATATTCGATAAGTTCAATCTGCCAAAAGGTTCTACATTCTTTATTTACAGTAAAGACAAAAGACAGGTATTTGGAGCTTATACGGATATAAACAATCAACCTTCAAATATATTCTCAACAACTCCATGCATGGGTGAAGAAATAATACTTGAATATAATGCCCCTCTTGGATTAAGAGATCCTGAAATCAACTTATCATCTGTAATTCATGCATATAAGAATGTATTTAACTATATGCCGAATAAAGATTACGGTACTTCAGGAGCCTGCAACCGGAATGTATTCTGTCCTGACGGTGATTCGTACAGAGATCAGATTCGTTCAGTTGCTCTGATTATAAACGCTGGAGGTACACGCTATTGTACAGGTTCGATGGTTAATAACACAAGATTTGACGCCACCCCGTTTTTCCTCACAGCAAACCACTGTATATCAGGTCAAAATGTTGCTACCTGGGTTTTCGTATTTAAATATGAAGCCCCAACTTGTCCAAATCCGGGAGGTGACGGTCCATTAACATTCTCAATAAACGGTTCAACTCTGCTTGCAAATAATTCGCATTCGGATTTTGCATTGCTGAAACTCTCCACCAAACCTCCTCCAAACTATAATGTTTATTATAACGGATGGAGTCGTTCTAATGTTCCTTCGACTGGTGGTATTGGAATACACCATCCTGACGGTGACGTAAAGAAGATATCTTATGCACAACAAACTTATACTCCAACATCTTATAACAATCCTGCAATACCGGGAGATAGTTCACACTGGCATGTTTTCTGGACGACAATGCCGGGTTCCGGACAAATTGCTATTACGGAAGGCGGTTCATCGGGTTCTCCTGTATATGATCATAATAAACGTGTAATTGGACAGCTTCACGGCGGTCCTTCGTCATGTACTGCTACTGATAAATCAGATTACTACGGAAAGTTTGACCGTTCGTGGAACTACGGAACAACACCAGCAACGAGACTTAAAGACTGGCTCGATTCAGCTAATACAGGCGTTATGTTTGTAGATGGTTACGATCCGAATTCAGTACCTTTAAATACATATTCACTGCAATCACCCGCTACAGGCACTACTGTAACATCAGTTCCCGGGTCAAATACAGTTTATACTTTTAACTGGGATACATCTTCAGCCGCGGCAACATACAAATGGATTTTTGGTACTTCACTTCCGACAAGACAGCTCACTATACCAGTTCAGACAAAACCGTTCAATATTACTCTTGGGAAACTTGATTCATTATTGACAAATCTTGGAGTCCCGCAAGGCGGCTCAATAAACGGTTCATGGGATGTTTGGGCATTCAGGAATAACCCTCCAGCAAATGATTCAATTAAAGCATCGAACGGACCAAGAACAATAACATTCACAAGAATACTACCTCCCCTTTCTACATTCTCACTCGTAAGCCCTGCTAATAATGCAAGGCTGGAAACCGAAATGGGAAGCGCATTACCGGTAAAAATTAACTGGTCTAAATCAGGAGCAGGAACTACGTATAAATGGTTTTATGCTTCACCGAATTTTAGTTCAACTGCAAATATAAAATTCCGTATTACATCCGATAACAGCGGATTTGATAGTTTGCTTACAACAACAAAAGGAAATCTTGATTTGCTGCTTGCCGGAATTGGAGTTGCACAGGGAGATTCATCTGTTGGTCAGTGGCGTGTGTATGCATACAGCGGATCTGATTCCCTCGCTTCGTCTCAGACAAATAATATTACATTTAAAAGACTTCCGATTTCTATAATAACAATTGGTACAGGAACGACTTCAAGCAATTTTCCTTTCACAACATATTGGAAAGATGGAAGAACTCAGTATCTGTACCTTGGTTCTGAATTAAATATTGGCTCAACAATGGCAATTTCGCAGATTGGTTTTGATGTAATTTCAGTTGGAGGTCCTGCAATGACAGACTTTAAAGTATCATTCCAGAATACAACAGCAACAACGCTTTCTGGATTTGTAAATGATAACTGGACATTGGCTTACAATCCTCCATCGTATGCGCCAACAGCACCTGGATGGAATATGATTCAACTAACTACACCATTCACTTATACAGGCGGAAACTTGCTTGTGGATATTTGTTACAATAACACTACCTATACCTCGTATTCAACAGTAAACTGTACAGCAGCACCGGGAATGTACTGGGGTAGATATAATGACCTCACAGAACCAAATGGAGGTTGTGGATATACGGCATGGACTTTAACAACAGGTCCTGTAGGTAGAGCTAATACAAGATTACAGTTTACACCCGTTACAGGTATCAGCAATCACAATCAATTTGGTAGTCCTATCAATTATTCTTTATCACAAAACTATCCAAATCCATTCAACCCTGTAACTAAGATTAACTTCGCAATACCGAAACAGGGAATAGTTTCACTGAAAATATATGACGTTCTGGGCAGAGAAGTAAAAACACTCGTAAATGAAATCAAGTCTGCCGGCTTCTATTCAGTTGATTTTAACGGTAACGATTTTGCAAGCGGTGTTTATTTCTATAGGCTAGAATCAGAATCGTTTAGAGATACGAAGCGCATGCTGCTTATTAAGTAAGGTACATTTAGATTCATATTAAAGGCGTTCAAATATTTGAACGCCTTTTTCTTTCCTAAAGTATTTTAGAATCCGCATGAAAGTAACGATTCTGAATCTCTGAATCCTAATTGAATTTATTGCCTTTTTTCTTTTCCCATTTATCAATAATATTTCTAATATTAAATAAATCATAATTATTATTATATGGCTAAATTAACTTTAGACAATCTTATCGAAAAGAACTTAATCAAAGGCAAAAGAGTTTTAGTACGTGTGGATTTCAACGTTCCGCTTGATGAAAACAGAAAAATTGCTGACCCAAAAAGAATAAATGAGAGTATGGCAACAATTAATGCAATTACTAAAAACGGCGGTAAATGTATACTAATGAGTCATCTTGGAAGACCAAAAGGAGAAATAAACCCCAAATATTCTCTTAGTGTTGTTGCCGAATTCTTTGCAGCTATCCTTAACAAACCTATTTTATTCTCCGATGACTGTATCGGACCTGATAACAAAACTGTTATAGACAATATGAAAGAAGGCGATATTCTTTTACTTGAGAACCTGCGATTCTATAAAGATGAGGAGAAAAACGTCCCTGAGTTTGCAGAAAAACTGGCTGCTAATGGTGACATATTCATAAACGATGCTTTCGGAACAGCTCATCGTGCTCATGCGTCAACAGAGGGTATCACACACTTCATCAAGCAATGTGCAGCCGGATATCTGATGGAAAAAGAGCTTCAATATCTTGCTTCTGCTATTGATAACCCAAAACGTCCTCTCTGTGCTATACTTGGAGGTTCAAAGATTTCAGGTAAAATTGATGTTCTTGATAATTTGTTAAAGATAGCAGATAAAATTCTTATCGGCGGCGGTATGATGTTTACTTTCTATAAAGCCATGGGACTTGAAATCGGCAAATCCATTCTCGAAGAAGATAAAGTGGAACTTGCAAAACAAGTCCTTGAAAAAGTAAAATCTTCAGGCAAAGAATTCCTTCTGCCAACCGACATTGTTATAGCTGATAAATTTGATAACTCAGCTAAAACTCAAATAATTGCTTTCGATAAATTCTCAGACGAAACTAAAGAATGGATGGGCATGGATATTGGTCCAGATACAATAATTAAATACAAAGAATCCATATTGAATTCTATGACTATTGTATGGAACGGACCAATGGGGGTTTTCGAAATGGATAAGTTTGCTAAAGGAACTTTCGAAGTTGCTAATGCTCTTGCCGAAGCAACAAAGAAAGGTGCTATTACGATTATAGGAGGCGGTGATTCAGCCGCAGCAATTGCAAAAGCAGGGCTTGAGAAAGAAGTATCTCACGTTTCAACAGGCGGAGGGGCATCACTTGAATTTCTTGAAGGGAAAAAACTTCCTGGAGTTGAGGCACTAACTGAAGTATAGTTTAAATATTAGGGACAATAATTAACTATAATAAAAATGGGGATTAGTTATCCCCATTTTCAATTTCATGATTTCAATTTTCGGTTTTCGGTTTATCTACTAAGGCTACAGAAAATTCACCTTCAGCAGCAAGTTCTCCGCCGACAAAACTTTTATAGGCTTTTCCCTTTAACTTACAGAATCCCCTTCTGTATGATAGAATCTCCATTTCAAAAATAAGTTGATCACCGGGAATAACCTGCTTTTTAAATTTCACATTATCCATTGATGTAAAGAAAGCAATTTTGCTTTCTAGGTCTTCCATTGTATGCATAAGCAAGACACCTCCGCACTGAGCCATAGCCTCAACAATAAGCACTCCAGGCATAATTGGCTTTACAGGAAAATGTCCAACGAAAAAAGGTTCGTTATAAGTCACATTCTTTAATCCGATAATCTTATTATTTTCCGTATCAATATCCAGGATTCTGTCTATTAATAAAAACGGGTATCTGTGAGGTAGGATTCTCATTATCGCATCAATATCAAGTACGCCTTTTGATGATTTAAGCATCTGGAATTTCTTTACCCTTTTGTTCTGTAAGTATAATTTACGAAGCATTTTTGTAAACTCTACATTCGCTTTATGACCCGGACGAGCTGCTAATATTTGTCCTTTAATAGGTGCTCCTATTAAAGCAAGATCTCCTATCATATCAAGTATCTTATGTCTTGCGGGTTCATTCTTAAACCTTAAATGTGTATCGTTTAATATTCCTGAATTCCCCAATGTAATCTTAGAATCAAGATTAAGTTTCTTTTTGAACTTTGTAAATTCATCGTTCTTGAATTCTCTGTCAACAATAACAACTGCATTATCAATCGAACCACCTTTTATCAGGTTGCTCTCAACTAACATTTCGATTTCTTTTAGAAAACAGAATGTTCTTGCAGGTGCAAATTCTTTCTCAAATTCTTCTTTTAGATTAAACAATCCCGAATGTTGTGAACCGAGTGCAGGATTCTGAAAGTCAATCATCACTGTAATTCTGAAATCATTCTTAAGCGGTAAAGCTACAATATCCACGAAACCATCATCAGTATGGTAATGTACTGTATCTTCAATTACAAGATAATCCCTGTCTGCATCCTGCTCAATGATACCTGCGTGATGAAGAGTTTTGACATAATCTTTCGCACTCCCATCCATTACCGGAGGTTCATTTGCATCAAGTTCAACTATTATATTATCAATCTCGCATCCCATTATTGCGGAGAGAACATGCTCGACAGTGTGAATTTCCACTCCTTCTTTAGCTATCGTCGTACCGCGAGAAATATCAATAACGTGATCAATGTCTGCAGGAATCTCTGGAGAATTTTCGAGATCTATTCTCTTGAACTTTATTCCGTAATTTTCGGGAGCCGGTTTAAATGTCATTTTGGATTTATTGCCGGTATGTAAACCAACTCCGGATAATGATGCACTGTTTTGTATGGTTCTTTGTTTTATCAGCATTTCTATTTGTTCTTATCTTCTAATTTTTTGATTCGCTCTTTTAACTTTGGTATTTCTTTAATGTTTACGTCGTCTTTCAGTGCGTCTCGCATGGGCTTGCTTCTGTACCCTGTATATACTCCCGGCTGTGTAATAGATTTAGCAACGCCCACTGAGGCTCCAATAATAACATCATCACAAATTATTAAATGTCCGACAATACCAGCCTGACCTCCTATCATGCATCTCTTACCTATTTTCGTTGAACCTGCAATCCCCACCTGTGCTGCAATCACAGTATCTTCATCTATTTCTACGTTATGAGCAATCTGTATCTGGTTGTCAAGTTTAACACCTCTGCGTAGTATAGTTTCACCAATTGTTGCTCTGTCAATTGTGCAATTGCTCCCAATTTCAACTTCATCCTCTATTTTCACTATTCCACTTTGAAGTATTTTCTTAAACTTTCCTTTATCATCTTTCGCAAATCCAAATCCATCGCTTCCGATGACTGTTCCTGAGTGTACAGTAACATCATTGCCTAATATACAACCGTTATAAACCGTTACATTGCTTTCTATTATGCAATTATTACCAATTTTCACTTCAGATCCTATTGAAACATTAGAATGTACTTCAGTATTATCTCCTATTACACTATTCATTCCAATCTTCACGAAATCATCAATGAAAACATCTTTACCAATTATAACGCCCTCTGCAAGTATGCTATTTGAAGATATCCCAACGTCTTTTATTTTCTTAACTTCAAATATTTCCAGTAGTTTTATAAAAGCAAAGTATGGATCTTTAACTTTAAGAATAGATATATCATCTCTATTTGATGGAAACACAAAATCCATGGATACAATAATAGCACCAGCATTGGTTGTTTTGAAATGCTTCGCATATAAAGGGTTAGAGATGAAAGTAATCTGATCTTTAGTTGAAGTTTCAATCTTTCCAAGTCCTCTTATCTCAAGTTCAGGATCCCCTGTAATGTCTGCACCGATAATATTTGCGATTTCAGATAACTTCACTGGTCCTTACCTTCAACAATTCTCTGAACCTTGACAGTAACATCATATTTTTCATTGACGTATAATAATAATAAATCGCTGTTCCTGTCAAAAACATAATCAAAATCTTCTTTCTTCGCAACGGTTTCGATGGCTTTGAATATTCTATCCTGAACCGGCTTCATGAACTCTATCTGTTTCTGGAAATACTCTCCGCCTTCCCCGAATTTCTGTACTTTAAAATTCGATGCATTAGTCTCAAGGTCTTTTATTGTTTTCTCATACTGCTGTTTCAACTGTTCCGAGAGAATTAACTTCTTCTTTTCAAATTCATCCTTAGTATTTTTTAAACTGTCCTGTAAATCGTTCAACTGCTTTTGCCATTCTTGTACAAGATTATCAAGCTTAATTTTTGCATCTTTAGCTTCCTGCATGTTTTCAATTATCTTTTTTGAGTCAATATAACCGACTTTAGTCTGGGCATAAGATGTGCCTGCACTTACAAAAAACGTAAATATTACAAGAACTAAAGCAACATTGATTCGCATTAATTTCAATTTTATTAACATTAAATTTATAAAATTACTTTAATTTATCAAGTACCTTAAATGTTATATCATATTCTTTGTCACCGTATATCAGAGTACCATCTGCCTTATCAAATACGAAATTAATCTTCATATCTTTTGCTACATTTTCAATTGCCTTGGTAATTTTTTCCTTAATCGGCTTGAACATTTCGTTCTGCTTTTGCAAAAGTTCTTCCTGAACCTTTTGTTTATAAATCGTTAACGCCTCATCCTGGTCCTGCAAACTTTTTTGGAGTCCCTGCATTTCTTCGTTCAACTTTTTCAAATCAGATTCAGATTTTACTATCCCTGATTCAACTGATTTCTGTGCTTCTTCATATCTTGTCTTAAAAGTTTCGGCATTTGTCTTGAGGTCTTTTTCTTGAGCCTGAACAGTATCTATGTAGAGTTTTTTCAGGTTCTCAAGGTCCGCAAGAACTTTTTGTGATTCAGGAAGCTGTTTTAATATTACTTCACTATCGACATAACCGACTTTTATATTCTGCGCACTTACAACACCCGCAAAAGCTAAAAACACAACGAATAAGGCAACTAACTTTAAATGATTCTTTTTCAAAAAATTTCTCCTTGGTTAATTTAATTTATTAATAAAAATTTATAATTCTATTTAACTAAAATCCCCTACCGAACTGGAAGTGGAACAAAAGTTTTGGGTCTTCACCGTCAACTGATTTTCTGTCGAATCCGTAACCGAAATCAAACCCTATCAAACCTACGGCAGGCAGCATTAATCTTGTTCCAAAACCTACAGACCTTTTTAATTCAAACGGATCTACTTTTGCAAAATCAGACCAAACATTGCCGGCTTCAGCAAAAACTAATACAAATATAGGAAACGGATCAAGCGAAAGCGGATAACGAATCTCAACACCGTATTTAAGAGAAACTTTACCTCCGATTGAATTACCAACCGAATTGCGAGGTCCGACAGCTCTATCCTCGTATCCTCTTAATGGTATAGTGTTATAAGCAAGACCATTACCTCCCATATAGAACAATTCAGTTGGCGGAAGGTATCTGTCATCACTTAGAGGATTAACGTAATAAAAATTAAAAGTAGAATACAAAACCAGTTTAGTATTCCTTATTAGCGGAGTATATGTTTCTGCAGTGAATACATTTTTCAGGAATTCTGTATTACCGGGAAGAAATGGTCCGCCTGATAATTCTGTTGTATTGGAAAACTTTGTACCGGTCAATGGAAATGTCGGATCAAATACTGTAGATCTCGAAATAATTTGTCTTAAACTGAACTGATTTCTGCGGCCCGTCTGGTAATAACCACCTCCATCAAGAACGTTGGTTTCCTGATATTTCACTGCCCAGTCACCCCTGAAAAAGTCATCAGGCCATTTAAACCTTCTTCCAATATTTACTATTGCTCCAGTTTCCTGAACATCGTAAGTATATCTTGTTCTGGAATCAAATATATTAAAACCGAGCAGAGTCGGTGTGTTTAAAAACCACGGCTCGGACAGTCCAATAGAGAATGTTCTATAAGTTCCTGCTTCACCGAACTGCCAGGAGAAGTTAAGTGCCTGCCCTCCACCTCCGGAAAATGGTTCCATTATATCAAAGTTATTAAAAGTCAGACCTAATGCGCCTGTTATTCCGAAGGATCCGCTATAACCAATAGATGCGTTAAACTGGTCAGAAGACCTTTCTGCAACAATATACTTAATATTAACTGTTGAATCGTTTGCAAGACTAATATCTTGATTCAATTTTTCAGGATTAAAATAGTTTAGTGCATTAAGCTGCTGCATACTTCTCTTTACATTTCCCCTGTTGAAAAACTCACCTGGTATTGTATAAAGTTCACGCCGAAGAACTTTGTCTTTAGTTTTGTCATTACCTTCAAAACTTATCAGACCCAGTTTGTATTGATTATTTTCTGTTATCTTAATGTTTATATCAACTTTATCGAGACCGACAGAATTATCAGTTACATCAGCCTGAAAGCCGAGGTAACCGTTATCAAGATATAATGAACTTACATCGGTTTCTGTTTCGTTACCATAAAGATTTTGAGAAAACTTCTTCATATTGTACACATCGCCTTTATTCATATCCAGTCTTAAAAGAATAGCGTCATCTGTATAAATTTTATTTCCTTCGATAGTAATATTGTTTACTTTAAATCGTCTCCCTTCCCTGACTCTGATAATAAGATATACATCTTCTTTATCTGGTGAAAGTTTGAACTCTGAATCGACGACTTCAGCATCTTTATAGCCCAGTTCTTTGTAGTACTCTACAACTAATTTTTTGTCTTCTTCCAGCTTTGCTTTGTCAAAACCAGCACTTTCCCAGAATTTCCACCATACTTTCTCTGATGTGTTTTCCAAAGCTTTATATAAATCATCATCAGGAACATCTACGTTACCTTCAAACTCAATTTCCTTTACTGAAAGTTTATTCCCCTCATTTATTTTAATTCTTATTCTTGCTTCGTTGTTTGCTGATATTAGCTTATCAATCTTAATATCTGCCAATGCATAACCGTCCTCAGCATAATTCAAACCTAAATTGTATTCTACATCCTTTAATTTTTGTTCTGAAACAACTTCACCTGCATTTAAACCAATTTTTTCCTTAACTTCAGCTTCGGAAAAATGATCATTGCCGATTATTTCAATATTCTCTATTCGAGGTAGTTCTTCAACTTCAAAGACAAGATAAGCATCTTTTCCAAATTTCTTTTCAACATTCAAGGCTATATTCGAGAATAAACCCAATTTCCACAATCTTCTAATTGCTTCCCGAGTTTCGTCGGAAGGGATTGCGATCTCCATATTTTCTTTAAGACCTGAGTAGGCTATTATCGTTCTGGAATCGTAAACCTTATTTCCTCTTACCGAGATGTTTGCAATTTTGTATGTTGTTTCGAAACCCTGTGAATAAGATTTACTACTAAACGATGTAAATACTGCAGCAATAAATAAAAGATATAAATATTTGTTTATTTTTGTCATTTCTGATTTAAATTACTTTTTAAGTTGTTCACTTACCATTCCGAATCTTCTTTCTCTGGTTTGATATACTTCAATTGCTTTGTAAAGACTTTCTCTTCTGAATTGAGGCCAGAATATTTTATCAATATATATTTCCGTGTAAGCGAGCTGCCATAGAAGGAAATTGCTGATTCTGTACTCACCGCCGGTTCTGATCATCAGGTCAGGATCCGGTATATTCTTTGTAACTAAATAATTCGAAAAAAGACTTTCGTCAATATCATCCTTGTTTATTTTTCCGGATTTACAATCACTATAAAGATCTTTTATTGCATTCAGAATATCCCACCTACCGCTGTAACTAAGAGCGAGATTAAGAGTCATTTTTTTATTATACTTTGTTTTCTCCATAGCATCTTTAAGCTCATCGTGTACTTTTTCCGGCAGTTTATCAAGATTTCCTGTTGCAATTAGTTTTATGTTGTTTCTATGAAGTCTGTCTGCTTCATCTCTTAATCCTTTTATAAGAAGCTTCATTAGAATCGTAACTTCTGATTTGGGACGCTTCCAGTTTTCAGTTGAAAATGTGTATAATGTTAAGAATTTCACCCCAAGCTGTCCGCAAGCTTCGACTATATCCCTAACTGAGTTAACACCCTCCCTATGTCCGATTGCCCGAGTAAAACCAAGGCCCTTAGCCCATCTACCATTCCCATCCATAATTATTGCTATATGCTTAGGAATTTCACCGTTTTCCTTCAGACGATCCTGTATCGCTTTGTCCTTTTTATCTGATGATACCAATTATGTTTATAAATTAATTTTAACCTAATTTCATTGAACTACGGACTTCTTGCATCGTATTTTCTGCGATTAATCGAGCTTTGCTTTCTCCTTCTGTTAATACTTCAAGAACACTGTTTTTGTTCTGTTCCAGAACGGCTCTTTTTTCTCTTAGAGGAAGAAAATAATCCGATATTGCTTTTGAAACTTTCATCTTGCAGTCAAAACAACCCAAAGTTCCTGACTTACATCCAGCCCGAATTTCGGATATTTCCGATGGATTGAATTTCCGATGATAAGTATAAACAAGACAAATATCCGGATTGCCTTTATCGCCCTTTCTAAGCTTACTTGGATCTGTAAATGCCTTTTTCATTTTGGTTTTTATGGACTCTTCATCATCAGAAAGCAAGATTGTATTATCAAGAGACTTGCTCATTTTTGCTTTACCGTCTAATCCCGGAAGTCTAGCAAATTGAGTTACTTTCGGTTCAGGTATCGGAAATATTAACTTACCGTCAGGATTCTTATAATTCTCATTAAAATTGCTTGCAATCTGTCTTGTTATTTCAACATGCGGTACCTGGTCTTCACCAACGGGCACAACATCACCTTTATACAGCAATATATCTGCAGCCTGCAGAACTGGATAACCAAGATGACCGTAAGCAATTGTTTGCAAGTTTAAATCCTTTATCTGTTCTTTTAAAGTCGGATTCTTTTCTAATCTTGCTTTAGTAATCAGCATCGAGAATATCAGAAATAGTTCAGTATGCTGTTTCACTTGTGATTGCCTGAAAATTGGTGATTTATCCGGATCAATACCTGACGCAATCCAATCAATCGCCATCTCAATAGAGTCGTCAAAAACATCATCCGTATTTAGACTCGTTGTAAGCGTATGATAATCAGCAATTAAATGATAATTCTTATAATCATTCTGAAGTTCAACCCAGCTCTCAAGCGCACCAACATAATGTCCAATGTGCAGTTTGCCTGTAGGTCTCATACCAGATAATATTGTTTTCTTATTTTGCGTCATTAGTATCTTGTTCTACTTTGTATATTATTTCACCTTCTTTGGACATATAATATCTTTCTCTGGCTATTTTTTCAATCATGTCATTTGAGTTTGTCAGAGAGTCAATAACTTTTCTTAGTGAATCCTGTTTCTTTTTTTCCTCCGCAACTTGTTTTTCGATCCTATCTTTTTCTTTTTGAAACTTAATCCTTGTTAAGTATCCCTTATCAGAGAAGAATATGAAAAAAAGCATAAAAAGACCGATTGCAATAACAAAAGTAATTAACTTATTATATTTAATAAACCTTAAAACCCTGATGAAAATATTTTCATCATTCTTTCTAATCATATTTCTTTAAAGATGAATCGATTATCTTCTTAATCAGTTTATCAAAATCCATTTTTACTGCCTTAGCCGCCATTGGAACAAGAGAAAGTTCTGTCATTCCAGGAAGCGTATTTACTTCCAAACAATAAAGATCTTTTTCCTCTGTAAGCAAAAAGTCTACCCTTGCATAGACTTCACAATTTAATGCACTATATGCATTTAATGCAAGTTCTTTAGCTCTGTCTGCAACTTCTGCCGGTATCACAGCGGGGCAAACATAAGTTGACTTACCCTTAGAATATTTGTGCTCATAGTCATAAAATCCTTCATGAGGTACAATCTCTATAACGGGATAAGATTCACCATCTATAATTGAAACAGTTAACTCTCTTCCTTTAATGTACTTTTCCAGAAGCACTTTTTCAGAGTAATTAAAAGCTGTTTTAATTCCAAAGGAAAACTCTTCTTCATTATTAGCAATTGATAGTCCGACAGTACTTCCCTCATCATTAGGTTTAATAACTATCGGATTTCCGAATCGAATAATACTTTCATCATATATAACATTATTTTCTCTATAAAGAGCTAACCAGTCAGGAGTAAGGATGTTGTTCTTTTCAAAGACTAACTTTGATAAATCCTTATCCATCGCAACTGCTGAGGACTGTATACCAGAACCTGTATATTTGAGTCCTTTTAATTCAAGCAGGGTCTGTATCTTTCCATCCTCACCAAATTTTCCATGCAGACCTATAAAGACCAATTCTATATCATCAAATAAATCAGAATTTATGCAGTCAATTAATTTATGCGAACTTTCTTTTTGCAATAACCTTATCTTTTCAAGCGTCGGAAACTCTTTAGATACTTTATCCTTAAAAATTAATTCTTCATCAGCTTTCATGTCACCGTATATCGGATCTATAACAACAACATTATGTCCTAGATTTCTTAGTCCTTTTAGAATACCACGACCCGACGATAAAGAAACCTCACGTTCTGATGATAAACCGCCTGTTAATAGAGCTATTTTCATTTATTTTAAGTGTAACATTCAATATAATCAATATAAAATTGTGATAAAATAATGAAATTTTAATAATTTTTAAACTTTAAATGTCCGATATCTAATTTAAAAACCTCAATTATGTAGTTTTAAAATGATATATAATTAAATAAATTAAAGAAATCATGCACAAATTATATACTTTTAAATAATATCCTTAATTCTGAACTTTATGCAAAATTAAGCATCAATTATAGTCAGGTAAAATAATAATACATATATGACAAAACTATTAATACTTTTGTTTATTTTAGGATTACTTCCGTATAACTTATATTCCCAAAGTGAGAATTCAAAATTTGTTAATGTGTTTATTGGTACGGGTTCGGTAGATAACCAGAGCCTTTCCGGAAGTAATTTCCCGGGTGCTGTTTTTCCATTTGGATTAGTTCAGTTAAGTCCCGATACACGCGAAAATCCTGAAGATCCATGCAGCGGATATGATTTTAAAGATAACACAATTGTTGGATTCAGTCATACACATCTTAATGGCACAGGAGTGGCAGATCTTTTTGATTTCCTATTTATGCCCTATGAAGGAGAATTAAAGTGGGTACCGGGAAATGATTCAGTAAAAGGGTATAGTTCAACATTTGAACATGTTAATGAGACAGGTACTCCGGGATATTATAGTGTTATTCTCGACAATGGAATAAAAAGTGAGTTTACAGTAACGGCACACTGCGGAATGCATAAATATACTTTCCCTGAAAACAAACCATATAACCTTATAGTTGATTTATTTCATTCTCTCGATAAAAAGAGACCATACTGGTCATGTAAAATAATCTCTTCTCAGGTTCGAATAATAGACAACAAAACTATAGAGGGTTATAGAATTATAACAGGCTGGGCAAGGCTTCGGAAGGTTTATTTCAAAGCTGAATTTTCAAGACCATTTACCGAAAGTGTCATTAAAGCCGGCAAAAACATTTACGAAAATGCGAGTATTGGAAACGATTCTGATTTAAAGCTCAACCTTATTTTTAACGAAGGCAACACAGAACCGCTTCTTGTAAGAGTTGGAATGTCGTCTGTAAGTCTTGAAGGAGCTCGTAAGAATCTGAATGCTGAAATAAAAGATTTTAATTTTAATAAAATACAAAATGATGTTAAGACTGCATGGGATAGTGAGCTTGCGTGTATTGATATCGAAGGAACACAGAATCAAAAAACTATTTTCTATACAGGGCTCTATCATGCTTTTATTCAACCTAATAATATCGCAGATATAGATAGCAGCTATTTGAATCATAACTTTGATATTGTGAAGGCACCTGACGGAGTGCATTACAGTACGTTTTCCCTTTGGGATACTTATAGAGCGGCACATCCTTTGTACACAATCGTCCAAAGAAAGAGAAGTGCCGATTTCATTAATTCTATGTTTCGACAATACATTGATTATGGTTACCTTCCAATCTGGCAACTTTGGGGTGAGGAGACATATTGCATGATTGGAAATCATGCTATACCTGTAATTGTTGATGCATACTTCAAAGGAATTGAAGGAGTCGACTGGAATTTAGCTTATGATGCCATCAAAGCATCTTCAACTACTCCTCATAAAAATTCCCCGTTTAATATTCTCGATAAATTCGGATACTTCCCTGAAAATTTGCAAACACAATCTGTTTCAATTACACTTGAAATTGCATATAACGACTGGTGCCTCTCTCAAATGGCAAAAGCACTTGGCAGAATAGACGATTACGAATTCTTTTTGAAGCGTTCGCAAAGTTATTATAATCTTTTTGACAAAACTATAGGATTCTTTCGTGCTAAAGACGATAGAGGTAACTGGATAGAACCGTTTGATCCTCTTAAATACGGAGGCAATGGCGGCTATCCTTTCACCGAGGGTAACGGTTGGCAGTACTTGTGGTATGTTCCTCATGATGTGTATAAATTCATAGAACTTTTAGGTGGGGAAAGAAAATTCTCTCAAAAGCTTGATGAATTTTTTACACTTGAAGCGAAACCTGAGGATGTTAACGGTAATGCTTCAGGATTTATAGGACAATATGCACATGGCAATGAACCAAGTCAGCATATAATCTATATGTATAATTTTGTCAACGAGGCTTGGAAAGCACAGTACTACAGTGCAAAAGTTATGAACGAACAGTACACCGTTCTGCCATCAGGTTATTCAGGAAATGAAGATTGCGGACAAATGTCAGCTTGGTATATTTTGAGTGCTATGGGATTCTATCCACTTAATCCTGCGAACGGTATTTACTGTATCGGGTCTCCTCAGCTTGAAAAAGCAGTTATTAATCTAGGTGAAGGGAAAAAATTTACGGTAACGACTAAAAATTTTAGTAAAGAAAATATATATATTCAAAGTGCGAAACTTAACGGGAACAAATACTCAAAAAGCTATATTACGCACATGGATATTACAAATGGAGGTACTCTTGAATTTATTATGGGCAATCAACCTAATAAAAACTGGGGCAGAACAACGATTCCTGAATCAATTTTAGACTAATTTTTTATAAATAAAATTTCATACTATGGATGAATTCATTAAAGCTGCTATAGAGGAAGCAAAAAAGGGTCTTTCAGAAGGTGGTATCCCAATTGGGTCCGTATTAGTTAAAGGCGGAATAATAATAGGCAGAGGTCACAATCAACGCGTTCAGAAGGGAAGCCCTACTCTTCATGCTGAGATTGATTGTCTTGAAAATGCCGGAAGAGTCGGAAGCTACAAAGACACAGTTCTTTACTCAACATTAATGCCCTGTTACCTATGTTCTGGAGCGGTTGTGCAGTTTGGAATTAAAAAAGTAATCGTGGGTGAATCGAAAACATTTCCCGGAGGGCCTGAGTTTATGCGCTCACATGGTGTTGAGGTCACTGACCTTAAAAACGAGGAGTGCATTAAGCTTATGACAGAATTTATAGACGCAAACCCAAAACTCTGGAACGAAGATATTGGAGAACTCTGATATAATATATTCTAAAACAAAAATCCCCGGAGATTTAGCCGGGGATTTTTGTAAAATAATATTTTAGAATAAATTAATCTTCGACCATATATACTTTTGTCATTTTAACTTCAGTAACAGGTTTGTCTTGTGCACCAGTTTTTGTTTTTCCGATTTTGTCAACTACATCCATACCATCTACTACTTCACCAAAAATAGCATGTTTACCGTCAAGATGGGGTGTCGGTGCCAGTGTGATAAAGAACTGTGAAGTTCCTGTGTTTGGACCAGCATTAGCCATCGAGAAAATTCCTTTTTTGCTATGCTTCAAACCAGGTCCAAACTCATCCTGAATTGTTTTCCCTGAACCGCCGCGTCCAGTGCCTGAAGGGTCTCCGCCCTGAATCATGAAACCATCAATAACTCTGTGGAAGATTATCCCGTCGAAGAAACCTTTTTCTACAAGACTTCTGAAGTTATCAGTTGTTAAGGGTGCTTTATCACTGTACAATTTCATTTTAAAATCACCCATTGTTGTTTCGAATTTTACGTAATCCAATTTTTTTGTATCTCCTTTCTTTTCTGTGTCTGTTGATTCTGTTTTTAAACTATCCTTTTTGACTTCTGTTTGAGTTGTTTGGTTTTTCTGTGTATCGGTTTTCTTTACTTCTTCGGTTTTATTACAGCCAATAACAACTACGGAAACAAACATGATTCCGAATATTACAGCAAAAAGTTTTTTCATTTAATTTACTCCTGTATTTTATTGTTTAGAATTGTTTTAAAAATCTTATATCGTTTTCATAGAACATTCTGATATCAGGGACACCGTGCCTAATCATAAGAGTTCTTTCTATTCCCATACCAAACGCAAAACCTGTAAATTCTTCCGGGTCATATCCTACATGCTCGAATACATTTGGGTCAACCATACCACAGCCAAGAATTTCAAGCCATCCAGTGTATTTGCAAATCCTGCAGCCCTTACCTTTACACAAATAGCATTCAACGTCCATTTCAGCGGATGGTTCTGTGAACGGAAAGTAACTTGGTCTAAGCCGCGTTTTTAAATCTTTACCGAAAATTTCCTTCGCAAAGAAATCAAGAGTTGCTTTAAGTTCTCTAAATGTAACATTCTTATCAACATATAATCCTTCTACCTGATGAAACATAGATAGTGATCTTGCACTAATAGCTTCATTTCTATAACATTTCCCAGGGATAATTACTCTCACTGGAGGTTTTTGTGATTTCATAATATGAACCTGGGCGGGTGATGTATGTGTCCTTAATAAATACCTCTTGTCCTTTCCGTCACTTTTCAGGTAAAATGTGTCTTGCATATCTCTTGAAGGATGGTAGTCAGGAGTATTAAGAGCATCAAAATTATGGTATTCATCCTCGATTTCATAACCATCAGCCACTTTGAATCCGATACTCTTGAAAATATTATTAATATCTTCTAATGCTTGAGTAATGAGGTGTTTTGAGCCAAGATTAAACGTTCTACCGGGCAGAGTATAATCTTTAATACTTTCGGACTTTGAATCAATTTTTTGTATTAGCTCCTGTTTTGCATCAAAAAGTTTCTGTGCAATTACCTTCAATTCATTTAACGCCTTACCCATTGCACCTTTCTGTGCCTTGTCCACATTCTTGAAATCCTCAAAAAGATCGTTAAGTAAACCTTTTCGGCTTAAAAATTTTAATCTAAAGCTTTCGAGCGATTCTGAATCAATTATTTGCTTGCCGTATTCAGTAACCTCAGTTTTAATATTTTCGATTTTATCTATCATAATATTGGGTATTATTAAATTTAGCTGAATTATACTAAAATTTACATGATAAAAGAACAATTGTTAAAAATATCATTACTTTAATCAACGAACTTAATTTGTCAGGCTTTTATTTGTGATATAAAGTATTGCACTTTTATTTTTAATCCGATAGATTATTTTGTTTCAAAGATCACCCACTAAACCGTTACAGATTTAACATAATGAACATATTACCTGATGAAATATCTTTAAACATTTATGAAGAAATAAATTCTGTTGTTAAAGATAAATCATTGCCACTTGATAAAGTTATTGCATTAAAAAGAACATTTAAACGTATCTTTGCAGAACTAACGAATAATGAGGAAATATCTTTCTATAGTGTGCAAGCACGAATTGAATATGTTATATCAGTTCATGAACTTGAGCAACCCGTATCCGACAAAATCAGCAGATTAAAAAACTTCATTTTCAGGGTAATTAACAAGAAAATTGAATTCAGTAAAAGTGATTTACTGGCATTTGTCAGCGAACTTTCGTTATTGACATATGAGTTGTCTGATACTCCTATTCCAGACACTCTACAATTAATAGTTGATAAACACTCCCCTGTTATTAAGCCGAAAGAGATTGAATCATCTGATGAATATTTGAATTCAATTAAATGTGTTGTTTTAAATATATCTTCAGTCAATACAGAAGAAATTGGGAAGGAGCATTTTTCAGTTCTGTGCGAGAGCACAAACGAGGATTTTCGGTTTTCATTAAGGGTTTACAGTTTTCACTTTGATGACTTCAAGAAACTACACAAAAATCTAAGACGGTATCAGACACTGAGAATACTTAACATTAAATCATACATTAAAGAAAAACATTTATACACATCGATCAGCAAATCACAAATAATAATTGAACCTGATTTTCTGATTGAAGCATCTGAAATAGCAGAATGTTTTTCGGGGTTTTCTTCCAATCCGAATATATTCTTTGTAAGAAAACTAATTCCATCTATAATAGGCGAGGGAGCATTCAGGGGCACATTGGTAAACGGGCTAATGGACAAGCTCATTTTAAATGCAGATATTAATCCTGCGGATGCTTTATTGGAACTTATCAAGGAGAGTCCTTTGAAAGCATGTGCAATAGGAACAGAAGGAATAAATAATATAATCAGCGAAGTACTTAGTATTCATTATCCTAATCTTTTAAAAATATTTAAGGAACGTAAGCACAGTCAGATAAAAATCGAACCGTCATTTCTATCACCCATATACGGGATAAGCGGGAGGCTTGATGCCCTTATAATTCCTGAAAAGAATGCAGATCATAAGAATGTTTTTGAACTAAAGAGCGGTAAACCGCCAGCGAATAACAACATATGGCCAAACAACAAGATGCAGCTTGTTTGTTACAACCTTCTTATGAAATCAACTTTTGGGAATGACAGGAAAGGGATTACATCCGTTCTTTATTCTTCGGCAAAGCAATCTCCTTTTCGGGCTGTTGCAATAAGTCCCAATGATGAGAAAAGGGTTTTATCAATAAGAAACAGTATCATCTCCGATATTTTCAAGCTTCAGGAAAATACATTTGATATACTTTATAAATTTCTACATGCTGACATTGGTGTAACACCTGTATTCAGTAAGAATGATATCATAGAATTTTCTAATCTGTTAAAGGAAGCAAGCATCCTTGAATCAAAATACTATCGTTACAATCTGGCATTTGCTTTGAGAGAATTCATCTCTTCAAAAATTGGCAGCAATCGTTTCTCTGATTACAGCCGAAATGGTTTCTCATCTCTCTGGCTCGATACAATAGAGGAAAAAGAAAAGGATTATAGCATTATTAATAATCTTGAGCTGATTAAGTATAATGTTGTTGATGATACGATAGAATTCACGCTTCCAGGTTCAACCGAGCATAACTTCAGGGATGGTGACTTCATAATCATATACAAGAAAACGAACGATGAACCTAATCCATTGAGTACAGAATTATTCAGGGGTAAGATTAAAACCATAAGCAATCATTCTGTTGTAATAGAACTTCATAACAAACAACTTGATCAAAGCTACTATTCTCCGGGTAGTTTCTGGGTTATAGAACATGATATTGTTGAATCTAACGTGTGGGGAACGATACAGTCACTGTATGACTTTCTAAGAGCACCCACGGCAAGAAAAGAACTGCTGCTAGGAATAAGGGAACCGCAGTTTGAGAATATTCACTATATAAACGAAGAGAATTTAAGTGATGATCAGAATGATAATGTTAGAAAAGCTGTTAGTGCAAAAGATTACTTTCTGCTTCAAGGACCTCCGGGTTCAGGTAAAACATCTACAGCTCTGATATGCATTGTGAGAAACCTAGTTAAGTTATACAAGATACTTGATAAAAAGATAGTTGTACTTGCATACACAAATAGAGCTGTGGAAGAGATTTGCATTAAGCTAAATGATAACGGCATCAACTTCTTGAAGATTGGGGGTAAATCGGTTTCAGAAAGCTACGATTTAAATTCTTCATTCTCTGTTAGGAATCTTGATGAAATCAGGGAAATCATTTCGGAGAAGGATGTGTATGTTTCGACTGTATCTTCATTCTATGGGAAGATGTACGATTTAAAAGAAATTGCGGACCTTGATACAGTTATAGTTGATGAGGCTTCTCAGCTTACTGATTATACGATTGCAGGCATATTATGCAATTTCAAGAAATTCATAATGATAGGCGATCAGAACCAGCTGCCAGCAGTAATTACACAAAGTAAGGACTCATGTGTTGTGAAAGATATCGACTTGAACAATGCAGGAATAAGGGACTTCAGTCAATCGCTTTTCGAAAGACTGTATCTTAGATGTAAGGAAAAGAAATGGGGTAATGCTTATGGTATGCTGCAAACACACTACAGGCTTCATAAAGATATCTCGGCTTTAATTAACGGGCTATATTTCAATAAGCTTAGGACGGGAAGAGAAGAGCAGGTTTCAAAATTTCTGATATTTGATACAAAATCTGAGGATGAAATTGAAAAGCTTTTATCATCATCAAGATTAATATTCATTGATTGTGATTATGAGAAAGTATCGAAAATAAATCTTAGTGAGGCTGTTGCTGCGAACAAAATTTTAGAAACCATAAAGAGAGTTTACGGAAAAGAATTTAGTAAAAGGACGGTAGGAGTTGTAACACCCTGGCGGGCACAGATTGCTTTAATAAGAAAACAGATAAAAGATAAGATTATCAGAGAAGAAGTTAATATTGATACAGTAGAGCGTTTTCAAGGCTCGGAACGTGACATTATAATTATCTCGTTAGCTGTCCATAACTCATATCAGCTTAAAAACCTTGAATCGTTTAACGCTGAAGGAATAGACAGAAAACTACTTGTTTCGATATCCCGAGGAAGCAAACAATTGATAATACTCGGTAACAGCAAGGTTCTTGAAAAAGGGAGATATTACAAGGAAATCATAGAGCACATCAAAGAAAAGGGATTGTATATAAATCAAAAACAGCGAAAAAAGGCATTCGGAATCTAATTAAACTGATTTGGTGTAACAAATGTTTTTATTGGAATTGTTCGTTTTCTACTTATTTTTGTTTCTGAAATGATTATATTAAAAGTTATTATAAAAATCGGGATGTGGCGCAGTTGGTAGCGCACCTCGCTTGGGACGAGGGGGCCGCTGGTTCGAGTCCAGTCATCCCGACTATTCTCACACTGCAGCAATATTTAAGTTTATATCTTACCTTAAATTATTATTTCTTAAAGTTAAATTCGAATGCGAAAGAATCAGAGCATAAAGGTTTATTTTGTTCTGTATTAGAGAGAGCAAAAAAGACAATTGCTTTTCTGTACTTATCAATGATTTTTTTCTGATTTTTGAGAGAGAACGAAACCACAGACACAGTGGAATCTACAACTACATCAGGAACAACATTACTAAAAGAAAATGAGGTTTTATTTAATTTGCTAACCGGATTTGACAACGTTATTACCAAGCATGCATTAAATTTCTTACCTGAATATATAACAGAATCATCTGATAAGGAAAAGCTGACAACAGCATTTTGTGCAGTAAGAACTGCATCCAAGTTGAATAAACTGAATCCATCAGGTGTAACAATATTCTGTTTGGAAATCTGATAATCCTCAACAAGTTTAGTGTTTACACTTATAATTTTATTATAACCACTCTTTGCCGATTTCCGGGACTTATTCCAAATGATTTTTAGGTCGGGTATTTTGTTCACTGCGGAAGCGAAATTCAAAACTGCAGCAAACCGCTTACGATTATTGACACATTCAGGAGATTTACTTATTTCATTTGTACCGATATGAGATGCAATAATAACTTTCCCATCAACAATTCTAAAAACGAAATCTCCGACTTTACCGCTTGCTTTACCAAGTACTGTTTTAAAAAGTCTGCCCATATATCTTTTTAACTTAAAAATAAGCAAGTTTTTACATTTTGTCAACACAATTATGCGTACTTTATGCGCACTTTGTGCGCACTTTGTCCGCACTTTCAATTATTTTATTTGTTTGTTCTGATTTCAATCCGAGTTTTTGAACTGTTAAAATTGAGAGGAATCTCTATTTTAGAAGGATGAAATTTAATAAAGATACTGATATAAAGGCAGAGGTTTTTGAGTTTTTTAAAGAAGACGGAATATTAAGAAATCATTTTCCTGAGTACGAATACAGAGACTCGCAATTGAAGATGGCACTTAGCATTGCCGATACACTTGAAAACAAAAGACACATTTTCGTGGAAGCGCCGACGGGAATAGGTAAGAGTCTTGCGTATTTAGTGCCTGCAATTTACTATGCAAAGAAGTACGGAAAGAAAGCTCTTATTTCAACGAATACAATAAACTTACAGGAACAGCTTGTCAGTAAAGATATTCCACTGCTAAAGAAAATATTTAAGTTTGAATTTGAAGCGACAATATTAAAGGGTAAATCGAATTATTTGTGCCCGAACAGACTTCAGAAAGCGTATGAAAGTTCTAATGCATTATTTGAGAGTAACCAGATACAATCTCTCGAAAGGATTCACAGATGGGCGCAAAGCACAAAGGACGGTACTTTATCGGATATTAATTTTGATGTTGATACTGAAGTATGGCAGAGTGTTTGTGCCGAAGTACATATTTGCAATAATAAAACATGCGGGGATATTGAACATACTGAATGTTTTTATCAGAAAGCGAAACATCGAGTTCTTAAATCAGATGTAGTAATACTTAATCATTATTTATACTTCACACTTTTTGGTATAGCTCCTCAGGAACAGGCAAACGGATATTTGTATGTAAATGACTTTGTAATTTTTGATGAAGGACATACGATGGAGGAGACAGCTTCAGAGATGCTTGTACCAAGGGTTTCCAGAGACATGGTAAAATATCATCTTTTAAGACTTTACAATGACAAGAAGAGAAAGGGATTTCTTACGAAATTTCCTGCTTTACACATGCTACCAATAGTACAAAACCTTTTAGATATAAACCAAACATTCTTCTATGAGTTACGGAGGAAAGTTTTCCGAAGGGAATTTGATAAGTTTGACAAACTTGCGAAAAGAGTATGGGAAGAAGGAATAATTAAGAATCATCTGGAAAACGAGGTGAACAAACTTATAAAGAATTTAAAGGACTTAAAGAAATTTTCCAAAGATGACTTAGTAGTGAATGAAATATCAGATTACATAATTAAATTTGCGGGGATTAATCAGATAATAAACGACTTTATTTTATTAAGGAACAAGGATTATGTTTACTGGGTTGAACTCTCCTCTCACAAGTTGGAATCAAACATAACTCTTTGTGCTTCTCCATTGAATATATCAGAATACTTAAGAAAATATTTGTTTAAAGAAAATAATTCTGCGGTAATAACAAGTGCAACATTAACAATTGATAACAGTTTTAATTACTATAAAAATCGTTTAGGTGCAGAAGCGGCTGACGACATAAAACTTCCGACACAGTTTGATTTTTACAGGCAAGTAAAAATAATCATACCAAATGACAAGAATTTAATTCCTCAAAGAGATTCGAATCCACAATATATTGAAGCATTAACGAAATGGATAGAAAGAATTACTGATATAACGAAAGGTAAGGCGCTTGTACTGTTCACAAACAGTGTACTTATGAAGACAATAGGGGGTAATCTGAGAAGTGTTTTTGACGAAAAGGGAATTGAGTTATTAATACAAGGTGAGGGACTCTCGAGGAGTATTTTGATTGAAAAGTTCAGGAGCAATGTAGATTCAGTACTATTCGGGCTTGACAGTTTCTGGCTTGGTGTTGATGTACCCGGAGAGTCGCTAAGCAATTTAATAATCACGAAACTACCTTTCACTGTTCCTGATCATCCTTTAATACAGGCAAGGATGGAATACATAGATGCAAAAGGCGGAAACAGTTTTATGGAGTACTCATTACCTGAGGCGATACTTAAGTTTAAACAAGGTGCCGGTAGGCTGATACGCAACAAGACAGATGAGGGAATAATAGCGATACTTGATAACAGAATACTTTCAAAACCTTACGGCAAATATTTTTATAATGCGCTCGAGGAATGTCCTGTTGAGATTATCACTTAACAAATCGATACATAATCAGCAAACTGCATTTAAACTATATTTCGATTTAAGTATCTTTTAAGATGAATGAAAATAATAATAGTAAAAACACATCAAACAAAACTTCAGAAGAGGAAGACAAGGAGCTTCATAAAGTAAATGTTCCAGAGGAACCTATACTTACATCACTTGATGATGAGCCTTTAACGAATGAAGAAGCCGTTGATGTAGTAACTCCGCTTGAGAACCCGGACCCAAACTTTCCATATTATCACAATGTAGATAAAAGAATTTTCAATAATGCACGAGCTTTGGCAGTAAAGATTATAGTAAGATGCGAAAGGTCGGATGCATATCTTGACAAGCTTATTGACTTTGAGATAAGACACAGCGATTTGAATGATCTTGATAAAGCCCTGCTGAATGAGCTTACGCACGGGGTAATCCGCTGGCTAAGAAGACTTGACTGGTTCCTGAACGGTTTTTACAGAGGTCAATATGAGAAATGTCTTTCGGATGTAAAGAATGCAATGAGAGTTGCATTATACCAGATACTTTTTTTAAACAAGATACCTTATTCTGCGGCAGTAAATGAAGCGGTGGAATTCATAAAGAAAATCCGCGGAGACAAACATGCCGGTGTTGTAAACGGACTGCTAAGGACTATTATACGAACACTAGATAATCTTGTTTGGCCAACGAGAGAAATAGATGAAGTTAACTACCTTGGAATAATTCAGTCGCACCCTAACTGGATGGTGAGAAGATGGGTAAAGCGATTCGGTTTTGATGAGGCAGAGAAACTTTGCGAAGCAAATAACCAGAGACCATCATTAACATTAAGAGTTAACAAGAATAAAATAACGACGGAAGAGTTTGAGAATTATCTTGAAAGTAAAAATATTCCAAGCAAAAGAGGCAAGTATCTCGATTATTTTTTGAAGGTAAAGATGATGTCGAAAATATACAACGATGAATACTTTCAAAAAGGATACTTCAACGTACAGGATGAAAGTGCAGGATTGATGTCAGTGCTGCTAAGTCCTAAAGAGGACGATTTGATACTCGATGTATGTGCAGCACCAGGGGGCAAAAGCTCGCACATATCAGAATTAATGAATGGACGGGGACGGATATTATCGATAGATAAATACCTGACTAAAGTCGATATAATGAAGAAGAATTTTGAAAGGCTGGAAATGAAAAACGTTTTAGCATTTCATGAAGATATAATGCAGCCAAAGACGGAGTTGCTACGGGAGAAGATTATAGGTAATGTAGATAAAGTATTAGTTGATGCACCATGTACGGGCTTTGGTGTTATATCAAAAAAACCAGACATCAAATGGAAACGGGAAAACAAAGATATTTTAAAACTGCAGGAAATACAACTGGAAATTCTTGATAAAGCCTCAGAATATGTAAAGGGCGGTGGTGTGTTAGTTTACAGCACTTGTACTACGGAGCCAGAGGAAAATGAGATTGTGATAGATAAATTTTTAGAGAAACACACGGACTTTGAAGTTGATAATGCATTAAATTATGTGAACGAAGAAGTAGTTAATGAGAAGGGTTACATTGAAGTATTTCCTCACAGAAATTTGATTGATGGTGCATTTGGAGTAAGACTGAAGAGAAAATAAATTACTACAATAAAAAAAGCCCTTGCACTGCAAGGGCTTTTTAAGAACTAATAAAAGTCTAATACTAATTTGAAATCCTAGTGTATTCTATTCTTCTATTCTTCTGCATATTTTCAGGAGATGTATTTGGAACTAACGGTTTATTAAAACTATAACCAACAGTAGTTAATCTAGTTTGCTCAATCCCATTATTTGTTAACCATAGTTTAACAGATTTTGCTCTGTTTTCAGAAAGTGTCTGATTGAATTTAGCTGTACCTCTTGAATCGCAATGACCACCTATTTCATACCTTTCTGTCGGATGGGATTTCAAGTATACAAGGGCATTATTAAGAACAGGCAGACTTTTCGGCAATATTTCCGCGCTACTGGTTTTAAATTGAATGCCTTCAAGAACACCTTTTTCTTCCATAACAAATTTCTTACAATCTTTCCATTTATTGTATTCATCTTGAGCAGCGATTAATTGCTTATCAAGATCAGCTGACTTGAGTCTTAATTTTTCGATATCACTATTTAACAGAGATAGAGAGCCAATTAAGGCAGCTTTTTGTTTATTGAGTGCATCCATTTCTTGCTGGATAGCCGGATCGTATTCGTCGCAACATTCACCATCCTGAGCGAGAGAAACCGATGAGAAAACTCCTCCCAAAAACAACATTGCTAAAAACAGTTGAAATAAACGTTTCATAGTATTATAATTTAAGTTTTATTTTATTATAACTAAATATAAATTTTTCCATTTAAACTTTCAACTGCTAAATAATTTATTTTTCTTCGTAAAAATCACCAAGTTTAAATCTGGCATTAACCATGGCTGTGACGACACCAAGAGTACCATCAACACCTCTTGAAATTCTAATAGAAGGACCAATTGCAAAGCTACTGTTTGCGAATGATTCAGCAATATTAGCAACATAGGCTTCAAATAAGAACTGCCAGTTCCGGGAAGGACTGTTAAAAGTATAATCCATTCTCACATCAAAAACTGAACCAGCAAACCTAAGTTCGCGTCCGAGATAACCTGCATGAAATTCTCCAAGATACTGACCGAAATATATTTTTGCCCGAGAAGAACCAAAAGTCCTGAGAGGATACCTAAATTCCCAGTTGAAATAGCTTTGTTTATTGATAACAAGATTCGGCATATACCTGCCTTGCTGTAAAGTATCATAATTGTTCTTTATTAAATTGGGCGGGTCATAGCCACCGCTATCAAGAACAGCAAAATATCCTACTTCTAAGAAATTACCAAAAGGAATAACATAACTCGCCTGAATACCGATAAGTGGGGCAAAAATGTTGTTATAATTTCCATAAGTGCTTTGTTTAGAATTATCGGATGCGCCAGCACTTCTTTTAAGAACGAGTTCTTTTACGATAGACGTAATTCCTATTTTAGCACCTATAAAATGAAAATTTGCGCCAACCATATCGGTTTCAAGAGGACCTGAATATGGAGTACCGAGCAGAAATGATAAACCAAAACTTTTCTTTAAAGGAATACCAAGCGGTTCACCGCCAAATGCATTTAAAAACGGATTAATGTACGCGGTAGTACTAAGTATTTCCCTCTCTTTTTTAGGAGGACTGATAACGTCTTTAAATTTAATATTTTTAATTACTTCCGTGAAGACAGAAATATAATTGTATTTCTTTTGCTGCAGATTAATTTTATTTGTTGCAGACCAGTTTAAGAGTTTTTGCTGAACGGGTTTTGTAATCTGGAGCCAGGACATCTGAATTTTAGTTGCATCAGTTTCTTCACCAATAACGACATAGTGATTATTGGGGTCCGGGTCAGAGACATTAACAATGATTGTATAGGAAGATAATTTAGGTTCAACAGCCATTTCGTCCTGTATCTGTACGAAAACGCTGTCGTCGTCAGCATTTGCATTAATCTTAAAATACTTGAATGTTCTTGGGTCGCTCTCATTAATTTCCTGAGAAAAAGCGGAATTGCTGCAACTCATGAGCAATACTAACACTAACGAAATAAATACGGAAAAAGAAGTTTTCGAAATCTTCATTTTATTAAAATATAAATTATTAAAAAATTGAATTACCATTCACCAAAAGTATATTGACCTTGTCTTTGAATTGAATGACCAGAAATTCTATCTTTAACAGACACGTTAAACGATGCTCTAAAAGGTGCACCACCATTCTCGGTCATTCTTTCAAATTGTTCTTTAGAGGAAGCATATTTCAGCTTCACATCAAAGACACCGCCGCCTTTATCTTCGACGACAACCGGACCAGTTATTTTAACATCAAGCTGTCCGAGGAAATCATCTTTAATCCTGATTCTAAAACCAATAACGCTCTGAAGCTCTCTAAGGGAAGCATCTGAATTTCCAGGTTTAAGCTGTTCGAATGTGATTTCGGGTTTAGCATTATCTCTAGTTGAAACTGTTTTGGATTGTCCTCCCTGCTTGTAAGTGACAGACTTATGCCCTCCCATTATGAAAGACCTGGAACCTCCTGCCGGAATGGAAGCAATAAGGCTGCCATCATCGCCATATATTTCCAAAGGAACATTCCCTCTGTTTGTAATAGTATTCTGAGTATATTGTATTAATGGAGCAGCAACGAGAGGAGTAACATCCGTCTTTTCCATTTCAACCTGCTGCTGTTGTTCGAGCTGCTGCTGCAGTTCAGGCTGATTCTTCAATTTCTCAAATTCTTCCTGAGAAACAACAAGCTGGCCAGTTTGAAGTGTAATCATATTGGGAGAAATCTGTGGAGGGACAAAAACCTTTAAATCAGCAATATTCCTCAATGAATCAAGTTCAATCTTTGGCACAAGTCCCAGTGCGAGCATGGAATCAATATATTTCTTAAGAGAATCTGCATATGATTTTTTTACAGCATCTTCTTCAGTTAACACTTTTTCCAGATTTAAATCAGCTCCCTTCATAGTAATAACTACGATGACAAAAATATACAGAACCTGATAAATTATGAATTTTACATCTCTATTATTCTTACTCATTTGTTAGAGTTTAAAATTTGAAACATTTAATTAACGCTTACCAGCAAGATAAACCAAATTCTCAATACTTTTCATTGCATTTGAATCCTTTAGTGAATTCGCGGTTTCATTTAACAACGACGCAGTTTTCTGCAATTCAACAAGCGATGCAGAATCGGGTAATTTCACGCTACTGATAGCAGCAGAAAATCCTTTCATTACTTCAAAATTTGCTTTCATGGTTTCGGTATATTCAGCAGTTTTTTTGACAACATCAGCGGTTTTATTAATACCTTCGATTACTTCTTTCATCTGATTCAGAATCTGTGAATCGAATAATTTAATCTGTCCAAAGTCTGCAACGGTTTTTCGGAAAACGTCTAAATTCTTTGTGTGTTCATCGTTTAACTGTTTAGTTAACTTAATATAATCATAAATCTTTTGTGCTTCTTCGACAGTGAATTTTGATAAACTTCCCGAACCAGTTAAGCTTATCATTAATTGTTCGTTGCTTAATTTTATAGTATCAACCAGTTTATTCTGTACTTGATACTGAGTGTAATAATTATATTCCTTTTCAACATTGCTGACTTCTTCCGTCATTGTCTGATACTGCAATGCCTGTGTTTCGAATACTGTACCGAATAATTTTCCGATAGCCAGAATTACGATTGATTTAATTTCAAATGGAACAGAGAATCCGAGAAATACATCTTTACCAAGCTGAGTTGATAAGAGAAGTATAGCAGCACCAAGTAAGGGCATTGCAGTTGCAATTGAATCCACAAGTCCGCTATAATTATCAACAGTTCTTGTTATAATTTCTTCGGAAGGACCTTTAAGAGTAATTTGTTTCTTCAAGCTGGCATTACTCATCCAGGCGAAGACCATAAAGAGTCCGAAAGCAGCAAACGGCAACCACCAAAACTGTACCGGTTGAACTTCTATCATTTCGAGTTTAAAAACACTACTGAACATTTTTTGTGCTACATCACCAAGAATAGGTACATGAGCAACATCAATATACAAAGATAGAATAAGAACGATGATTGAGGGAATGAGTGCTTTTAAAACATCCTTAGTACCAGCCTTGCTGATTTCATTAAGATTTTTTTCTACAATATGCTTTCTAATCTCAACGATTTCAGAAAAACCTTCTTTAAGACTTTTTATTTTTTCTTCGATAGCAGAAGATTTATCTAAAATGGAGTTGCCATTTAACTTGCTATCATTCTGATTTATGCTATTTGCCATAATCGACCACTTTTAGTATAATTATTTAAATAAAATACTATTTAATATAGATAACATTTATGTTTTAAGCAATTAATAAATGTTTGTGATTTCAATAGATATTACGGTATATTGAGTTAATAATTGCAATTAAAGAGTAATTTTGTATTTAAAATTGTTGAAAGGAGAACAAATATTTAATAATTTATCAATTTTGTCTATTCATTCGTAGAAAGTTAATGTTAATTAGCAAATCAGAATACATTTAAGAATGATGAGTTAACAAATCATTTTGTGATAACATCCTTATCTATAAATTTTTCATAAGCATTAATAATCTCTTTAACGAGTCTGTGCCTCACAACATCAGACTTATCAAAATAGACAAAATCTACTCCATCGATACCTTTCAGAATTTTTTCTACCTGTATTAAGCCGGACTGATCTCTTCTTGGCAGGTCTATTTGAGTTATATCACCAGTGATGATAGCTTTAGAATTCGGTCCCAGTCTTGTAAGGAACATTTTCATTTGCATAGTTGTGGCATTTTGGGCTTCATCAAGAATAACGAATGCATCATTGAGAGTTCTGCCCCGCATGTATGCAAGAGGAACTATTTCAATAATATTCTTTTCAAGAAACATACTAAGTTTTTCGTAAGGGAGCATAGATTCAAGAGCATCAAGCAAGGGTTTTAAATAGGGATCAATCTTTTCTGATAAATCACCAGGTAAGAATCCCAGGCTTTCCCCTGCCTCAACAGCTGGTCTTGCAAGAACGACTTTGCTGACCTGTTTATTATTGAGAGCAACGATTGCAAATGCAACAGCAAGATAGGTTTTACCAGTGCCCGCGGGTCCGATAGCGAATACAATTTCATTGTGCAAAACAGAATTCAAATAATTTATCTGAGATGCGTTTTTAGGTTTAACTGAATCATTTTTATTTACAAGTATGACATCTTTAAAAGTCGTACTGTTTTTCGAAACACCATTAATGTTTTTATTATCGGATAGCAGTTGGCAAATCAAATCTATATCCTCATTCGAAATAGTGTTTTGTCTTTTAGTAAGAATTAAAAGTTCATCTACGATTTTAATCACCAAATCGAAACTTACCTCGTCATTTGATTTGATGAATAGATTTTCACCTCTAAGTACAAAATTTGTATCAGGGAAAATCGTTTTGAGATATTTGAGATTAGAGTCATTAACTCCGCAAAAAGCAAATATATTTAAACCGTTAAGAGAAAAATTCTTTTCCGTAGTTTTTAAAATATGAATTAATAAAATTAAGTTAAAAAAGCCTTTACGCTTTCGCGTAAAGGCTTTTAATTATTTAAAAGATCTAAGTTATTTCTTCTTAGGTTCTTCTTTTTTTACTTCTTTCTTAGGTTCTTCTTTCTTTACTTCTTTCTTTACTTCTTTCTTAACATCTTTCTTTTCGTCTTTCTTTGTTTCTGTTGTTGTAGTAGTTGTAGTTGTTACTCTTTTCTTTCTTGTGTATCTGTATTTCTTTGCTCTATCTTCAGCTTTTTTCTGTAAATCAGCAGTTAAAGCAGGAACTGTAAGAACCTGACCCGGATAAATCCAATGAGGATTCTTGATTGTTTTAGGAACTCTCGGAGGTGCAGAGATTACGCCTTTTTCGTTAGCTTCCCAAAGAACAGGCCACATTTTTACGTTGTTGTAGATTTCTTTCTTGCCAGCAATCTTATAGAGGCAATCGCCCTTTACAACTGTGTAACCAGCTTTTTTCTCAGGACCCCATGCATCTAATCCGGCTTTCATTTTCTTGTATCTGTCATAGAATTCAGGTAAGCATTTAATTTTTGATGCTTCGATTTCT
>Ga0172380_10001994_pt1 | contig 33377 bp, 42 predicted proteins | sample Leawe162metaG_FD_119747 | JGI IMG/M metagenome (GOLD analysis project Ga0172380, IMG submission 119747) | Leachate microbial communities from a municipal landfill in Southern Ontario, Canada - Leachate well 162 metaG | ecosystem: Engineered > Solid waste > Landfill > Unclassified | place... | reverse complement strand
GCCTTTCCGATATGATTATATGAATGATTGCAGTTTAGTTATGCTTATGCCGTTTCACTTATTGGCCGGATTATTTTTTTATATTTTTTCAAGCATCAATCAAAGTTGGCGCAGCGTCTGTATGAATCCGCGTGATGCATTTCAGCAGGGATATGAAGCTGGGAAAAAAGCAAGAATGAGAAAGGCAGCATGATGAAAAATCTAAAACCCTGCCCTTTTTGTGGTAGCCCCGACATTGATCCAGAAGGCGTTGCTTCCTTCAAACCAGAATATCGCAATAGCAATAATACCTGGCCGACAGCGCAACCCCACATGATTGAAAACCGTCCGGCCTGTAACAATTGCGGCGCAACTACTGATGGAGATTGGAATACTCGCGCAACAACCCACAAAACTTGGCGACTCCATTTGGCTGAAAGATCTGCACTCGAAGTCATTAGAAAGTCGATATTTGGATGAGCCAATCCCGACGCATGAGCTTGGCAGAAGCACTGATGAATGTTGCTATAGGTTTTGGAATTAACCTGCTGGCAAATTTTCTGATCTTCCCGCTGTTTGGTTTTCACATAACCATGCGCGATAATTTGCTGATGGGAATTATCTATACCGCAATTTCAATTGCACGCAGTTATATGTTGCGAAGAATATTTAATTTTCATTCAACTAAAGCAAATGCCAGATCATGTTACTAAGCCGGAAATAAGTAACATGGGTGAAAGCTATCGATGACCGCAAACTCAATCTTAAATCAGCACAGTGCCGGCAAATTCTTCCGCACGCGGGATGGCAGTCTGGCCTATATCGTCGCTGTGCTGCCGGCATTCATTCGGCCTGGCAGTGCCTTCAGGTTCATGGGCATCATCTGCGAAGGCAATCACTGGCACACCATCAAGATCTATACGGCGGCAGGCAGATGCAGCGGATTGCGCGAGTGCGAACACGATATCACCGCGCTGGATGCCTGAAAGTTTAACGTTAGACTATTTACCAGTTTAACAATTATATGTAATCAAGTCATTATTATATAGGAAAACTGGCGCGCCCGGGAAGATTCGAACTCCCAACCTTCTGATCCGTAGTAACTGTTATAGTAATAAATACAATAGATTAACTTTCAAAACTCGTTATTTATCTTTCTTATTCTTCAAAAAGTTTAACCACGTTAGACTAGAAATGTTTCACGTGAAGCATTTACTTACCTTCGACTTATGACCCACGCAGACAATCCATCATGCCGCGCCTTGCAGGCACCGTACAGCTGCAAATTATTTATGGCCACTCTTAACAGGTCACCCATGTTCGCACCCTGCTGCAGCGGCTCTGGCTCGTCACAGGCCTGCGTCAGATTAGCGGGCGGCTGCACCTCTGGCGGCAGTCCGCGCAGCTTCATAGAGCTGCACCCCGCCATCAGGAATGACGCAACCACGATACACACTGCTATTGATTTCATTTTCCAGTCTCCGTTCCAATGTCCTGAATTCATCCCGCTGCACCTTAAGGGTTTTTTCCAGCCCTTCAGACTTACGCATAGCGTCATCCAGTGCCGCCTGATATTGAGCATAAAGCCCATCTTCATATTTTCGGATCTGCCGCTGGCAGGCATCCTGGGCGCTGTCATGGCCACTGGCCCAGCCCAGGTAAAATGCGCCACCTGCGCTGATGATGATCACGATGATACGCCAGTATTTAATTACCCATTGGATCTGCGCCATTTTGCCCCCTTGGCCTTGCGGCCCATTTTGAACCCACATCGCTTAATTTGCCGCCGACATAGCCCAGCACGTAGGCACTCAAGTACCAGCCCAGTGTGTTTTCATCTGCGGTTTCCAGCACCACCATGGATGCCGGAAAGAAAGAAAGAAAAATCATCAGCCGCGTCATGGACAGGCGGCCATCTTCACCTTCAAAAAATTCTACCCAGCGCATCATGGCGCGTAATCCTCGCCGGTACGCATCATGCGTGCCAGCCGCACGGATCGGTTGCCAACCTGGCGCGCCCATTTGGATGATTCCATATTGGTGGCCGCTTTTACCCATTCGCCTTGCTGGATAAATTTCAAGGTGTTTTTAAAACTCAGCAGGCCCTTGCTGTCATTGCCGATGCCCATGTTAAAGCACATATCGATCATCACTTTTTGACGCACTGGATCCAGGCTGCGCCACCACGGCAAAGCGCGGTCAAGATCAGCCTTTGCGCGACGGATATCATTGTGCAGCAGAATGCGCGCTTCTTCTTTGCTGATACCCACATCATCAAGATTGCGGCCAACGCCGATAGACGTTTTCCCAACCGTATCAAGATACGGTTTCAGAACGATATCTTCGTGCAATTCTAATTGTTCTTCAATTGTCGCCATGATTACCCCCTCGCAAGTAACGGCCCGATATTCACCAGCAGCCAGGCAACACCCCCCAGCGATGCCAATGATACAGGTATAAAAATACCAAGAAGCAAACGGCCAAAATTGCGCGCGCCCTGCTGCTGGTGGATATATTCCATCACATCATCAATTTTCTTTTCGATGCGCTTGGTATTGTCATTGCTGGCTTTAACAGCAGACCCGATCCAGTTTTTAATATTTTCCTGTTCGTTTTGCAGAACAGCAATATCAATGGCGTGTTTATTTTCCTGCATAGTTTCACCTATGTATTTTGCAGAACTGTCAGTAATGCACCCACACCAAACGGCACACAGGTCAGGATCTCGCCCCATTCGCGGCCACGATGAAGCCAGGATGCAACATTGGGAAGTTTCTGGCCCAACCAGTAAGCAACGCCCATGCCGGCAGGGACTAGCAGCAACGCGCTGACATCATGGCCTAGCCAGCTCAAATACGCCGCCACAAAAATAAAATGGAACGTGCCGCGCATGGTGAGATATGCCCAGCGGTAATGATTTTCTTTTTTATCAAACACCTGGCTGAAGTCATCATATTTATTTTGCGGAAAACATTTTTTCCCTGCAAATGCCGCCAGGCCAATCATGATGAATTGCACAAATGACACCTGCATAAAGATCAGGAAATAAAGCGCGGTTGGCAATGCCCAGAATAAAACCGTCCCCAAGATGCCATCATGCGCGCCCAGCCAGGATTTTTCAGATCCGGTACATCGGCGCATCGCGGCAAAATAAACAAGGGTTAAAAGTAAAAGCAGGATATTATTCAGCATGATTGTTTTCTCCTTTGCTAAGTAAATTTAATTCACGCCAACGCTGCCGCAAAACATCCGCGGCAGATTCCCATTCTGTAATTCTGGCATCATCTTTTAACCGAATGGCTCGCATTGATTTTATGTCTATTTCTCTAAGCTGCGCCTCAATATCCACCATTTCAGCGCGCGCTTTGCGTTTAGGAATATCCAATTCTTCCTGGGCTTCTTCTGCACGGCGTGCTGCGATCTCGTCTGCGGTCATATCAATCAAAACGCCATCAACCATTTTTTGCATATTAATTCCCTCCGATTAAAACAATATTTCCGGTGCTTAGATTGCCGGATGCGCGAAGCAATTGAATATTTGTTGGCGCGGCTGATGCATTATAATACCCAGCACCCTCAATCCAGGCGTTGCCTGTTGTGGTGTTCTCATCATATTGGCTATCCCAACGTGCGGATGGACGTGCGTCTGCGCGCTTAATTCTGAGGCTCCCCGCATTCGTACCTGTGGACGTGCTGGCCGCCAACCCAACAACCCATTTAGTCGCCGCTGCTGCGCCGCCCTTCGTATCCACAAGGGTCCCAGATGCATAACGGAATTGACTTAAGCCATACATGTAATTCCCGGCAGTTAGATATGCGCCACCTTGCGCGATACGCGCCCATAAATCTTGACCGTTGTTATCAAGACCATCCCAGATCAATTCGTACCATTTGTAACCAGATGGAATTGTAATATCGACAGATGCGACTGCGCCCGAAAGCGTTGTAGTGGAAAGAATGGTCCCAAATCCAGAAGTTGTACTATACGGCCCATAGGTCACGCCATTAATACGCGCATACAGCCCGGCCGTGGTTGTCCATACATCGCCGTTTGTTGGGCTGGATGGGGCTGCGCCATGCGGCAATCTGAACCCAGATCCACCACTTGCTGAAGCTGGCGTGATGACCGGCGGCGCATTCGCAAACATATTGGTGATGCTGAATTTCTTCGGCGCAGCACTCGCTGCGCTGTCGTTCATCAATAATTCATCAGCACCCACAGGGGTTGTTTTTGAAGTCAGCCCTGTGAGAGTTTTAAAAACATTCGCAATTGCGATTTTCTTTGCGGTGCCAGAACTATTATCATAAATTTGCAAGGCATCATTTGTGCCATCAGGTGCGCTCTCAAATGATAAGCCGTTTATGACCTTGAAAAAATTTTCAAAAGTCATTTTGTTATTTGCGCCTTCACTGGTATCAAACAATGCCAACAGATCGTCTATTGCCGGGGACGTTTCAGCAGCCAGGCCAGAAAAATCAAGCGTACCTGCAGGCCCCATATCACCTTTGCGCGAAAACATAACCGTTAAAACATCACTATTTGCGATCGTGCCATTACCGCCGATATATGTTAGATTTAACGTGTCCCAAGCACCATCATCCGTATTCGTTCCTGTTAAATCATACTCAACAAATACAGTTGGATCTGTGCGCTTGAAGATTTTAAGCCGGCCGCGAATTGATGACGTACCGTTATCCCATGTTGCAATATCAGTTGCTGCATTTTGCGCATCGCCTGTCGTTTCAGAAATATACGCTAGCGTGGCTAAAGTTAAATCTGCATTATCGAAGCGAATTTTACCGGCACCCGGATCAGAGGCAGTCGTCGTATTATCGTACGTGTATTTATAACCCGTCGCAGCGGCCGCAATGGCTGCAGAACCAGACGCAGCAATAACATCGTTACCAGTTTGGACTACATCTGCAGCTGTGGCAACTCTATCCAATCCGGTCTGCACGCGGTCAGCAGCGGTTGCGATTGCATCCGCCGCCGTGGCAACGGCATCCGCTGCAGTGGCAACTCTATCCAATCCGGTCTGCACGCGGTCAGCAGCGGTTGCGATTGCATCCGCTGCGGTGCTTTGCGCATGTTCTTCTGCATTTTCAATTTCGGTGACAGTGGGGCCGTTCACCAAAGACTTGCCATCTGCATCCCATTTCGGAACACGATTGGCTTCTGCCTTTGGCAATCGGCTGCTCACATCGGCCGCTTCATCGGGTGATTTTTTGAATGCTTCGCCAACTTCGCGCTTTACTTCCTGCATCATGCGGTAAAGACGATCTGCATCATCATTTACTTGTGTGCTGCCGAATTCACCACGGCGTTGAAATGCTTTCACGCGCTTCACCGGCATATTGCCATCGATGATAACTTTATCATCCGTTTCACGGCCATCATCAAAGGTGACAGTCTGCGCTTCCACGTCCACTGTATAATCTTCTGGATCTTCAAGCGTGGCGTTTGTGTAAACAGTCAGATCCGTATCTTCAGCAATCGGAAAATCAAACCCGAATTCTGTCTGGCCGTTGGTGGCCGTTAATCTGGTACGGCGATCATTTACTGGTACTTGGTCTGTCATTTTTCCCTCACTGCATTTTGTAAATCAGGCGCACGATCGGGCGTGCTTTCGCCAGGCCGCCACCAGAATTTCTGGCCGAATTCTTTTTTCCATCGCCGTTCAGTGCGGCGAAATCTTGCTTCGGCATCTGGATCCGTCCACTTGCGCATATTGTCTAAAATCACGCGCTCGAATGCGGTGCGCATATACCAAAGCGATCCGCCCGGCGTGTAGCGTTTCAGAAAGTTTGTCAGCTCAGCAGCAAAGTTTGTTTTTTCTTCACCTGGCAATTGCATGACGTTGCCCAAAGTTAGGCGGCGCAGATCATCCAGAAAACCAACCACTGGCCCGGCAATCGTTTGCGGCAAGCCGCCACCAAATCGGTTCACATCGGAAAACAGAAAATCGCCAAAAATGCCCAGGCCGCCGCCCTGCAACAGCGCCGCGCCCCAGAATTCCGGCGTGTTCATCGGGCGTGGATCCCGCCCGTTTGAAATTTCTTTCAGCTGCAGCGATAGCGCGCCCATCATGGTTGCGGACAGAACCAGATTGCCTGCCATCGCCGCGCGCCCGCCCATGGTTTTTTGCGCGGCAATTCTTGCAATATGCGTATGCAACAGCGTCGCGGCAAAATTCTTATACATCGCAAAGGATCTGATCAATTCGCCCTGCACGGATCCGGGGCGCGTATCGCCGATCATCTGTGATTTGCCGCGCAACGATACTGCTGGCACCGCATATTCGGTTTCAGACTGGATCATTTCTAAAACGCGCATGCCCAGATCATCGGCAAGGCTGGGCTGGATATCACTGCGCGTTGCAATGTCATCAGGGCGCAGGAAGGTTGCGCCTTTGTGTTCGTACAATTCGGTGCTGCGGATGATATCCCAGTGATCGGCATTGATGCCGTATTTCTTCATGGTTTTTTGCAGCGCCGGCTGCAGCTCGTCAAAAGCCTTGCCGGCATTGTCAGCCATATTGCCCATGAATTCCATGCCGAATGCCCAGCGTCCGGCCTGCGTCCATGATGACAGGCCAGAAACGCGCATCACGATATCGGAAAGCCGCCGCGAAACTTCCGGCCCCACAACTTCGCCAACATAGCGCGCTTGCCCTGATGCAATGGTTGCCCAGTTTTCAGCAATCAATCCCAGGCGCACGGCAAGTTTCTGATCGCCCATATCGCGCGGGTTTAATAATTTCACATACTCTTTCAAAATTGTTTTCTGCTGCAGGCCGGACATCTGCCGCGCGATGCGCTGGAAGTTCAGATCCGTGATGGCAGATAATGTTGCCGCGCCAAGCTGCGCACTTTGCAAAACATTGCGCAGGCCAGTAAAGCTGCGCGCAACTTTTCCATCCACGGGCGCGCTGACTGCGCCGGTATAATTGCCGTACATATCCCACATCAATTTGGATGCCTTGCTGACTTTATCCAGCTGCGCATCTGTCATTGGCCCGGCGGCATCCTTTGACATGACTTGTTCCATATAGCGCAATGTGGATTGCGGATTTGGCCCCAGCGTTTCCAGCGCGGCGATATCGCGTGACATGCCGTCTAGATGCGCCATCATCGTGGAAAAAATATCATTGCCGCCAAAGCGGTTGTTATATGCCAGCCAGTCATCCGCAGATTTGAATGCCAAAAATCGGTGATCCGTGCGGCGCTGCGCCAGCGATTTGCCGCTGCCGCGCCCGTTTGGCTTGAGTTTGTTCAAGCCTTCGCTGCGAATGGTTTCATACACTTCGCGCAAAGCCAGCTCCGCGCTTTCAGGCGTGAATGCCAGGCCCGTGCGCGCATCCACCATTTTTGCCAGATCCAGCTTTGGCATGATGAAATCGCGCCATTCCTTGTATGGCGTATTACGCACGATGCGGCTGTCATGCGTTTGCGGCATTCCCCAATCCGCGCGCTTGGGAATGCTGCCGCCGGCAGCGTTGTATCGCTGGCGTGCAAATTCAGCTGCATCGCTCCATGCCTGCGCCATTTCCTTTGCGCTTTTGCTACCGGTGCTTACGCCGTGCAGTTCACGCGCAACATCATTCAGCAATGCTTTTTCACGCACATCCCCGGTCAGATCACGGCGGAAGGTTGCCAGCACTTCATCCATGCGGCCATGCAAGCGACCCAGCACGGCTTTTTGCCGCGCGGCAAGATTTGAATAATTCGCAAATTGATCGGCATCCAGATGCGCCAACACAGCATCTGGCACGGATACTTCGCCTTTGGCGTTTTTGTATTCACGCAAATTCTTGGTGATTTTCTGCCATGTCTTAACCTGCAGCATTTCGCGCCGGCGGCGCTCGATGCGGTCAAACTGCACTGCTTCCATCGTCCGGCGCGCAGCCTCAACAGCAGCCTGGCTGGCGTGCATATTATTCGCCAGCTCAAGTTCCAGCTCATCGAATAATTGTGCCGCCGCATCGGCAGTACCTTTGCGCAGGCGGCCATCATTTACGGCTTGGTTAAGGCAATCCTTCATGCTCATGTCGCGCACCTGCTGATGGCTTCAAGATCTGCATCGTCTGCATCCAGGTCTGCCAGGATATCGCGGACTGTGCGGACTTCCGGCACGATATCCCCTGTTTCGGGATCCACGCGCTCGCCCATGGGAATTTCCATATCCAGCAAATCATCCGTTACTGGCTCATCGCCGAACAGATCCCGCTGCGCGCTGATCTCGCGCTGGATATCGTTTTTCAGAAAATCGCCTTGTTCCTGCTGGCCCCGCCCGGCAGGTTCATCAAACAGCTTTACAGCTTCGTGGTCTTGCCGTGGCTCTGGTTGCGCTGCACGCGCGCCACCTTCATGTGCAGTTTCCACAATGCGTCCTGCGTCGCCAATTGTGATCCCATCGAAATCGCCGCGCTCAGCTGATCCTCTGACAGCATTGATGAAGTCGTTGGTTGCGCCTCTGAAATGTCCATCGTCTTTGGCGCGTTTTGCTGCGTTGGTAAGTGCATCTGAAAGGGCTCCTTTGCGGTTGGCCAGGATCTGTACCATTGCCACTGCACGGGCATCCTGGGCGGCCTGGGTGGCATTGGCATCACGGGATAAAACATTGCCTTCGGCTTCAATTCTATCCTGATTGCGCACCAATGTATCAAAAACTTTTTTATCCTGCCGCAATTTTTTCAGCGATTTGTCCAGTATCCGCGCACGCTCTGCATAAAGGCTGCTGGCGATCATTTCTTCACCGAACAGATCCAGCTGGGTTTCGCGCACCACGCCGGCATCCATGGCTTGCCGGACAATGGCTTCCGCCTGCACCACATTCGCCGGATCTGTTTTGGCCAGCACGCCCAGAATGGCGCGCTGCAGCTGCGCATCATCCGGCGCCAGGCGGCCCACCACGGCAGCATAATTCGGCGGCACCAGTTCATTCACCACCATGCGGAATGCTTCATCGTCCAGGTTCACCAGATCGCCAGCTTGGCGCACCAGAGCAGAATTTGGCGGCAGCTCTGCAATTCGCTCTGGTGCTATCCGTAGGACTTTGGCCGCATCCACAGCCGTGCCTGTACCTTCGGCAACATTCTTCATCGCAGCGATTACGCGCATTTGCTCCGGCGTAAATCCATCTGCTTCCCTGAACAGCTGGCCGTAAAGCGACACTTTCTGTTCAGGATCCGTTGCCATAATTTTTTTTGCCAGGCCAAGCCGCTGATGCCCGTCCGCAATAAAACGCTTGCCATTCTCAGCTTCAAAAACCAGTATCTGGCCAGCTTTGACAGGATCCCATTGCTCAATATTTTTTAGCCGATCGGTAACACCTAAATCATCGCCGCCTTCTTTGAACTGGAATGTCCGCGCATCAACCTCAACATCACCAGGCGCAAATTTGAAAATCAGGCCGTCCAGATGATCCTGGCCAAAATCGCGCGCAATAGGCTGTGCAGACAATTCAGACAATCGGGCGGGACGATCCTGATGCAGTGCCATTGCCGCTTCTTCAAAGCGATCCTGATGCTCGCGCATGCCCTTCAGTCCGGGCGCATGCGGGTTAGCTTCATCAATTTCCGTTGCTGCTTCATAAGCATCGCGCGCGGTGCGCTGTTCAGCTGTTGGATTCTTAACTGTCTTATCGAATTCATTAATTAGCTTACGCCCAGCCACATGATCAAAACCTTTTGCAGCTACCTTTACTGCCCCAGTAAATAAAAATGAGCCGGCACTAGCCATTGCAACATTTTTTAGTCCTTCATCGAAGCCAGCCTTAAGACCTAACTCATTCCGATAGCTTTGAATTTTTGGCTGCACCAATGCTTCACTTGCAGCACCAATCCCAGATTCTATTAATGCGGTTCTTAATATGCCAGAACTTTTTGGAGCGCCAAAAAGCATCGAAATGGCAACTGGCGGATCCGTGATTGCGCCAACCATATCCCCAAAAAATGATCCAGCCTTACCCCACCATGTGGCTCTATCAGCGATATCAGCACGTGTATCTACTGCCTGATATACGCGCTGACGGATATTGTCTACCATTTGATCGCGAGTAATTATTTCAGGATAATCTTTGCGAAGTTTTTCTGCTTCGCTTTCAAAATCATCCATAAGCTGACGCCTAGATTTAACCGTATGGCCCGGCACAAGCATATCACCCGCACCAGGCCCCCCATCGACTAACATGGGATTTTTCAATCTCTTACCTGTGCGTTTTTCTATATCCTGTACGCGATCACCGTATGCTGCCGCAAGATTGGAAAAGTCGGCAATTGTCTGGTTATCTTTCCAGTTTTCATCAAGAGCAGCACCAAAATTATCTATAAAGCCGGTTTTAGGGCCAGATGCCGCTTCAGACACAATGCGTGATGTCGCATTCTGTGTATCTTGAGGATAGAAAAATCCACTCATTTTTTCTGCTTCTTGTTACGAAGTTGCAGAATATCAAATTCATAATAACCGTTTGTGCCGCTGCCCAACAATAAGCGTCGCTTGCCTTCGCGCGGGTCATCCATGGAAACTAGGTAACGGCCATTATCCATAGGCACAAAATACATATCGCTGAAATCACCAGCGTTGAATTCTTCCCCGTTTGAAAGACGTGGCTTGCTGCCGCCAACACTTGCTGCAGCAAGGTCATCGTCACTGACATCATCCATCAGATTTTCAAATTCTCTTTCGCTGATATCGGGCGGGATGATCAGCTTCTGGTCATGCTTCCATTCGATGATGCCGCCGTACTGATTGCCTTTGCTATCCACATGCGCGCCCACAGCCTCATTCAGTTTTTGCTGGAACAGATCCGCGTCAAAATCATCTGCAGATAATTTGCCCTGATTATAAGCTGCAGCAGCATAAAGCCGCTTGGCTGTTTCTACTGCGCCAGTCATTGCGCCGGGCGCAGCCGCAAATGCATTGCCATATACATCCTGCACATTTTCCATCAGAACTTTATTTTCTGGCAGCAGCTTGATCGTATCAGATTTGATTAACTGATCGCCCATCATCACATCACGCGCCAATCCCTCATAACCAGGCGCAGAGTTCATCAGTCCGGCCACATGGCCCAACACAGGATTATCTTTGCTGACAGCGGCAAATATGCTGGGCGCATCAACGCCAAAACCTGCGCGCACGGAATTAAGCAGTGCAGTTTTACCGTCCGCATCAGCTGCTGCAAAACTATTGGCAAACTGCGTTGTTTCTTCTTTGGTCAGCAATTGCACGGGCGTGCCGTAATGGGCGGCAACCACATGCGCGGCTTGCGCGCGCTGCTGCATGGTGGTCATTGCTTCTTCACCGGCGAAGGTAACAGGATTAACCTGGGTCAGGCCGACACGCGCGGCCCATGAAAGCGGATCGCTGCCCAGTGCCGTATTCATATTTTGCAGCAGCTTTTCGCCCATCTCGATGCGCGCGATGGCGACAGGATCCGGCGCTTCGCCCTTGCCGCCGGTTTCATTCAGGCGCGTGCGCTCCGTATTGATAAAATTCTGCAGATCCGCAGGTGTTGATTGCCGCGCCATATCCTGAAATTCAAATAGCGTGCGCACGCGCCGTGCGGTTTCTTGTCCGCGCGCATCGCCCATCAGCGTTGCCTGCTGTTCAATTTGCTGCACAGCGGCAGTGCCGGGATTAAAGCCGTTTTCCATTTGGCCTTGCATGGTCTTGGCGGCAGCTTCCAGCATCCGATTGCCGCCCTCGATTTCCGCTTCTTTGCGATTAATGTCCTGCCGCATTCTGCCGCTAAGGCGATCCAGCTGGTCAGTGGAAAAATCAGCTGGCTTGCTTGGATCCATAAACTCATCTTCAAAAGATTTTAGGATTTCCTTTTTTTCGGCCAGCGTTTGCGCTTTTTCAAATTTGCCCAAGACGCGGTTTTCTTTGGCACTCTCTTTGGCGTTCGTCAGTGTCCGCGCGATATCCAATTGACTATACGCGCCGCTACCGGCAGGGCCGTATCGGTTAAGTGATTTTTCAAGATCCTGAAGCTCAAGTGCCAACTGTTCGGCTGACTTTGCATCGGTCTCCGCATTCATCGCCAGCTTGTCGATGGACTTCATACGCGCGTTTAAATTCACAAATGATTCCGCCCGATCACGGTCCTGCTGTGCGGCTTCTGCAATTCGTCCGGCTTCGCTCAAATAGCCTTGCGTCATGCGCGCATGGGCGTTTTTCAGATCAATCTTGACTTCATCGGGCAATTGCGATGCCAGCAAGCCCTGCAGCTGTGCATCCATTTTAGTTTTAAGCGCGCCGGGATTGCGTTTATTTTCTTCAAAGATGCGGTCAGCATCAACTCGCATTTGCGTATCCGTGCGCGCCTGCATCGTCCGCGCCGCGGCATCATCGAATGCCCGGCCACGGATGGTGCTGTCATTCCGCAATGGCACATCGCCCTGGTCACCGGCGATCATGCCTTCTTTTATGCCTTCATCACGCGCGCGAATATCCAGGCGTTGCTGCAGGCGTTCATTTGCACGGTTCAAATCTTGCGCGGTTTGCTGGAATGCACGCGCATCAAAATCCGCACCACTTGCTGCAGTAGTGGAATAATTCACCCGCGGCACTGCCATCTGCGACGTGCCGCCGGGAAGGCGGTTTTGAGGAATAGGGCTGCCGCGTCCGGTACGATTAACCACGTTCCGACCTCCGCATCAGGAAATTACCGCCAGTGCTGATCGCGCTCATCACGCCACCACGGGCCGCGCTGGATGCGCCATAATTGCCGCGCGCACGCACGGCATCGCTTTCAATAATCATTTCCCTGGCCTGCCGGCGGCGTGCCAGCTGGCGCAGCATCGCGTCATTACGATCAGCTGATAACTGCATATCTGCGGATTTCTTTTCATCGCGCTGCACATCCACTGGCGTGCCAAAGGTGACATCCATGCCATTGGCCGCCCAGGCAAGACGCTGTGATGACGTGATGCGCTGCATTTCTTCTCGCGCGTCATTTGCGCGGCGCATGGAATTTATGCTTTCCTGATCTGCTTCCATTTTCATATCTTCGGCCTGCCAGCGCAGCGCATTGGCTTCAGCCGCGCCTTGCTCACGCATGAAACGGCTTTGCTGGAAACCGCCCATGATATCGCTGGCCATGGACGCAATGGTCAGCCCATTGGAAAGAAAACCCAGAATATCAAACCCGGCAGATGCGCCGGTGAATGCAGCCGCGCCGGCAGCTTCCGTTGCGATAATGGAGCCGAAAGATCCGGCGGCGGCAGCTGTGCCGGCAGCTGCAGGCGCTGCCGCGAACATGGCGGATGCAAGCATTGTCATATTTTGATATCCCAAATCAAAGAGCGCAGTAGGAATGGGGCAGGCGCTTGTTGCCCGAATTCAATCTGGCCATCGCGCGAATATCCCAAAATGGCATTCATGCGAACATTGCCAGTCACCAGCAATTCATCATTCGATCTGTCTAAAATTTCGGAATCGAATTGCAGCAAATCTATGGATCGCATGCGCCCGCCGTTGGCACCTAAAGACAAATCACCCGTTTGGAATACGGACGCGATCAATCCCAGAATGCGCTTGAATTTATCCGCCGAAGTTCCGTTTGGAAGCTCCATGCGTGGGCGCATGATCTTTCCATAAACAGTAAAATCAAAACCATATTCAATGCTGGTATCGGCATATTTGTCGAAACTCATCACGCCGCCGGATATCACGGCATCTGTTGCGGGCGATCCGTCAAAACGGATTTTCATGGTTGCGCCTTCAAGGTGCCCAACGCCGGAAATTTCGTTAATCATCCGGGCAACGCGCACGATCTTGCCGGTGACCGGCACGGCCAAAGTGACCGTTTTCGTGCCAAGATCTACGGAATATTCTTCAGGCTCCAGGCGGCCACCATCAACGCGCACGCCAATGGCATCGGCAGATAATGGATTGTCAAATGTCCAGGTAAATTCATCTTCGGTTTCATCGGTAGCAAGCACGAATTCTTCGGCGGTAACAGTAACCTTGCCGCCATCCAAAATCATATCATTGTCCTGAATTTCGATATAACGTTCTTTCACGCCGTTGATCACGCGTTCCGTGATAAAATATACATTCCGATTTTTATCAACTGAAACGGCAAGGTTGTCGCCGTTTGAAATAGTGTGCTTGGTAAAGGCAGTAATGTTTTGCGATCGCAATGTTGTCAGATGCGCGATTGTGCCATCTTCATTCACAAGATAAAGCGTATCAGGTTCATTGGTTTGTGTGCCCTTGCGCAGCCACGCATCGACAGGATTTTTAATCAGATGGCTGGATAGCAGGCTGATATTATTCGCCTGATAGTTTTGCTCTGTATCCACGAACAGGAATTCACGGACAGATGCACCGCCATCCTGAATAAATAACAAAGCACCTTCAACGCGGAAAACGCGCAAGCCTTCTTTAATTCCAGCATCCGTGGTGAATTTCAAAACGGCATCTTTTGCCAGTGCCTCATTCGGAATATAATATTCGCCATCAGACGTGAAGAAAGTTAAGTGGCGGCCCACAACGATCTGGTAAATTTCTGCCACCTGATCAGCATCTGCCGGCGCGGTCAGAATGGCGGCATCATCCGCATCGCCTGTTTTGAAATTATAATACTGGGCAATCTTGCTGGCCATCCAGGCATCGGGTTTACTTTTAAAACCGCCCACCACCAGGCGCTGCTGGTGAATGGTGCCGCATCTTGGCCAGCCGCGGGTATCGCTCATAATGGCTTCGCCTTCAGGCTCGCCGCGCGTGTCATAGCCGGTTGTCCAGATGGAGTTACCTTTCATCACGCTGACTTTGATTTCTTCCCATGTGCGCTTGCCATCATCGCCGCCGAAAGTTACCAGGAATGCAGCGTTGCTGCTGTCATGTGCAACGGTAATGCCGGATGCACTGGTATTTGATAAATTGCGCAGCGCGGTCTGGATATCAGTTGCCGTGGTGGCAGGTGTTGCATTCATGACAATGCGGATGGTTCTTTCACCTTCCAGCAAAAGATTGAATTCGTCATTGGTTGCCAGCACACTGTATGAAAGCCGCTGGATTTCATTAACGCCGCCGGTGCCTGCGCCATAATCATAATTCGGGATATTCTCAAAATCCTGTTTGCGAAAATCAAATTCATCGTCACTGCCCTGACGAAAGCCCCGCCGTGGCTGATGGTCAGGATGAAAGAAAAGAATAGTATCCAGTGACTGCATATAATTGACGATTGGCAGATCCGCTTGGGCATAAGGCAGCGCCATCGCCGCCACAGTTTCATCACCTTTTAGAATGTCAGCATTGCCATCAGTGGCAACCATCATATAAGCGTCATCGCCTGACCGTGCGAATGGAAACATGCGTGCATTGGAAAGTGTATTGCTTTCCTGCCACAGTTTAATTTCCCCGATAAACGCATGCGCGGCAATGTTGGTGGCACCAATACGCGCAACGCGCACATAACGGGCGGCTGCATTTCCACGGATCCGCCTGGATCGGTTGCTGCTGCCCCAGTTAAAAGCGGAACCGTAATTTGTCCATGCTGAATTATCTGCACTGGTTTGCACAAAGATTTCGTCATTCAGCGTGCCGGTTGTGAGTTTATAATTCAGGATATCGATACGATCAATTTGCTGGCTGCTGCCCAAATCGATATGCGCAATCACGAATGGATTCGTGGTGCCCAGGTTACTGGTAGTTTCCAGCACAGTGCTATCATCGCCATCCTTGACATTGCCCGTGGTGCCGCCATTCGGCGCGGTAACAGTTGCGCTGACCAGGCTGATTGCTGAAAATGTTTTTGCCAGCTTGCGCAAGATCCTGCGCCCGCGGCGGCGGCGCACACCGCCCTGCGGGATGACTTCAATATTTTCGCCTTCTTCCAGGCCGTTATAATAAAAGCGGATATCCTCACGCTCTGCCAGCAGCGGATCCAGCACGCCGGAAGTAAAGTTTGTTTGGATCCCCCGGATAACTGGCATTATCCGCGCGCCTCGATCAGAGGCCCCCCACTGCTGGGAATAAATGATTTATTGACTTTGGATTTGCTGTCCAGACGCCGCGCCTGCGAATAAAGTCCGCCTTCGCCGTTATCACTGGGAAGGCCGAATGCAATTTGATTATGGTATTGCGCTTTATTCAGGGTTTCCGTCACAGGCATTGCCAGCGCCGCAGCCGTGGCTTCAACGACCAGATCTTCAAACCATGCTGGCCAGATATTTTCTGCCGCGCGCGCACGATATTCAATCACGACTGTTTCAAGGTCTGTATAAATAAACTGGCCGACAAGCTGAAAATCCTTAACGGGATTACGGCCTCCGGCTTCATAAACGGCATTTGGCCCATCGATCAGATCTGCCGGCAGGCGGTATGCATATCCATATTTAACTTTGGGCGTTTCATCAGCATCACGTGCAAGCTGGCGCATGATGGTAGCAAAACGCCATTCATGGCGCGATAACAAGCTATCACGGACAATGGGATAAATGCGCGAACAAATGGCGGCAAGATCAGTTGTATCATCAAAGCCATCAATGCTGAACTGCCCAAGTTTGGAAAGTCCCGCATTGCAAACGTCAATGTCTGTCTTAACCGCCATCTGCCGCAATTACCCTTAAGCGTTAATCAGCAATGATGTCTTGGCGTTTTTCGTTCCGCCAGGAGTACCGGAAACGGTTACTGTCAGCTTATCGCCTGCAGCAAAATCATTTCCAGCAGTTGGTGTTGCAGTATCCAGATCGCCAGCGGCTGATCCAGAGTTTGCAATAGTCACCACACCATTCGTAATCGCAACGCCGTTTTTCTTGAACGTCAGCACCGCATCATTTGTGGTGATTGCGCCATCAAGCAGCGTTTTGATTTCCGCCAGCGTGCCAGCTTTAGGAAAAGCAAGCAGCTGATATGTGCCATCAGTTACAGGAATGCTTAATTCCATAAACTTTTCGCCAACGAAAGTTTGCGTGACCGTTGCCAGGCCTTGCGTGGTAACAGGTGTTGCGCCGGATGCTGAAGTCACAACCAGAATATTTGTTGCTGGTGTGCCATCAATATCCGCTGCTACTTCAATCAGATCACCCTTCTTCAGGTAATCGGCCGCATCATTAAAATAACCTGATGCGATGATTGAGTTCATCAGATCATTCGACCAGTAAGCGTGGCGGCTTTTCACGCCATCAACGCCGGTTGCAAGTCTGCCACCACGATGGATGGTGGACATTGCTTTAATATCAAAGCTCATTTTTGGTTCCTTTCAAAAGTTGTTAAACGCTCAAAACACAATCTGCAGATCCCAGCCGCATTGCTGCGGCTGGTTTCTTCAATTACGCTTCACTGCATTCGATTTCGACAACGCCCAGTTCATCGATCATCTTCGCGCCCTGGCTCATCATGCTATTCACGAAGTGAGCAGCATAATCACCATGCCAGGAGATATCAGTTTGCACTTCCGCGCCTGATGCATGGCCGATTGCGGTTTTGTGATACCAGAAGCAGGATCTGATATTGGTTGCGACCGGCAAGCCTGAATGCGGCATCCACAAAGTGTTTAACCACTTTTTGGCTTGGCCACCGTTCAGCCATGGGTAATCATCCGTGCCGACATAATCCGCATTTGCGAATTCATCGATTTGCAGCAGTTGTGACCATTGCTTCCAGCCGATAACTGCATAACGCTCGCCATCATCCGGCACATCATTTGTGCCGTGCAATTCAAAGCCTTGCAGAATTTTGGGAAGTGTCAGGCCAGCAGCTCCATGTGCGATCACCTGGCCGCCGGATGCTGCTGCCAATTCCGTGATGATCAGATCATCTGTTTTACGGCCTAAAGCATAAGCACCCGCATTGACGATAACTTTTTTCTCATCAATGTTGATTTTCAATTCATCCAGTTTATCTACCCAGTCACCTGCATAGTAATCCGTCAGGATGCACTCTACGGGATCGTGATCGATATTCATAACAGGCACTTTGCCGTTACGAAGTTTTTGTCCGGCTTCGCCTTTGCCTACCTTTTGAAAAGTAGTGCTGGCCCCCTGGATATTGGTTTTGTTCCGCACAGTGTTGCGGAGAGCAGAACCCATGCGCTGATAGGCTTCATGAACTTCTGCTTCATATTGCTTGATAAAAGCATTACTGACATCTTTCGACATTACATCGCTCCATAAGTTAAGGTTGTTTCGATCCTGGTTTCGGGCCGAGTGCCTTGTTATGAAGCGGGCCTTGACGGGATGCTTTCGCTTCCCCTGGGTGCCACCTTAACGCGGGTCCATTCCCTGGGCGTATCCCCGCCTAGTGGGCCCTGATAATTACCGGCTTCAGGGATCCGGCCCGGTCCGCCGGCATTGCAATACCGGCGAAGGGCGGGGGAGCCGCCTTTCAGCTGTGGCTGGGAAGGCGACTCCGTTTGATTCTATTCTCTTTGGAATTGTCTTTTTTTGAACCCCCTATTTTTGTTCAGGGAAAAGTTGTTCAAAAATTTCCGCCACACGTGCCTGTTTCTGCGGGTTGCTCCAATAATCTTTGGATCGCATCAATTCCTGACGTTCCGCATCCAGCGATTTGGCATCTGAAGATTCCGCATTCACATTGACCGGGATTGCTTTTTCGCCCGTCATCGCGCGCATGGCCATGACAACTTTCAGGCCGGTGCCGTAACGAGACATGACTTTAAGCTCTTCGATCACGTTGTCGTCAAAGCCATCCTTGCCTTTCAGCGTTTCGATGAACAACGCTGCCGCGTCCTGCACGGGCTTGGCCTTTTCCACGCCGCCAAAGGATTGGAAATTGCTGTCCATGGAATCATCGCCATCAGCCGCGCCGGCATCATTGGCCGCAATGCCTAATTTCTCTATGGCAGCCGGCAAGAATTCTGTCATGAAATTCTGAAACGACGACAGCGGCATTTCGCTTTTCAGCGCGATGCTTTGTGCCAGTTCGAAGATCGGATCCTTGCCGCTGTCATCCGGCTTGAATACCTGCTTGCTGATTTCTTCCGGCAGTTCCAGCTGATATTCATCTGCACTTTTGGGAATGATTTTACCTTTCCCGGCAAGCTCATCACGCGCGCCAGAATAACCTTTCAGCAATTGATCAATCGTTTCCTGATCGCTTTTGCCGCGAAAATGTTCGGGCAATTTTTCAGGGTAATAAGGTTGACCGGCACCTTTATCGCCAGCCTTATCTTCTTCACTGCCAGCTTCTACAGCTGGCTTTCCTTTGGTTTTATCAGGCGCGCCAGCATCTTCAGCTGCCGCTTCGTGATTGGGTTTTTCTTGTGTCTGCTTTGTCATGTTGCCTCTGCTGCCGTTAGTGTTTATTTATTTCTGGATTTCTTTTTGCCTTGATCCAGCAGCCTGCCGCCTTTGCGCACCAGTTCCTGCATCATTTCAAAAAGACCGTTTTGCCCCTCACGCAGCAAGCCGTAAGCCGTGCATTGCTCCATCGTGGGGCTGCCGCCGGGCCACCAGCTGGATCGCCCATGCGTTACCGAATGCAAATGTTCAAAGACTTTTTGCCCATCTGCTGTTTTGCTGACCCGCGCATAAGCCATTGCAAGTTCAGCTTCGGGGCTTTTCACCGCATCTTGCATCGGTGCTTCGGCCAAGTTCTTTGCCAAATTGCTCCAACCTTTATCCAATAGCCCACTTTCTTCGAGTAACTTTTTTGCTTCCGCATTCATTGTGCCGCCTTTCACGCTGCCATAGCGTAGTTTGTTGATGGTGATTCAGCCGGCTGCCGCATCGTTTCTGGTGCAGCAGGAGCCATGGCCGCTTCGGCCATTTTACTAATCGACTTTTTGATTTGAATTTCAGTGCGCGCCAGATCGCCCGGAACGCTCATTCTTTCAGCAAGCCAAGGTAGTAATTTTTCAGGAACAGCCGCCAGCGTCAGCGCTTCAGGTCCGGCAAGTGAGAAAATCAATTGCAGCCAGCGCACAACATTTTCGACTTCGTTCACAGACTGCAGACGGGCCAGCGGTGAATTTACTTGCACCTTCACGCCCAGCTGATCGATTTTAATGTTCGGAACATAGCCGCGCTTGGCCATGATATTGGTGACGCGGCGAACAGATGGCACGATGAATTCGCTTGTGATGCGCCCAACCGCGCCGCCGAAGTCCTGAATATTTTCACGCATGCGCTCGACAATTTCCGTAGCAGACCGCACACCCTTATCCGCAGCTGGCAGCGCATTATCCAGCAATGCCGCTTTGATATTGCCGCGCAAATCATCCAGCACCATTTGGCCAACGTCAAAATTCCGGCCCGTTTGAAGTGGCTGCAATGATGCGCCCAGCGTGCCGCCGCCGTTTGATTTCACAGTGATCAGCGCACCTGGCGCCAACCTGATATTATCAGGATTGGTAACACCATCATCGGCAACCGTATGAATTCCAACAATTGCCAAGGCGGCATTGGTTAGAATTAATTCAACTGTTTTATTCGCGGTTTTGATATCAGCAAGTGCAATCAGCACAGGGCCGGGGCCATACGCGCAGCCCGGTATTTTTGACCAGCGCGTGATTTGCCAAGGATTATCATCATACGATCTTTCAACAATGCGAACAGGTTCATTGCCGTTAATCCACAGCACATCGTAATACCAGGTTTTCGCCTTTGGATCGTGATAGGTTGCTTCAAGTAATTCGACTTCAGGATCCTTGTCCTTGCCCTTATTTTTTGTTTGCAGCAGTTTTTGCATCTCTGCTGGAATTTGTGCATCATCCCATGTGCGGGTAATCATCCGAATTTTGATTTTTTTCCGCTTGCGATAAACGCCGCAGATCGCACCATTGGCATCTTCTTCAATCGCAACTTCGGCCTGGCTTACAGTGTTGAAAGTTACCGGATTTGAATCGTCATTGTTATTTTCCAGAACAAGCATGGCAGCCATACCGCCCACCAACAGATCAAGAAAATATTCTACTACAGCCAGCACGAACGGGCCGGATCTGAATGGCACAGAAATCAACTCGACAAATTTATCCAGTGCAGAATTAATTTCTTCGCGTTTATCTTTTTCCGTTAGCGGACCGGCTTTCAGATCAAACCATATCTCGCCGGGCGGCATCAGATCGTTCATGATGCGGTTGGCAACGCGCGGCACAGAATTAAGTGCCGTGCTGTCAAACAAATAATCCGTACTTGATGGCCCCTTATTGTTTTCCTGATACGGATTGCGATATGGGCACGCCAGTTCGTATGCCTGCTGCAGGCGCGTGCGCCACAGATCCCGTTCAGCCCATGCGCTATTGGATCTGAACAGGATTTCGTTTTCTGCAAGTCTCATGACAATCCCCTTAACCTAATGTTCCGCGTTTACTGTCATCCTGGAATTCGAGCATCGCACGGCCAGCACGACGGGCACGCAATGCGCTGTTTGTCTCTGCAGCCTTGCGATCAATATCCATCTGCCGATCTTCTTCTTGTTGCCGCGCGCGCGACTGAACAGCTTGCTGCTCTTCCATCATTTTTGCGCGCTCTGCTTCAGCCGCACGCTGTGACTTTTTCATGTCACCGCCGCCGCCAATTAATCCTTGAACTATACTACCCATTTGCCCCTCCGCTGTTTTTGAAAATGTAAAAGTCCATATCCTCACCGCGCGGGCCCAAGCCCGGATTGGTGTTGCTATACTCAAACCCTGCGATGCGCGCGTAACGCTTTGCATCTTCGCGCGTGCTATCCACCAGCATGTGAAGGCGGTGCAGATTAAAAACTTTGAATGCAGTCTCGCACAGGTTTTTTTGCACCCGTGCAGCTTTGCGCCAGACATCTTCAAAACCTTCACCTGTCAAAAGCCAAACTTCACCCACGCCCATTTGCTTGACGATGCCACAGATAAACACTGGCGCATCACATGACGGCCAGGCAATGGCAGGGAAGTTTAGAATTTGAAATATAATCTGCCGCATCTTGCGCGCATCCTCGAATACCCACGCATCAACGGCGCGCGGCTTAAAGACTTTCAACGCTGCAATCACATCGGTATTCATGCTGCACGTCCAAACAGATTGAAGGCTGTTTTCGCAATGATTGTCCTGCCGCCTGTAACCGATCGCCTTGCTTCACGCCCAACCACTTCTTCATATCCGCCTTCATCCAGCGCGCCGTATTGGATCGCATCCTGCACATCCGAAATTGGAAACACCTTGACCGGCGCTTCATCGTACTGCGCTGTGCCGGCTGTGCGCTTGCGGCGATACTGATACGCAGAGTTAAAACCCTTGCGCGCCACGCGGCACGTTGTGCTGATCAGCAGCCCAGGGCGACCATCACCCACGTTTGTGCGCAATCGCATCCGCACCGCGCTTGCACGCTTATCCAGATCGTTTGTTGGCGCAGCCTGCACGCGGTCTTTGCCGTTCCAGTTCATCAGGCGGTTCACAGCATCCACCCAGGTTTCTGCTTCGATTGGATCCCGTGCAGCTGCTGCAGGATCACAGCGGCCACCAACGAATTTGCAGCCAGCGTATTTCGATGAACCCTGCGCACGCTTCAGCTGCTCGCACAGATCCTTTGCGCCACCTTCAGAATAGAATTCATCCAGGATGCGCAGCTGACCATTCGGCATGTTCTGCCGCAGCACTGCAGCAGGATGCAGCCCTTGATCGAAATCAACGCGCACGGCCAGCCCCTTCACCGGCTGCAGCTCTTCACCGGCACAATGGAAGTCATCACGATATTCGATGAACACAGGCTTGCCATCGCGCGTGAAGCCGTACTGGTTATGGATCATCCGCCGCGCCAGATCTTCGCGGCCTTGCGCGATCAGATCCGCTTCCATAGCCGTATAAGTTTCCAGCGTGGCGCGCTGGCGGTTCTCTGCGCGTGGATCCATGCCGCCAGGCTGACGAAAGAAACCGAAATTCTCAGGGCGGTTTTCTTCCATCAGGTGATAAAGATAATTCTCAATATCCGGCGCGTTGTAATCGCCAGCAACGCCCTTCACGCACAGCGCGGGATCCACATGCTTTTCGCCCGGATAACGGCCTTGCATCACGCGGATCATGCCCTGCGAAAGCACATCCGGCACCAGCGTATCCGCTTCATTGAGGCGCAGCAGATTAAATTCTTTACCGCGAAATAACGCTTCCACATTCTGTTCGCCCAGTGCTTCGAACATCACGATCAGATCCACGATGCTACTATCCGGCAGCTGAAAGCGCAGGTGATGGCTTCCAGCTTCATTGCCGCCGCCTTTCCATTCGCCAACATTCTTGGGCATCCACTGCCACCAGGATGGGATTGTGGTGCCATACAGCTGGCGGAATGTTTCGCGCACGAACAATGCTTTTGAATAACGCACGCCATCGATTTTGCTGCGCGGCTGCGCGGCGGCGGCATAGATCGTATCCATCATCATGCAGCTGGTCTTGCCGCTGCCCACTGGCCCCATGATAAATTTCACAGGCAGCTTGCAGTCCATGAAGGCTTTGCTGACGGGGCCGGGCGGGTCAAAGTTCAGTTGCATCCGTCTTATTCCTAATCAGCCTGTTCGCTGTTGCTAACTTCTTGATATTCAAAATCTTTTGGATTTTCGTTAAACTCTGCGGCGTTAAACTGTTGCAAATCCTTATCATTAAGTAATTGATTTTCATCATCTTTTTGATTGATGATTTTCAGTGCGGTTGGCCCGGCATCCGGCACGCCCTGCGACATGGCGATCTGATTGTTGATCACCAGGCTAATCAGTCCGCCGTTGCCAGCATCGACCGCAATCGGCATCTTCTGATGCACATACGGCGCAAGTTCCTTCGCAGCTGATATCTGAATTTCAAACGCCTTGACCACAGGGCAGCCAAGTTCTTTTGAAAGTTCTTTTGCGCTGCGCGAATAGGTTTCCGCCAGCGCGACCAGCGGTGACTGGTAACGCGATAAAATATAATCACGCCACGCTTCAGTGTTTTTATTCTTAGATCCAACTGGCCGCCCCGCCCCCCGAACCGAAGGAGCCAAATTTTCCGCGCCGGAAACGGATGCACCTGCCTGTGTGAGTGGCAGCAGTTCCAGCTGCTCGACCTGCACATCACCAGGCACGGGCGCAGCCGGATCATGCAGCAACGCCACAGCCGTGGATAAACCCAGTTTTTCGCCTTCAGCCATACCAGACACGAATAAAACCCCCATATTTAATTCATTTTCCGCAGAACTCTGCGGCTCACACCCAAGCGTTGCGCCTGCGTTGCAGATAGCGTTGCAGTCTTTTTCTTCTTAACTCTTTATTATTAAAGAGAAAAAAAGAATAATAACCAAACTGCAACGCCTGCACCGCATGCAACGCATACGCTGTGTTATGCACACACGCGCACGCGCACATGAGGACATGAGAGAATTACCGTTGCAGCGTTGCAGACGGTAATTTTCCCAAGCCCCCCAAATACTTACAAAATCCTTTCAGCGTTGCGGCAGCGTTGCAGATGCGTTGCAGCGTTGCAGCCGTTAAACCCAAAGGATTGTTTGAAAAAGCTGTGGTTTCAGGAGTGAACCAGGTGAAAGCGCGGTCAGCGCATCTAATCTTCATGCGCGGCCTCAATCCTCTAAAATTTCTTTGATGGGAATGCGTGTGCAGCGCAGCGGCGCGCCTTCAAAGCGCAGGTTGCTGCCATGCGCGCACGCGCCTGGTATGCGGCGCAGGGATTGCACCCACACGCCAACGGTGCCGGATCGTCCGGCCCAATGTGAATCCTTGAACAGCGATGCAATGCCAGCGCCGCTATTGGCGACAAAAAGATATTGCACATCATCGACCTTCGCCACCTTCATGCAAAAACTGCCCAGCACGCGGTTCGCTTCACCATCATCAGTTTTGCCTGGTAACTTTCCTGCTGCTTGCTGGATCCATGATGCAATCGTGCGGCGTTCGCCGTTGCGGTAAATATCTGCGATCTGCGTCATCAGGTGCGAAAGGCAACGTTCATGATCGGCGATATCGTTTTCCGATTCCGCCAAATTCGCTTTGTTGAAATGTTCAGCCCAATCCTGCAGCGTATCGCTATCAGGTGGCGCAGGGAACATTAGCAAATCATAACACGCAAGAATGGTGCCGAATAAATCCGCGCCGCGACCGCCGTGACCAGCTTGCGCCAGCATCTGGCGGTATGTTTCCAGCCGATCTTCCAGCTGTGGCCATTGGGAAATTAATCTGCGGCGTAAAGCTGCGCCGATTTCTGCAAGTTTTCTGGGTTCAAGGCGTGGAGAAGTTGCGCCTTCAAGTTTATCCAAATTCAAAATCGCCATACGGCTGACATCCTGGCCGAGCATTGGCGGGATCAGGATGGATGAAAACAAAAAGCAATTCCGAATGGTGAAGCTGGTGCCTTTGTGATCAGATCCGCCGCGCAATGTGCTGCCGCCGCTGGCTGCATGCCGGGCCAGTTTGATAATGTTAGATGCTTTACGATCATCTTGTTCAGCTTCAAGCTCATCCAAAACAATCGGCAACGATGAATGCCCGACTGATTGCCAAAGTCCTGCAGCAGTTGCATCGGATGCGGAAATTAATCCGCCAGGCCCCGCAACCATTTTCAAAACTTCATGCAGCGTGGATTTACCTGTTGCTTTATCGCCGGTGACCCATGCAATCGGACGCCACTTCAATGCGCCGCCAATCATCGATGCGCCGATCCAGCCCAGCAACATGTGCGGATCAATGTCCGGCCTGCGCCAGTTCCATGATTTCAAAAGCGCAAACAATTCTTCAGCTGGTTGCGTACCGGGATCGATGGCTGATGGCCGCGGCTTTTCGGGCGCAGCGGGATAAACGTGCCTGCCGATCCGACCAGGTTCAAGGATATTATCTTTGTGATAAATCGCATCGCCGCAATGCATCACCAGATCGCCATCTTCATCAGCCCATGCACCTGGTCCGCGCACGCGATCAACCACATCCATCACGCCACAATCTGCAGCAGCTTTGAATAAATCTTCAGCGGCAAGTTCAGGCCGCCAGCCGGTAATTTCACCATCTTTGCCATGACGCGGCCAAAGTTTGTAAAGCACATCATTTTTCGTGCCGAACAATGACATGACTTCAAGGCGCGCGTGCTTACCGGCTTTCAGCATGCGCATCTGGCGCATGGCATCCAGGTAATAATAACAATCTTCATTGATGCCCAGCGGAATGACAGGGCAACGCGGATCCAGGGCATTTTCCCCGGTCTTGGGTTTTCTTTCGCCGACACCCGCATCTGGCGCAGCCGCCACAGGTTCTGCGCTTTCAATCACGCCGCGGATCTCTTGCAGTTGATCGCTCATGCGGCACCGCCTGCCGCGCGCGCGGCTGTAATGGTTCCGCGATTTGCCTGCAGCAGATCATTAAAATCTTTGCCGACGCTTGACCGCGCAATGGAAACGCGGCGGCCTTGGCGCATGAAATGCGAAATCGCAACGTCGAGTGAATCCATGGCTTTGATATTGCCCTGATCATTATCCGCGGCGATGATCACGTCCTTGATAATTTCCGGCAATTCAATATTGCGGAAATTGGAAAGCGATACAGCCGCGATCACGCGGTATTCAGGGCAGGCGAGGGCAAGCGACAAACCATCTTCAATGCCTTCGCAGATGATAACTTTATCGCCTGCCGGCGCAGCCTTCAAAGGTTTGCTTGATGCACCGCGGTTCAAGGATATAAAACCGCCGCGATATGGCGCGAGTGTTTTTTTCGCATCAATCAGTTTTGCTTTCTGCACGGGCTGACCCAGTTGCAGGTATGTGCGATGCGTGGCGATATGCTGGCCATCCGCATTCATGATGGCTGTCACCATCGCTGGCATTTTGCGCTGCACTTCATCGCACCAGCAATCAGGTGAATAGCGAATGGATCCGGGAAGTTTCGGCAACCGCTTCAGATCGATGCCGCGCGCCAGCAGATATTCATACACCGGCGTTCCCAGAATTTTTGGATCCGCGTTATGCCACAAGCCGCGCGCAATGCGGTGAATGCGCTCTTCATCCTGTTTGGCTTTTAATTTTCGCTGCGATTGGTTTTCTTGATTAACGCGCCGCTGCTGTTCAATCCGCGCCGGATCCGCATTGTCGAGGCCGAGCCAGCTTTTCGCCCATTTAACGGCATCGCCTTTATCGCCGCGAAATAAAACCGCAGCAACCAATTCCAATGCATCGCCGCATTCGCCGCTGCAGAAATCAGACCACACGCCGGCACGCGCCGCGGATAAATTAACTGCCAGTGATCTGCCAGGCTCACCCGCCAGGGATCCAACGCGCCATTCATTGCCTTCGCGTTTTCCATTGGGCAAAATTTCTGCAACCAGCGTATCGATCTGACCGGCCAGCATCGATGCCAATTCTGAAATGGAAATCAGATTGCGCTTCATGCTATGCGACCATCTGCGGTAATTCGCGCGGCATCACTGCAACCACATCGATATGGTGGCATTCCAGCGCGACCTTATTGCAATGTCCGCACAGACGGTTGAATATCCCGCGGCTAAGAAAATCCCCGCGGCACCGCAGGCACGTCCGCTGGGTGCGCGTTTCTTTTTTGCGGCCATCTGCATCAGCCTTCGAAATGTATTTTTTCATTTTTTTTCCCCCGCGAAACAGCAAGGCGGACAAAGTAATCCGCCGCTGCATAGAAAAAATATCCCAACGCAGTGCAGCGTCGGGCGATGAACATTTGAAGCGCCTTAATGAGATTCTTCATTGCGCAGCCTTTCCAGTTTTTGTGAAACATCATCCAGCCCGGCTTTCAGCACGGCCAGCTGATCGAAAATTTCCATGCGATTGTGATCGTGACTGCCAGGCAGCAGCACAGAACTAATCGCTGATAATCCGAATAATGTACCGGCACGCGCCAACTGCGCGGCCTGCGGCGGCTGGCCTTGCAACCAAGCCTTTGCCGTGCGCGGCTCGCAGCCGAAATCTTGCGCGATGCGCTTTGCGGCATGGCGGCCGTCGTATTGCTGCGCCAAAAAATTGGCCCAGTTGTCACCGATGGAAATCGGAAATTTGATGTCCGCTTTGGTCATGGTTTTTCCTGTCTGTCTCTGCGTAAATGAATAAGCAGAGGCCATGGCACCGGCACTGCGCAGACAGGAAGAGGAAGCAACCATGCTCATGCCGCTTCACCAAAAAGATCCATCTGATGGGCAGGCGGGGGGCCTGAAAACCCCCGCCCGCGCACCGGTTCCTTGGAGGAAACGGGTTTTATCGGCGCTTCAACGCCGTAAAAATCGTTGGGCAAAACCTGGTAATTGGACCAGGCTGCAATTTCGATCATTTTTTCACGGCGCGGAATCCGCTTACCTTCAGCCCATAGCCATACGGTCGGCACCGGAACACCCATCTCATGGGCGAAGGCGGACATCGCGATCGAGTTGTCTTCAAGATACCGTTTCAGGTTCATGATTCTTTACTAAACAATCTGTTTAGTTTTTGCAAGGTCAAATAAACATACTGTTTATTACCTTCCTATAAACAATTTGTTTATAATCTAGCATGAAGAATTACATCAAAGAGCTGCGCGAAGCGCGCGAAATAACGCAGGAAGTGCTGGCTGAAAAAATTGGTACTACTTCCCAGCAAATTTATAATTTAGAAAAAGGGAAGCGTCGCCTCACATGGGATTGGATCCAACGCTTAGCCGTCGCACTTGAGTGCCATCCCATGGAAATCACCGAAGGTCCACTGGGTATATCAATGCTGCAGAATGATGAAAAAGAATTATTATCTGCTTATCGCGGGCTGGCCGAGCCAGAAAGAAAAATTTATTTGAATATGGCAAAATCCTACAAATCAAATGATGGGCAGAAGAAAGAATGATTAAATGGATCCGCAAAAATTGGGTGATATATCGGCAAATTTTTGCATTCAGAGAGCTGATAATCATTTTAGGTTTGCCTGTTGCTCCATGGTTTTTTTATATGTTTTTATGGATTTCACCAAGTATATTTGGATTATTAGCTATCTTGTTTGGCTTGGGATTTTGTTATGTTTTATGGTTTTTATTACCTAAAAGGCTCACAGATAATGGAGTTGCAACTAAGCAAAGTTATTTATTCCTGCCTGCAATATATCTGATTTTAGATTGTGCCCTTGGATTGATTTTACCCTACATCCTTATGCGCCACCCTGATTCTAAAATTTTTGCTATGGATGCAATTAAAATTATTTTTTGGTGGTTAATTAAGGTTGGCTTCGGCCTGGAAGCCCTCAAGTGGTTTGGAAAAAAATCAACAGAAATGACTTAATAAGTAACTGTTTTTCATTAACATTCTTATATTTAATTAATTAAACTAAACAAATTGTTTGAATTAGTTTGACAAAACTAAACATATTGTTTAGATTGTCCTTATAGGGGGCAATCATGCGACTGAAAATTAAACCTGAACACCTGTATTTCGTGGCCTTTTGGCCGTTTCTAGCTTTGCTGGATCTTGCCGCTTGGCCTGGCCGCCAGCTGGCGCGTTGGCGCCATCGCCGTGATGCACGCCGCCGTTTCCAGGCGCGGGATTTTGGCTTTAGCCAGACAGGCGGCCAGTCATGAGCAATATTCGCCGCCCCGAAGATCAGGGCCTGACAGATCCGAATGCCATCGCCGCGGTGCGCCGCAATCAGCAGCACACGCCGCCGCTGACAACCTACCAGCTGGGCGTGCTGGAACGAAACCTGGAAAGCAACGGCTGCGCGCGCTTCGGCAGCCTGGTCGAAGTGGGCTATTTCTGCAGAGCCAAAAAAATTGGCGGCAATTCATACCTGGTAATTGAATCGCGCGGATCCTTCTTTCTGGAAAAAGCCGAAGGCAGTGCTGTCCGCACTTGGGAAACCACGCACAAGATTGGCTTTGCCATCGCCGAATATCAAAAAACTTTAAGGCCTGCGGCATGAACATCACCTTCAGCGAACCTGTCAAAATGATGCCATGCATCAATGACAATGATGCGGCAATCGCCGCCGCACGCAAACGCCGCAGCGATGCAATTAAAGCTGCGCGTGCGGAATACAATGCAGTGACATCCGCGGCATCAGAAAAATATAAAAAAGCCATTGCAGCTGCTGAAGATGATTACGCAATCGATGAACTTTTAATTGAATTCAAAAAATCCAGGGAGGAACAGAATGGAAAGCCGCTTAATTAGTTCTGCGCAGGTAGCGCAGTTCTTGGATAAATCGATCACGTGGTTTTATCTCAATCGCGATCGCCTTTACGCGCAGGATTTCCCGCGGCCTGTGCTGGGTGAAGGCCGCAATGGCCGCGCGAAATACGATCCTGAAGCCATCAAGGCTTGGCTGGCAGCGCGCCGGAAATCGGGCATTGAACCTGCCGGCGATGGCATCCGCATGAACCACGAATGGAACCAACGGCTGGATGAACGTTTGGCGGATCTCGCGGTGGAAGCCATCTGATGCTGCTGAAGGAAAAACCCGCGCCGGTTTTTCGGCTGACATGGACAACGCCAACCGGGAAGGAATGCGCGGTGCAATCGCATGAGGCATCCAAAATCAAGCAGCAGATGACCGCCATGCTGGCGCGCGGCATCATTGCGCAATGCACCAAGGATGGAAATTATTGCGGCGCGGTGCGCCGGCTGTATGCAAACGGCCTGATGAATTTTGACGCAGATTTTGAAGGCGAAAGATTGCAGCATGGCAACCTTTAAGATCCGCCATCTGACGATGCGGCCTGGCAAGGATCGCTGCGCACGCTATTACTGGCAACCGCCAAAGGCATTGCGCGATGCCGGCTGGAAGCTGCAACGTTTGCCGAATGATTTTGATGACGCTGTGCGCGAAGCCAACCGCCTTAATCAGGAACTGGATGACTGGCGCGCAGGGAAAATCGCCGCCGCTTCCAATGCAAAATCCGGCAGCGTGGAAGCATTGATCAACAGCTATAAAAACCATCGCCGCTATAAGGAATTAAAAGCAAAAACCCGCAGCGGTTATGATTACGTCTTTCGCATTCTCTATAAACTCATGGGCGATATGCCGGTTGTCGCTGTGCAACCTTCAACAGTGCAGAAAATTTATGAAAAGTTGCGCGTGGATTATCCGGCCAAGGCAGTTGCCGTGGTGCGCGTGCTGCGCCTGCTGATGGAACATGCCCGGCGCGAAGATATGATCAAGATCAATCCCGCCGAACGTCCGGGCATCCGCAACCAGGCGGCCAAGGGCAAGCTATGGATGCCGGATGACGTGGCGCACATCGTGGCGACTGCGGATGAAATGGGGAATTTTGAAATCGGCACTGCCGTATTTGTGAACCAGTGGATCGGCCAGCGCCGCGGCGATATCATTACGCTTGGCCCTGATGCATACCGCGATGGCGCATTGCACATCAAGCAAAGCAAGACCGGCGCGGAAGTTGTCCTGCCGATTGATATGATCCCTACAGTCAAGGCACGGCTGGAAGAACAGATCGCGCGGAATGCAAAAATCAAACCAGCACCAACAGTTTTAATTCCTGCACCAAACGGCCAGCCGTTCAAGGAAGATTGGTTTACGCACCTGTTTGGCAAGATCCGCGATCGCGCAATCGAAACGCGCCCGGACATGCAGCACCTGGTTTTCAAAGATCTCCGCCATACGGCGGTGACGCGGCTGGCTGAAGCCGGTTGCCCTACTCCGCTGATCGCATCGGTCACGGGGCATTCGTATCGAACCTGCGAAGAAATCGTGGATCGCTACAACATCCGCACAACCAAAATGGCGCAGGAAGCATTCCAGCGTCGCAAGAATGCGGAAAACACAAACCAACCCACAACAGAAGGAAAATAAAATGCCAGTTACAGTAACAATCGCAAATTCAAATGGTGCCGGCGAACCAAACCTGCGCGTGCAGGGCGGTGCTGCAGATGAGATCCTTGCGCCAGGTGATAGCACACAAGTGGAAATCAGCGGCGGCGATAACATCAGCCTGACTGAAACAACCGAAGGCAAATCAGAACCTGCAGATCCGGCAGGTGATGATCAGCCTGGAGCGGACGAAGGCGGGGATTCTGCAGCGGAAGGCGAAACCAATGACAGTGATGGCGGCACTGATGATGGCGAACGCACCGAGCAGCAAGCAGCCTAACCAGGTTGCTTTACCAGATGATCGGGCATCACGCCCGGTCATCGCGCAAGGCAATCAAAGGGGGCATCCATGATTTGGAAAACTTTATTCAAGCTGCTGTATCCGGGTTATCCCTATACGCCGTGGCAATATGAAAAAATGCACTGGCTTCGCTATGGCATCATGATGCGGATTTATAACAAAGCCTATCCGCGCAAATGCTCCAATTGCAAAAAGCATCCGCCGCGCAAAGGCCAGCGTTACTGCCAAAAATGTCATGCGGATTATCAGCGTTATCACCGCAGCTATAAAAAAATTCACGGCATGGTGCAGAAAATAAAAGAAAGGCAGGCAGCATGAGCAATGTCATTCCGTTGTTTGGCCGCGGCGATATTTCACCTGCAGCTTATGCCCAGCCAAATCAAAAAGTGATGCTTGAAATGCAGGGCATCATGGCCGCGCTTACGCCAACGCAGCGCGGTGACATGCAGCAATCGCTGGATGCGGTGCAGGCGCAGGTGGCGATATTGGAAGAACATCCCAGTGCCGCCGAACTGATGCAGGACATTCAGGAATGCCTGACTGCCTTGCACAAACGCAAAATGTTTGAACTCACCACGCCGGAAAATCTTCTAGCTTGGGATGACATCACCAAACAATTTTTCACGCACAGCAAAGTGCTGGATTATTTCATGAGAGGAGTCACCAATGGCCAATAACCCGTTTGCTTATTACATCATCACCGGTCGCCTGATGGATGCCGAAATCAAAGAGCGATTTGTCAGAAAAGAAAATGCACAAATCCATTTGGAAAATCTGGTGGTAAAGGCGAATGCCTGGCGCGTTGAACTGGGCAAGCCGGAAGCATTCATGGTTACCAAAGACCGCGAAAGCATCATCAATAAAAATGATGGCAGCTGCACAGCACTGGTCAGCCTGCAGCTGCATCAAATGACATTTGTGGATCTTGCGGATGCGATCATTACCGCAAATCCAATTCAGGCAATCGCAACCGCTTGAATGGTGTTCCCTGCCGAATGCTGGCCGCCTTGCTTCGGAACAGGGCGGCGCAGCTAACCCGCGAACCGGCAGGGAACATCATTGAGGCGGTGACATCGCAGTGAAGTGAAGGCCCATGCGCCGACTTCTGCCGTTGTATTCATCGGGAATGTCACCGCCTCAATTAACGCCGGCAGGCATCATAAGGGGGCACCATGAAAGCGCAAAAAAAACCAAAGTTTAAATTCTCATTCATTCAGCGCATTCCGCGCCCGTGCATGATCCCGCCATTTTATGGGCCTTTCCGATATGATTATATGAATGATTGCAGTTTAGTTATGCTTATGCCGTTTCACTTATTGGCCGGATTATTTTTTTATATTTTTTCAAGCATCAATCAAAGTTGGCGCAGCGTCTGTAT
>Ga0172380_10001993_pt1 | contig 33384 bp, 24 predicted proteins | sample Leawe162metaG_FD_119747 | JGI IMG/M metagenome (GOLD analysis project Ga0172380, IMG submission 119747) | Leachate microbial communities from a municipal landfill in Southern Ontario, Canada - Leachate well 162 metaG | ecosystem: Engineered > Solid waste > Landfill > Unclassified | place... | reverse complement strand
TTTCCGTTGCTCTCCACCCCGCCTCGCGGCGACGCAGTTACTTCAAGTTCTCACCAGCCCAACGGTGGCCGGTGGCCGGGGTCTTCCACCCCGGAGGAGTGCGCAGCTTCGCAGCGCACGAGCACGGGCGTCCCGCCCGTGTGCGGCCCTGTCCCTGTTACGATGCCCAGTCTCCACACGGGCGGGACGCCCATGCCCCCTGGGCTGTTGCCACCCTCTTCTCCCATGACGCTCCAGATCCTCCTCGCCATTTCCGCGGTTCTCTTCGCTCTCGGCCTTGCCGCCGCGCTTTCGCGCTCGAATGCGATCATGGTCCTTATCGGCATCGAGCTCATGCTCGGCGCCGCGAACCTGAATTTCGTCACCTTCTGGAGATTCTCCGAAAGCCCTTCCGACCTGGCCGGCACCCTGTTCGCGGTCTTCTCCATCGCCGTCGCCGCCGCCGAGGCCGCCGTCGGCCTCGCCATCGTCATCCTCGTCCACCGCGGGATCAAAAGCGTCGAGGCGGACGACGCCTCGCATTTGAAAGGTTAAGACCAATGCGAAATTCGAAATGTGAAATTCGAAATTGGGGCGCAAGCGCCCTCGTCCCGCTTCGCGGAGCCATTTCTACTTTCCGATTTCCCGTTTCCACTTTCCGCTTTCCATGATCTCCCTGATTCCCATCCTTCCGCTGCTCGCCGCCGGTATCACCGCGCTGATGCGGCGCGGTCAAAGGACTCCGGCCGCAACGCTGGTGATCGCCGCCCAGGCGGGTTCGACGGTCTTGAGCCTGCTGGCGTTTGTTCGGACGCTCGGCGCGGAGGGGCCACACGGCGAAGTGCCCAGGACGTCTTTCAATTTTCCCTGGCTGGACATCGGCCGTGAAACGTTGAGCCTCGGACTCCTCCTTGATCCGCTCGGCGCGGGGATGGCGCTGATGGTGTCCTTCGTCTCGCTTTTGATCTTCATCTACAGCGTCGGCTACATGAGGGAAGATGCGAATTTCACGCGGTTCTTCTGCTTTTTGTCCCTGTTCTCCGCCGCGATGCTCGGGGTGGTTCTTTCAAACAGCCTGCTGCTCACGTTCATCTGCTGGGAGCTTGTCGGGCTGGCGTCCTACCTGCTCATCGGGTTTTGGTTCCACAAACCCGAGGCCGCTGCCGCCGCGAAGAAGGCCTTCATCACGACCCGCATCGGCGATATGGGGTTCCTGCTCGGAATGCTCTGGCTCTACTCGGCTTCCGGCACATTGCTTTTCTACGATCATGGCAACGGATGCCTTGAGGCCGCCGCGCTCACGGCCATGTCCGCAAAGACCGCCTGCCTGGGGCTCGCTGTCTCGAATGGTATCGCCCTTCTCATCTTCTGCGGCGCGGCGGGAAAATCCGGCCAGTTTCCGCTTCATGTCTGGCTGCCGGATGCCATGGAGGGACCGACGCCGGTCAGCGCGCTCATCCACGCCGCCACGATGGTGGCCGCGGGCGTCTATCTCGCGGCCCGCATGTTTCCGGTTTTCTCCGCGACGGGCCCGGTGTCTGTCGCCCTCACGACCGTTGCATGGGTCGGGGCATTCACCGCCCTCTTCGCCGCGCTGATCGCCGTCGCGCAGACCGACATCAAGCGGATCCTCGCCTATTCGACCGTCTCGCAGCTTGGTTTCATGATGCTCGCGCTCGGGGTCGGGAGCGTCACGGCCGCCATGGTCCACCTCATCGCCCACGCGTTCTTCAAGGCGCTCCTCTTCCTGGGAGCGGGCTCCGTCATCCACGGGGTCCATGAAGAACAGGACATCCGGAAAATGGGCGGCTTGCGGAAGTTCATGCCGGCCACCTTCGTCACCTATGCCATCGGCATGATGGCCCTCTCCGGCGTTCCGTTCTTTTTCTCGGGCTTCTGGAGCAAGGATGAAATCCTCCACGTCGCCCACCAGTGGCCGGTTTCGCAACTGCCGTTCTTCATGGCCGCCGCCGCCGCGTTCCTGACGGCATTCTACATGACCCGCCAGATGTGCTACGTCTTCGCTGGCTCGTATCGCGGGCGCGCCCACCCTCACGAGAGTCCGGCGGTGATGGCCGTTCCGCTCGGCATCCTCGCCGGAGCCGCTGTCCTGATGTCCATTCCCGCAACGCCTGCCTGGCCTTGGTTTCACGGTTATCACACGGGCCATGTCCTCACGCCCGACTTCGCGCGGTTGATCGAGCACGATTTTCTCACGATCGCGGGGCTCTCGATCGTTATTGTGACTGCCGGAATTGGGATGGGATACCTGCTCTACCGGCACATCGGAATCAAAGGCCAGGGGGAACGGGCGTCCCGCCCGTTTGGGCAGGCGCCCGCAACGAGTCACACACGGGCGGGACGCCCATGCCCCCTGGAAAACCCCGACGACGCATTGGCCGCCGATCCTATCCAACAGCTCTTGCCGGGGTTGTATCGCGCGCTCGCCAACCGTCTTTATGTGGATGAATTCTACAACGCGACGGTTGTCCGGGCCCTCGGGCTGCTGGCCCGGCTCGCGGCCTGGATCGACCGCTGGATCTTCTCCGGAATTGTCCGCCTGGTCGGCGCGCTTTCCCTGCTCGCCTCGTCGCTCGGCGACCTCTTCGACAGGTTCTCGATCAACCTCGGATTCGACAGCTTCTGCGGCGGGCTCCGCGACGGGGGACAGCTCTTCTCTTCGTGGGAAAGCGGCCGCGCGCAGGGATACCTGCGCTTTCTGAGCGTCGGGACCGTTCTCCTTCTCATTATCCTCGGATGGCTGCTCACATGACTCTCCTTACGCTGATTCCATTTGTCGGAGCGCTGCTTATCGCCCTGCTGCCTTCGCCTCGCGCCGCGCGCGGGCTTGGGCTCGCGGTGATGGCGGGCGTTCTCGGTCTCACCGTTTCGCTGGCGCTCGGCTACGATCGCGTTGCTGGCGGAATCCAATTCATCGAGCACCACGCGTGGATTCCCGCGCTCGGGGTGGATTACTTCGTCGGCGCCGATGGCATGAGCCTGATGCTGCTTCTGCTGACGGCGTTCATCACGCCGTCCGCCGTGCTGTCCGGCGGCCCGGGCATTTCGAAGCTGCAGGTTGCGCTGGTCCTGCTTCTCGAGACGGCGCTCATCGGAACGTTCACCGCGCTGAATTTCATCCACTGGTTCGTGTTCTATGAGTTGAGCCTCGTGCCCGCGTTCCTTCTCATCCGTTCGTCGGGAACGAAAGCCGCGACGACCGCGGCCCTGCGGTTCTTCATCTATACCCTGCTCGGCGGAATCGCGCTGCTCATCGGGTTCCTGGCCATCCAGCTTGCCACGGGGACATTCGATCTGATCCGGCTTGGGGAGACCGGACCGTCGCTCGACGGGGTCCTCGCGGCGCGGTTCGGGTGGCCGTCCGCGGGCCTTCTGGTCTTTTGCTGCATCTTCCTCGGCCTCGCGGTGAAAGTTCCCGTCGTGCCGTTCCACACATGGTTGCCGGACGCCTATGCCGAGGCCCCTTCCCCCGTCTCGATGCTCCTCACCGGGCTGATGTCGAAGATGGGCGTGTATGGGTTTCTGCGGCTGCTCGTGCCGTTGTTCCCGCAGCGCATGCAGGAACTCGCCACCCCGCTCCTCTGGCTGGCGCTCGCCACCATTGTCTTCTCCTCCTTCGCCGCGCTCGCGCAGACCGATCTCAAGCGGATCTTCGCCTATTCCTCGGTCAACCACCTCGGCTATTGCCTGCTCGGGATCTTCGCCGTCGCGGCCGTCCCGATGGGCGCGCCTGCCGCCCGCGCGGCGGCGACCAATGGCGTCCTCCTGCAAATTTTCAACCACGGCCTCACCGCCTCCTCCCTCTTCGGCTTCGTCGGATTCCTCGAGCGCCGGTCGGGCGGGCTTCGCGGGATGGCGGACTTCGGCGGACTGCGCGCGGCGGCTCCGGTTTTTGCCGGGCTCATGGGGATCGCGATTTTCTCCTCGCTCGGGCTGCCCGGACTGAATGGGTTCGTCGGGGAATTCCTGATTTTCAGCGGCACGTTCAAACTGGTCTGGTGGGCGGCGGCGCTCGCCGCCATCGGGCTCTTCGTGACGGCGGTTTTCCTGTTGAACATCATCCAGAAAGTCTTCACCGGCCCGCTGCCGGAGCGCTGGTCGAAATTCCCCGATCTCACCTCCGCGGAAACCCTCACCGTCGCGCCAGCGATCGCATTGATGTTCGTCCTCGGCATCTGTCCGCAGGTGCTCATCGCCCTTTTCAACAAGCCATGACCTCGAGAAGAATTTGGAATTCGGAATTTGTAATGTGGAATGAAAACCCGGGGCCGGTTGGCTTGGCGGAAGCCCGCGGGATTCCCGGCACTTGTTTCTCCAAATGATCCTCACCGCGACATTCCTTTCCGCATTTGCCGGCGCAGCCCTCATCCTGCTGTTGCCGGAACGCCACGCGCCGCTCGCCCGCTGGATCGCTCTCCTCGCGGCACTGGCCGGGCTCGGTTTTGCGAAGGCGGCGTTTCTATTCTACGACAACTCGCCCGCCGCCCCGCATTTCCAGTTTCTCACGCAAATCCCCTGGATCCCCCAACTCGGCATTTCGTTCTCCACCGGCGCGGACGGCATCAGCGTCGTCATGCTGTTGCTCACCGGGATCATTGCGGTGGCCGGCGTGCTTTTTTCATGGGACGCGACGCGCCGCCCGCGGGCGTTCTTCGCATTTTATCTGATCATCATCGGCGGCGTCTACGGGGTCTTCCAAAGCTTCGACCTCTTCCTGCTCTTCGTCTTTTACGAGATCGTCATCATCCCGAAATATTTCCTCATCGCGGCCTGGGGTTCCACGAACCGCGAATACGGCGCGATGAAATTGACGATCTATTCGGTGGTCGGGAGCGCGCTTGTTTTGCTTGCGCTGATCGCCACGTATGCCGTCTCGGGAGCGCATTCGTTCGATCTCCTCACGCTCGCCGATCCGTCGAAAGTGCAATTCGCGCCCGCCTTCCAGTCCTGGGCCTTTCCCGTGATGTTTACCGGCTTCGCCGTGCTGGCGGGCCTCTGGCCGCTGCACACGTGGGCACCGTCCGGCCACGTCGCCGCCCCGACTGCCGTCTCCATGCTCCTCGCGGGGGTTGTCATGAAACTCGGCTCGTATTCCGCGCTCCGCGTGGCCATGACACTCTTTCCGCAGGGCCTCGACCAATGGCGGACCGCCATCGCCGTGCTCGCGACCGCAGGCATCGTCCTCGGCGCCTTGGTGGCCCTCGCGCAAAAGGACCTCAAATTCACCGTCGGCTACTCGAGCATCGCCCACATGGGATTCGTCCTGCTCGGCCTCGTGACACTGAACTTGTCCGGCCTCGGCGGGTCCGTCCTCCAGATGTTCTCGCACGGCATCATCGGCGGGCTCCTGTTCGCCGTCGTCGGACGGATGATCTACGACCGCACGCACACCCGTGACATCGCGGAACTTGGAAAAATGGACCTCGCCAGGGCGCTCCCCTTCGCCGCCCTCACCTTCACGGTGGCCTCCGTCGCCTCGATGGGCTTGCCCGGGTTCAGCGGCTTCATTGCCGAGTTTGCCATCCTGAGCGGTTCGTGGAAATCCTTTCCGGTGTTCCTCCTCCCCGCCGGCATCGGGGTCGTCATCACCGTGGCCTTCACGCTTCGCGCCCTCCAGCGGACATTCTACCCGTCCCGGAAATCCTCAGCCCCCGCCCCCGCCCACGCGTTCGATCCGATCACCCTCCCGGAGAAACTCGGCGCCCTCATGCTCATGGCCGCCACGCTGTTTGTCGGGCTTTTCCCATCAATTCTTCTGGATCCGATTCTGCGAAGCTTCCAGAGCCCGCTGATGCACCAGCTCATCCGATGAAACGCGAAATGAATCCAAAACTCCACGAAGCGGGAACGACGCCGGAGCGCACGCTTCCAGCGTGTGGGACATCCGGCATCCTTGCCGGATGCCAAAGAGGGAGAAGGTTGCGCGGCAGGATGCCGCGCTTCGCACGCAGGATGCGTGCGCTCCCGTGAAGACATTTCCCATTTCTCTTTTCAAATTTTTCTATGCTGACCGTCCTTGCTCCTGAAACTCTTCTCGTCGTGACGGCGTTGGTGGTCCTCGGTCTCGGCGTCTCGGTGCCAAAAGCCCGATCGTTGATCACGATTGCCACCCTTCTTGGGGGATTCCTTGCCGCCGCCGCACTGTTCGTCTTTCCGGCCGACGGAAACTTCCTGCATGGGATGGTCGTCCTCGACCCGTTGGCCCGGATCTTCAAGCTCGTGATCCTCGGGCTCGGGCTGGTCGCCGTCGTTTTCGCCTCCGACTCGTTTCCGGAAACCCACTTCGCCGAATCCCTCGCGCTGATCCTGTTCAGCACGGTCGGCATGATGCTGCTGGCCGGAACGGAGGATCTCCTGATGATTTTCATCGCGCTCGAGCTGACGAGCATCCCGCTCTACATCCTCGCCGCCTTCGCCAAGGAAAGCCGTTCTTCCGCCGAGGCCGGGTTGAAATATTTTCTCATCGGCAGCGTTTCCGCCGCCTTCCTCCTCTACGGGCTGAGCCTGATCTACGGCGTCGCCGGAAGCACGAACCTCCCCGCGATCTCCCGGCTCTCCGGCGCGCCGGACCCGCTCCTGATCGCCGGAATCGTCCTGACTCTCGCGGGCTTCGCATTCAAGGTCGCCGCCGTTCCGTTCCATCTCTGGGCGCCGGATGTCTATGAAGGCGCGCCCACGGCGGCGGCCGCGCTCATCGCTTCGGGCTCGAAAGCCGCCGGCATTTTCATCCTGGCAAAGATCCTCACCGCCGGACTCGGCCACTGGGGGGGATCGGCCGGCTGGGGACAATTCCTGCCCGGCTGGGCCCCTGCGCTCGCGCTCATGGCCGCCGCCTCGGTCGTCCTCGGCAACATCACCGCGCTCGTGCAGTCGAATGTCAAGCGCCTCCTCGCCTACTCCGCGATCTCCCACGGCGGATACCTTCTCATCGGGCTTTCCTCGGCCGGCACGGAAAGCCTGACCGCCGTCCTTTTCTATGTCGTGATCTACGCCCTGACCACCGCCGGGGCCTTCGGGGTCGTGGCCATCGTGGAAAAGCAACGCGGAGGATCCCGCCTCGACGACTTCGATGGACTGGCCAACTCCTCGCCCGTCCTCGCTCTCTGCCTGCTGGTATTCCTGATCTCGCTCGCGGGCATTCCGCCGCTCGCCGGGTTCTTCGGAAAATTCTATCTTTTCACCGCCGCTCTCGAGAATCCCTCCCTCCTCTGGCTCGTGGCCCTGGCCATCGCCATGAACGCCGTTTCGCTTTACTATTACCTGATCGTTCTGAAACACGCGTTCGTCCTCCCCGCCCCCGATGCGATCTGTTCTGCCGGTTCCCCGGCCTCCCGAACCCTCGTCGTCGCCCTCGCCCTCTCCGTCCTCGCCCTCGGCCTGGCCCCGGATCTTCTCCTCGCCCCGCTCGTGAAGCAGAACACGAAGCATTCCGCGCTCCAGATGCGGACACTCCAAGTCTCCTTGTCTCCGTCTCTTCTGCTGCCGCCCTGAACACTTCCATGTCCACCGACTACCTGCTGATAACGATCTTCCTCGCCATCGCGATCATCTTCCCTTTGATCCCGCTCGCCATGGCCTGGGGATGGGCGCGCCTGTTTTCTCCCGCCAAACCCGGGAAGGACAAGCAGAGCGCCTACGAATGCGGCATCGAGTCCACCGGGCCCGCGCAAATCCAGTTCCAATCCCACTACTACCTTTACGCGCTCGTCTTCCTGGTCTTCGACGTCGAAACCGTCTTCCTCATGCCCTTCGCCGCCGCGTTTCTCAAACTCCCGTTCTCCGCCTTCCTCGCCCTCATGGCCTTCCTCCTCCTCCTCGTCGAGGGCCTCGTCTGGGCCTGGGCCAAAGGCATCCTCGCCTGGAAGTAGAAACCGCCCCGCAAATCTGCGCGAATTGGAAAAAAGGCGGAGCTGTGCGAATAAGCCTACAAAGGAAAATGAACGGCCACCTCTAATTTTTCGAATCGGACTTTCTGGATTGCTCCCGCGGGTTTCGGCCTGGAAGGAGGGCGCATGACGCGCTGGAAATCAACCGGGAGAAAACCCGCGTGGTGAACCTGCGCGGGGAGGGCAAACCGCTCGACTTCCTGGGATACAGCTTCCGGCTGGATCGGGATCTCCAGGGGCGAGACAGGAAGTATTGGAACATGCACCCCTCGAGGGAAGCGCTTGCGCGAGAGCGCGAAAAGCTGCGGGGGATGGCCGACAAGAAACGCTGCTTCCAGCGGCTTCCCGAACCGATCGGGCAAATCAACTGCCACCTCAAAGGGTGGGGCTCATTTACCTGTGAACGCGTCGCACAATAACGCCCTGCTAAAGCCGGATGCGGGAAATCTGCGCGTCCGGTTTGACGAGGGGGAAGGAAGCCGGCGGTCATTGCCTTTGTGCTCTCATTCCGTGGCCTCCCTCCCTGCTCTACTGCATTCTTGTGGCCATGCCAATTGCGGAATTCAGGATGCTTGTTCTGCGCAATATCCCTCTTTCTTGGAATTTCAGTGAAAAGAATGGACGGGGAGGGCGTCGGGGGTTCGCTTGGCGGGGCTTTGGCTTTTGCCGAGCGGAGGGCGCTTTGGGGGCCACGGGGTCGGGGCGGGTGGTCGAGGGGTTCTTCGTCGTCAAAGAGCACGGGCTTGAGAACCGAAAGCATGTGCCATTCCACGTAGTAGGCGGGCAGGCAGAGTTTCGTGAAGCCTCCGTCCCTTGACCGGTTTCTCCCCGAAGGCGGCTTCGGCTGTTGAGGAAGTTATCAACGGAAACACAGGACGCAATTGACCGGGCGGCAAAGTTGTGTTCCAATAGCAAATGCGATCCATTCAATCGTTATTCCGTAACGCCGGGTCGCCTGCCCCAAAAACCATTTTTATTCCATGAGTTCTGAATCCAGCGAAACGAAGGTGCCCAGTGCCAATGAATCCATCAAGATCGGATCGAACTTCCTGCGCGGTGAGATCGCGCGGGATCTGGCGGACACATCCACCGGGGGCATTACGGAGGAGAGCAACCAGCTCGCCAAATTTCATGGCATGTATATTCAGGATGACCGGGATTTGCGCAATGCCTTGAAAAAGGAGGGCAAGGAAAAAGCCTTCGCCTTCATGCTCCGGCTGCGGCTTCCCGGCGGTCGTGCGACGGCGCAGCAATGGCTGGCGCTCGACCGGTTGGCGGAGGAAGCGGCGTCGCCCTCGCTGCGCCTGACCACCCGGCAGACATTCCAATTTCACGGGGTCTTGAAGGGCAACGTCAAACGGCTTGTCAAGGGCATGCGGGAAGTCCTGCTCGATTCGATCGCGGCCTGCGGCGACGTGAACCGCAACGTGATGGCGCCACCGAATCCCGAGCGCAGCCCGTTGCTCCAACAGGTTTATGACGATGCGGTGGCCTGGAGCCGATTCGCGCTGCCAAAGAGCCGCGCCTATTATGAAATTTTCCTCGATGAGGAACTCGTGGCCGGAGGGGAGCCGGAGAGCGAGCCCATGTACGGGGCCGCCTACCTGCCCCGGAAGTTCAAGGTCGGATTTGCCCTGCCGCCCTCAAATGACGTGGATGTTTTTTCACAGGACCTCGGCTTCATCGCGATCGGGGAAGACGGCCGCCTGGCAGGTTACAATGTGACCGCGGGAGGCGGGCTGGGCATGAGTCATGGAAATGCCCAAACATTCCCGCGGCTGGCCGATCTCCTCGGTTTCATCCCGTCCGACAAAGTCATTGCCATCGCCAAGGCGGCCCTCGAGACGCAGCGCGATCATGGCGACCGCTCCAACCGCAAGCACGCCCGCCTCAAATACACGATCGAGGATCGCGGGGTTGCCTGGTTCAAGGCCGAGGTCGAGAAACGCTCCGGCGTGACTTTCGGCCCGGCGCGGCCGTTCCAGTTCACCCGCATCGCCGATCCCATCGGCTGGCACGAATGCGCTGATGGGACCTGGTTTTACGGATTGCACATTCTCAGCGGACGGGTCAAGGACGTCCCCGGTTACCCGCTCAAGACCGCCCTGCGCGAGATTGCCGCGGTGCATTCCGGCGATTTCCGCCTGACCCCTTCGCAAAACCTCAGCATTTCCGGCGTCGCGGCCTGGCAAAAGCCGGTGATTGAGGCGCTCCTCGCGAAGCGCGGGATCGCGGACGGGGTCCACCGTTCGGGTCTGCGCCTCAACGCCCTTTCTTGTGTCGCCCTCCCGACATGCGGCCTGGCGCTCGCCGAGAGCGAGCGGATCCTGCCGGAGATCCTCGCCAAAATCGAACCCGTTCTGGAAGAAGCCGGTTTGCGGGATGCCGCGATCAGCATCCGGGTCACCGGCTGCCCGAACGGATGCGCCCGCCCCTACCTTGGCGAAATCGCCCTGGTCGGGAGAGCCCCGAACAAATACGCGCTCTACCTTGGCGCGCGTTACAATGGAACCCGGCTCAACCGGCTCGCCGTGCCAAGCGCCACCATCGACGACGCGGTGGCATTCCTCACCCCGATCCTCAAGCGTTATGCCGTGGAACGCGGGGAGGGCGAGGGGTTTGGAGATTTCTGCGACCGCGCGATCCTGCCACGGGACGCCACATTCCACAGCATCGGAACTGCCGCCTGAGGAGTTTATGAGCCCCGACGAAATCGCACATTGGAACTCGGAACTTCGCGACAAGTCTCCGCTCGAAATCACCCGCTGGGCGATCTCGCGGGCGGACGGACGGGCTGTCGTCTCGACAAATTTCCGGCCTTATGAAGCGGTGGTCCTGCACCTCGCGACCCGTGTGCAGCCGGATATTCCCGTCCTCTGGGTGGACCACGGCTACAATCGTCCGGCGACTTATCGTCACGCCGAACAGCTCCGCCAACTCCTCGGTCTCGATCTCAGAGCCTATCTTCCCCGCCTCACCGCTGCCCACCGGGATGCGGTGGACGGGCCGATTCCCGATACCGGCGATGAGGAAGGGCTGAAAAAATTCAGCGCCCGGATGAAACTCGAACCCTTCCGGAGGGGGATGAAAGAACTTGCCCCGACCATCTGGATCACGGCCCTGCGCAAGGCTCAGAATCCCAACCGCGCCGGTCTCGACATCATCTCCTCCGATGCCAATTTCGGAAGCCTGAAGGTCAGCCCGGTTTTTTACCTGGACGATGGGGAAATGGAGGCTTACCTCGCCGAATACCAACTGCCCAACGAGTGGGACTATTTCGATCCCGCCAAGGCGGACGAGAAGCGCGAATGCGGCCTGCATGCGGCCTGGGGCGGCCATGCGGTCAGGGATTGAACCGGCGGCGGCGAGCAAGATTTCCTTTTCATGAGCAGTTATTACCTCGACCATCTCCAATACCTCGAAACCGAAGCCATCCATGTGATGCGCGAGGTGGCGGCCGAATTCGAGCGGCCGGTTTTGCTTTTCTCCGGAGGAAAGGATTCGATCTGCCTTCTCCGCCTGGCGGAGAAGGCATTCCGGCCCTCGGAGATCCCGATGCCGCTGCTCAACATCGATACCGGGCATCACTTTCCGGAACTGAATGAATTCCGGGACCGCCGGGCGAAGGAACTGCGCGCGAAGCTGATCGTGCGCACGGTCGAAGAGGCGCTCGCCAGGGGCATCGCCGTGCAGGCGCCGGGGCAAATCAGCCGGAACCACCTGCAAATCCCGACCCTGCTCGCGGCCATCGAGGAATTCCGCTTCGATAGCTGCATCGGCGGCGCCCGCCGGGACGAGGAAAAATCCCGCGCCAAGGAACGGTTCTTCAGTTTTCGCGACAGCTTCGGCCAGTGGGACCCCAAAAACCAGCGCCCGGAAATCTGGAACCTCTACAACGCCCGCCTCAATCCCGGCGAAAACATGCGCGTCTTTCCGTTGAGCAACTGGACGGAGATGGACGTGTGGGAATACATCCGGAAGGAGACCCTCGAGGTTCCCAAAATTTATTTCAGCCATCTTCGCCGCTGTGTGCGCCGGCACGGCCAGTGGCTGCCGGTCAACGACCTGGTTCCGCCCAAGCCGGGCGAGCAGGTCGCGGAACTCATCGTCCGCGTGCGGACGATCGGAGACATCATCAGCACCGGGTGCGTCGAATCGCCCGCCGAAAGCGTGGACGACATCATCGCGGAAACCGCCGTCGCGCGGGTCACCGAGCGCGGCTCGCGAGCCGACGACAAAGCATCCGAAGCCGCCATGGAGGACCGGAAAAAAGCCGGCTATTTCTAATGTCCGTCCCGCTTCATCATCCGGTCGATCTTCTCCGATTCAACACCTGCGGGTCGGTTGATGACGGCAAGTCCACGCTCATCGGCCGCCTGCTTTACGATTCCAAATCCCTCATGGACGACCAGGTCGAGGCGCTCGAGCGCTCGGCCGATCTGACCGGAGGCGGCCAGATCAACCTCGCCAATCTCACCGACGGGCTCCGCGCCGAGCGCGAACAGGGGATCACGATCGATGTCGCCTACCGGTATTTCGCCACCCCCCGGCGAAAATTCATCATCGCCGACACCCCCGGCCACGTCCAATACACGCGGAACATGGTGACCGGGGCGTCCTCGGCCAACCTTTCCGTCGTTCTGGTCGATGCCCGGCTCGGCGTCATCGAGCAAAGCCGCCGCCATTCCTGCATCGCCTCGCTGCTGCGCATCCCCCACCTCGTCGTTGCCGTCAACAAGATGGACCTCGTCAACTACAGCGAGGAGCGGTTCCTTGAAATCCGCGACCAGTTCGAGGGATTTTTGCCGCGCCTCGACTTGAAGGATGTGAAGTTCATTCCGGTCAGCGCGCTCGATGGAGACAATGTCGTGGATCCTTCCCAAAACATGCCCTGGTATCCCGGCCCGACCCTGCTTGGCCATCTGGAAGACGTGCATATCGGCAGCGATTGGAACCTCAGCGCCTTCCGCCTGCCCGTCCAGTGGGTCAACCGTCCGAACAATCCCTCGGACCCCCATCTGCACGATTTCCGCGGACTCAGCGGCCAGATCGCCGGGGGGATCGTCCGCGTCGGCCAGCCGGTGATGGTCCTGCCAAGCGGTTTCAGCAGCGTCGTGAAGGAAATCCTGACTCCCGAGGGAAAAGTCACGGAAGCCTTCGCCCCCCAGTCTGTGACGCTGGCGCTCGATCACGACATCGACGTGAGCCGCGGCGACATGATCGTGGACCCGGCCAATCTTCCCGGATCCGGCAAGGAGCTTCACGCACAGATCTGCTGGTTGCATCCGCGTCCGCTCCAGCGCGGGAAAAAATATCTGCTCAAACATACCACCCAGACCGTGCAGGCGGCGGTGACGGCGATCGAGCACCGGATCGATATCTCGACGCTGGAACCGGAATGCGAAGCCCTGGAGCTTGCGATGAACGACATCGGAGAAATCCGCCTGGCCACATCGGCGCCGCTCGTCTTCGATGGCTACCCGGCCAATCGCCTGACCGGTTCGTTCATCCTGGTCGAGCCAGGCACGAATGCCACCGTCGGCGCCGGCATGCTTCACCCGCCAACCGAAGTGGCCAGACCGGAATACAAGGATTTCTCGATCTGATGCAGCCGACTTTCCATCCCACCTCCATACAAAAAATCGGCGATGGCCTCGCGATCGCCTGGTCCGACGGCCTGGAATCGTATCTTCCGCTGGAGACCTTGAGGAGAAAATGCCCCTGCGCCGCCTGTGCGGGGGAACCGGACGTGGCGGGCCTGGTCGAAAAGCCACGGCAGCATCACGGTCCCGGCAGCTTCGAACTCGTCGGCTGGAAAACGATCGGCGGCTATGCCATCCAGCCCCGCTGGGCGGACGGGCATGACACCGGCCTCTATTCCTATGCCTTCCTCAGGTCTCTTGGCCGGGCCTGACCACTCATTCCGAAAATCGCTTTTCCCTGTGCCTCTGCGTGAGGAATCGCAGGATCCGGGCTCACGGCACGCGGCCCATCAGGCTGGTGAGATAGGGCAGGAGTTGCTTTTTGCGCGAGACCACGCCATCGAGCTTCCATGCGCCGGGGCCTTCGTCGGGAAAATCGATCAGGCGGGTGAAATGGTCCGGCCCGCAAAGGAGCAGGATCGAATTCTGCGTGTTGACGTCGGTGATGAGCAGGGTGGAGAAGAAGTAATGCTTCGAGGCGCGGTAGGTTTCGAGAGCCGCGACCAGCGCGTCGCGTTTTTCCGGCAGGTGCGAGAAACTGAGTTCCTCGATCTGCGAAACCGAGAACCGGAACCCGCGCTCGGTGTATTCCTTGCAATCGGCGGTGATCGCCTGCTTCGAGGTCATGGTGAGGAGCGGGGAGCCGACCGAGAAAATTTCCGAGGCGAGGTCCGCCGGCCTGACGCCGCTGATCCCGGCGAGGTCCTCCATCACCTTGCGGTCCACCTCCGTCGTGGTGGGGGAAGACAGGTTGAGCGTATCGGAAATGACTCCGCACATGAGGAGCCCGGCGACATTTTTTGGAATCGGAATCCCGGCCTGCTGGTAGGACGTGGCCACGATGGTGCAGGTCGATCCCACGGGCCGGTTGAGGAAAAGAATCGGCTGGTGGGTCGGCGCGACGCCGATCCGGTGGTGGTCGAGGATTTCAACGACCGGGACCTCGTCCGCCCCGTTCACCGCCTGGCTCAGTTCGTTGTGATCGACCAGGATGAGCTGGTGGGGCACCGGCTTCAGGAAATCGCTCTTGGAAAGGATCCCCGCCAGCCGCCCGTCCTCACCGAGAACGGGGAACGCAAATTGCGAGGACATGGCGACATCGGCTTTCGCCTCGCGCAGCGGCATGTCGTCCGGCAGGCTCGTGAAATCGGATTGGAGCATCTTCCCCGCTGTCACCGCCGCGCGCGCCAGAAGGACGGTCGTCGCCGTGTCGTGGGGCGAGGAGATCAGCGAGACGCCGTGCTTTTCCGCCAGGGCCAACACGTTCTTTTTGGCGGGGAAATTGTTTGTGATGACCAGCGCGCGAACACCGGCCCTGATCGAGAGTTCCTGGATATCCCAGCGGTCGCCGACGATGAGCACCGTGGATTTCAGGTCGAGTTCATCGAGACGCCTGGTGAACGTCGTCGGGTGCATGGCCGCCACCACAAGATGGTGCGGGTAAACCTCGGTATCCCCGGGACCCGCCAGAAGCTCCCCGTGAATCGAGGCCTGGATGTCCGCCAGCGAGGCGTCCACAATCCGTGCCGAGGCGATCCGGTCGAGCGGCGGAAAAAGATACTGGCCCAGCTTGAACCCGGAAATCAGCCCGAGGCACCGCCGGTCGCCGTCCACGACCGGCAATCCGCGGAACCGGTTTTCCCCGATCCGCGTCATGGCTTCGTAGACCGGACTGTCGCAACGCGCGCTCACCACATCACGCTCCATCACATCCTTGATGCGCGGATACACGTCACTCAGGAACTCGGGGGCTTCGAAGCCGAATCTTCCCAGGCCGAAATCGATGCGCTCGTTTGTGTTGCCGCATCGCGCGGCGCGCACATCGGGAAACCCGCCCGCGGTCTTGAATTCCGCATACCCGATCGCGGAGCAGATCGCATCCATGTCGGGGTTCTTGTGGCCGATGACAATGGTGGTCATTTGGGAAAAATCATAGGGTCACATCCCTGCCACGCAATCCGAAGTGTTTCGCGGCTCCAATCAACCTGTTTCAGTCTTGCCGCCAAACCGGCCCGATCGATGACGCCTTGCACGCGTAATGCCCCGTCCGGGCATGGAGTTCGCGAACGGGAACCTCGATCGTGGTCATGGCGGGAATGTGTCTCTTGAGACACGCTTTGTCAATCCGGCTTCCTCTGTGTCATCACGGCCGAGTAAACAACCTCGGGGCAAGCCCCGAGGCATTTAAGAGTATGATTTTACCGCACGACAAAAAGCCGAGGCAAGCCTCGGGGTATCAGACCCAATGGGAATGAATGTGCTTGAACTTCTCCGCGTAGTGAGAATCTTCACCCTCATGTTTCGCATGCTTCTTCTGCTTCTCCTGGCCGGGACCCTGACTGCCGGCGCCGCCGTCCAAAAGGAATACATCCTCGTCAGCGGCGGCCCGTCGCTCATCGAATGGGAAAAATTCAAGGCCGCCCCCCATGACCGCTGGTGGGGGAATTTCATCCGGGCGGCGCGTGTGCGCATCGAGGAAATCCGGAAGCAGCAGGGGCCGGAGGCCCTCATCACCTGGCTGGTTTACAAACCCGGATACGTCCGCCGGGCCGTGAGGCAGGACAAGGCCGACCTCATTGGAAACATCCTGTCCGTCCGCGACAAATACCACGTCAACCTCGTCTGGATCGCCTCGGGCGACGATGTCATCAACTACCTGAATGCCGGACACCCGCGCTCCGAGGTGAAAATTGCCGATTTTGAATTCTACGGCCACTCGAACCGCGCGTGTTTCATGTTCGACTACAGCAATGAAATCGACAGCGGCTCGAAAAGCTGGCTCCACGAGAAGGAACTTTCCCGGATCCGGCGCGGCCTTTTCACCCGCGACGCCCTCATCAAAAGCTGGAGCTGCCACACCGGCGAAAGCATGAGCAAATTCTGGCGGGCGGCCACCGGCAAGAAGATGATCGGCGCCATCGGCAAGACCGACTACGCAAACGGCGACCTCCGTGGCTGGACCCCGGCCCTCAGTCCGGGAGCCCGCTGGGGAGGGTGATCGTTTTTCCGGTGGCATGCATTTCCGAAATGAAGGGGCGATGCGCGATCTCGCCGGTTTTCCGCCCGTGTGTGGCGCAACCCTCCGATTCGAACCCCCGTCTCCAAACGGGTGGGACGCCTGTTCCCCCTGGAACCTGCAACTTTCGGGTGCCCGGCGGAAAATCCGCTTCCTTTCTCCATCGACACGCGCGCGGGCTGGCGGGTAGTTTTCCGGGATGACCAGCATGACCGGACACGGACGCGGCGAAGCGCGGACCAAAACGTGGACTGCCGTCGTGGAGTGCTTTTCCGTGAACCGCAAAACCGCCGAGGTCGTCTTCCATTCGGAGCGCGGCGCCTCGTGGCTGGAGCCCGTGGTCCGCGAGCGGGCGCTGGCCCGCGTGGCCCGCGGCCGCGTGCAGGTGAATCTCGCGCTCTCGCACGCGGAGGGCGCATCCGGGGGAATTCTCGACAGCGCGCGGGCCGCGGTCTTTTTGCAGGAGGCGCGCGCGCTCCAGAAAAAGCTCCGGCTCGCGGGAGAAATCTCGATCTCGGATGTCCTGTCCGCGCCCGGCGTCGTCCGTTCGATCGAGCCATCCGGCAAAGGCGTGAAAGAAACCGTCGTGGCCGCGCTCGACCGCGCTTTGGACGGCCTCGCCGCGACGCGACGCCGCGAGGGCGGGGCTCTGCAGGCCGTTTTGGAGCGGGCGATCAAACACCTCGGGGGCATCGCGAAAAAAATCTCGCCGCTGGCGAAGCGGGTGACGCTCCAGCAACGGGAATCGCTTTTGCGCCGCGTGGCCCGCGCGGGGCTCGGAATTTCCGGCGATGATCCCCGCCTTCTCACCGAGGTCGTCCTTCTCGCCGAGCGGGGCGACATCACCGAGGAACTCGACCGCGCGGCGAGCCACATCGCCCAGTTCCGCGAGAAGCTCGCCGCCGAAGGACCGGTCGGACGCACGCTCGAATTCCTGGCCCAGGAGCTGGGCCGCGAGTTCAACACCATCGGCTCGAAATCCTCCGACGCGGATCTCGCGAGGCTGATCATCGACGCCAAGGCGGAACTCGACAGAATCCGCGAACAACTTGCCAACATTGAATAAAATCCACCGCTCCGGAATCCTCTTCGTCCTCTCCGCCCCCTCCGGCGCCGGCAAGACGACGCTGACAACCTCCCTGCGCCACAAGCCGGACTTCGTCTACGCGGTCTCCTGCACGACACGGGCTCCGCGGGCCGGCGAAATCGACGGCGAAGATTATTTTTTCATCGGCCAGGAGGATTTTCAGGCGCGCATCGGGGCCGGGGATTTTCTGGAATACGCGGAAGTGCATGGCCGGTATTATGGCACGCTCAAATCCACGGTGGTGGACAACCTCTCCAAAGGCGTGGATGTGCTCATCGACATCGACACCGCCGGCGCGGCAAGCATCCGCAACTGCGGGGATCCCGCGATCATCGGCGCGCTCGCCGATGTCTTCATCATGCCTCCCGGGCTCGATGAGCTCGCGCGACGCCTCCGCCGGCGCGGCACCGAGAGCGAGGAGCAGATCGCCACGCGCCTCGCCAACGCGGCCGCCGAAATGCGGCACTGGCGCGATTACCGATACACGTTGATCAGCGGATCGATGGAGGAGGACATCGAAAAATTCCGCGCCGTCATGCGCGCGGAGCGCTACCTCAGCCGCCGGCTGGTCATTCCCGGATTATGAAAACCATCGTCCTCGGCGTCACCGGCTCGATCGCCGCATACAAGGCGGCGGATCTCGCCGGCCGCCTCGCCAAAACCGGCCACGATGTCCATGTGGTCATGACCGCGAATGCCACCGGGTTCGTCGCGCCGCTGACATTCCAAACGCTTTCCCGCCATGCCGTCACCACCGGGATCTTCGATGAAAAAGAATCCTGGCACCCCGGCCATATCGCGCTCGCCGACCGCGCGGATCTCCTGCTCATCGCGCCCGCCACCGCGAACGTCATCGCCAAGCTGGCCAACGGCATCGCCGACGACGCGCTCACATCGATCGCGCTCGCCTCGCTTGCGCCGTTGCTCATCGCGCCGGCGATGAATGGAAAAATGTGGGCGCATCCCGCCACGCGGGAAAATGTCGCGCGCCTGAAATCGCGCGGCGCAAAATTCATCGGCCCCGCCGAAGGTCTTCTCGCCTGTGGTTACGAGGGGCTCGGACGGTTGTGGGATGTCGAGGGAATCGCGCGCGCGGCACGCTCGATGCTTGAAAAGGCCCCCCGAAAAAAAATTGCCGCTGCTAAACCCACAAAAAAAAAATCAAGGAAAAATGTGAAAATTTGTTGACGCAAGTCAGCGCGGAGCTTATTCACAACATCAGTGAGTTATTCACAACATGTTGACAAACCATTTCCCGCTGTTGCGGATGGAAAGGGGGGATATTAAATGCCAGTAAAGAAAAAAGCGGCTGCCAAAAAAGCTCCCGCCAAGAAAGCCCCGGCCAAGAAAGCCGCAGTGAAAAAGCCGGCCGCCAAGAAAGCTGTCGCCAAGAAGGCGCCCGCCAAAAAGAAAAAATAACCCGCCATCCGTTTTGAACGGATAGCAAAATCAAATTGGGAGAAGCTCCAACCAGCTTCTCCCAATTTTTTTGTGGGTTTATAGGCTCAAGCGAGAGGCGGCCCCCCCCGGGTGGACCGCAAGGCATGCGGCTCCGATGATCCCCGCCTCGTTCCGCATCTGCGCCGCTTCCACAACGACCTTGGTCTTCGCTGCCAGGAAGGGCAGAAATTTTTCCGATTTGTTGCTGACCCCGCCGCCGATGATGAACAGGTCGGGAGAAAAAAGCCCTTCGAGACAGGCGAGGTAATCGCTGACACGCCCCGCCCATTTTTTCCAGCTCAGCCCTTTTTCTTCCCGGACTTTCTCCGACGCGCGCTTCTCCGCATCTTTCCCGTGGATTTGGAGATGGCCGAACTCGGAGTTGGGCAGGAGCTTTCCATCGTGGAAAATCGCCGAGCCGATTCCGGTTCCGAAGGTGAGAAGAATGACGACCCCCGCCCGCCCGCGCCCGGCGCCGAAATGCATCTCGGCAATGCCGGCGGCATCGGCGTCGTTGACCACGGTCACCGGGCCGCCGAGATGGCTGCGGAAGAGTTCCGCCGCATTCGTCCCGATCCAGGATTCGTCCACATTCGTGGCCGAGTAAACCACGCCTTTTTTCACGATGGCCGGGAAGGTGACCCCCGCCGGGCCGGAATAATCGAAGTGGCGGGCGATTTGCCCGACGACATCCGCCACCGCGTTCGGCAGCGCGGGATGCGGGGTCGGGATCCGGAATCGCTCCGCCAGCAACTCGCCGGTCTCCACATCCACCGGGGCACCCTTGATGCCTGTCCCGCCGATATCAATGCCGAGGACCTTCATGGGAGAATTCGAAATGGGGAATGCGAAATGTTGCGATCGGGGAGCTTTCTTTCATTTCGCATTCCCCATTTCGCATTTCAAATTCTTTTTAAGCGCCCAGCAGGAGGCGGGCCGGGTTTTCGATGCAGTCTTTCACGCGCACGAGAAAGGTGACGGCCTCTTTTCCGTCCACCAGCCGGTGGTCGTAGCTGAGGGCGAGATACATCATCGGGCGGGCGACGATCTGTCCACCGACCACCACTGCGCGTTCCTGGATCTTGTGCATGCCCAGGATGCCGCTTTGCGGGGGGTTCAGGATTGGGGTGCTGAGGAGCGATCCATAGACGCCGCCGTTGGAAATGGTGAAGACACCGCCCTCGAGGTCGGCGAGCGAGACTTTCCCCTCGCGGGCTTTCACCGCGTAGTGGACGAGTTGGTTTTCGATGTCCGCAAAGGACAGTTTTTCGCAGTCGCGCAGCACCGGGACGATGAGCCCCCGCTCCGTGCCCACCGCCACTCCGATGTCAAACGTGTGGTTCAGGATGAGATCGTCGCCATCGAGCTTCGAGTTGATGGCCGGCACGGCCTGGAGGGAATCCACCACCGCCTTGATGAAGAAGCTCATGAAGCCGAGCTTGACCCCGTATTTTTTGAGAAACTCCTCCTGAAGGTCCTTGCGAAGCCGCGTCACCGCGCTCATGTCGCACTCGTTGAACGTTGTGAGAATGGCCGCGGTATGCTGGGCCATGACGAGCTGGGCGGCGATCTTGCGGCGGAGCGGGGACAGTTTTTTCCGGACCGCGCGGGAGCCGGATGCCGATGGCGTGGAGGGGGCCATCGACGAGAATGTTGCCGCCGGAACGGCAGGCGCCGCCGGCGATGGGACCGGCGCGGGCTCGGGCTCCGCCGGTTTCGGTGCCGCGGATTTTTTCGGGGAAGTTTTCGCGGCGGCCGGCGTTTCCGACGGGGCGATTTCCGCGACCACCTGGCCGATTTTCACCTCATCCCCCTCTGCGGCCTTCAGGTGGACGGTTCCCGCTTCCGGGGCGGTGACTTCCTGGGAGACCTTGTCCGTTTCCAGAGTAAACAAAATGTCGTCTTTGCTGGTGTGTTCTCCATCTTTTTTATGCCAGACAGAGAGAATGCCGGAGGAAATCGATTCTCCAACGGCAGGGACTTTCACTTCGATATTCATGGGAATGAGTCGGGGTTTTACACCTCAAAAGCCTGTTTGACCAGCGCGGCCTGCTGCGCTTTGTGCGCGCCGAGGGAACCGGCTGCCGTGCTGGCGCTGCTCGGGCGGCCGGCGTAGCCGATGAGCGAACCGACAAGCCCGGCGATTTTTGGGGCAATGAAACTCCATGCGCCCATGTTTTCCGGTTCTTCCTGGCACCACACATGGCGCGTCACCTTCGGGTAGCGCTTGGCGATGCGCTTCAGCTTCTCCCCGTAAAGCGGATAGAGTTGCTCGATTCTGACGATGGCGGTGGCGCCGGTTTGTCCCGCCGCCTCCCGTCCGCGCACGAGATCGTAATAAACCTTGCCCGAGCAAAAGACGAGCCGGGTGATCTTTTTCGGATCTTTGACTCCGGGGTCGTCCAGGACCTCGAAAAACCGGGAGCCCGTGAAATCCTCCCCGCGCGACGCCGCATCCTCGGAACGCAGGAGGCTCTTCGGGGTCATGATGACCAGAGGCTTGCGGAATCCCCGGTGGATCTGGCGGCGGAGCGCATGAAAATACTGGGCCGGGGTGGTCAGGTTGCAAACCTGCATGTTGTCCTCCGCGCAGAGCTGCAGGAAGCGCTCCAGCCTCGCGCTCGAATGCTCGGGGCCCTGGCCCTCGTAGCCGTGCGGCAGAAGCATCACGATCGAGCTCGGACGCCGCCATTTCGACTCCGCGGAGGCGACGAATTGGTCGACGATGATCTGCGCGCCATTCGTGAAGTCCCCGAATTGCGCTTCCCAGAGGCAAAGCATCGACGGAAAATCCATCGAGTATCCGTAGTCGAACCCCAGCACGGCATACTCCGAGAGCGGGCTGTTATAGACGCAAAACCTCCCCTGCTTCGGGGAGATATGCATCAGCGGCACGTAATTCCGCTTCGGATTCGTCGCATCGAAGAGAACCGAGTTGCGGTGGCTGAACGTGCCGCGGCGGCTGTCCTGCCCCGAAAGCCGGACAGGAGTGCCTTCCAGCATCAGGGATCCAAAGGCCAGCAGTTCCGCAAACCCCCAGTCATACGGTCCTCCGGACTTCCAAACCTGGAGGCGGCGATCGAGCACGGTGCGCCTGATTTTCGGGACGACATGGAAATCTTCCGGAACTGTTGTCAGGGATTTGACCAGCAGCTCCAAGGTGGAAGCCGGAATGGCGGTGTTCGCGGGCTCGTGGGTGTAGGGCGGCTGGAAAATGGCGGTCGAACCGGCGAACTCGTGTTTTTTGGAATCGAGCGGCTTCTTGGCCTCGGCGAGCGCGGCTTCCAGCTCGGCGAGCGACTCGGCTTTTATCCCCGCGGCCTCCTCGGGGGCGACCATCCCGATCGCGGCCGCCTCCGCCGCAAATTTTTCACTCAGCAGGGGATGGTTTTTGATGGCGTTGTAAAGATTCGGATGCGTGAAGGTCGGCTCGTCGGTCTCGTTGTGGCCGTGACGGCGGTAGCAGTAAATATCGATGACGACATCGCGGCCGAATTCCTGGCGGAACTCGAGGGCCATCCGCGCCACCTCGATCACCGTGAGCGGGTCCTCGCCGTTCACATGGAAAATCGGGGCCTCGATCATCTTCGCGATGTCCGTGCAATACATCGTTGAGCGGCCCTCCTTCGGGGTCGTCGTGAATCCGATCTGGTTGTTGACGACGATGTGGATCGTTCCGCCCGTGCAATAACCCGGAAGCTGGGACATGTTGAACACCTCGGCCACAATGCCCTGCCCGATGAACGCCGCGTCCCCGTGGATCAGGATCGGCACGACTTTTTTCCTCTCCGCCGTGTCGCCGAGCACACGCTGGCGCGCCCGCGCCTTGCCTTGGACAACGGGATCCACCGCCTCGAGGTGGCTGGGGTTTGCGGCGAGCCGGATTTCCACCTTGTGTCCGCCGGGAAGCTCGCGGGTCGTCTGGTAGCCGAGATGGTATTTCACGTCCCCGTTTCCCCCGACGAGTTCCGGGACGAAATTGTCCTGAAACTCGTTGAAGATCATCTGGAGCGGCTTGTTCAGGAAATTCGCGAGAACATTCAGCCGTCCGCGGTGGGCCATTCCCATGACCAGTTCTTCCACCCCGCGCGCGTCGCAGGTTTCCAGAATCGCGCTCAGCGCCAAAATCAGCGACTCGCCGCCTTCGAGCGAAAACCGCTTCTGGCCGACATACTTCGTGTGGATGAACGACTCGAAGGTCTCCGCCTCGTAGAGCTTGCGCAGGATGTCCCGGTGGATGGCCGGGGTGAGAAGCTCCGCCCGCTGCCGGTTCTCGATGCGGTCCCGCACCCAGTTCCGGATCTTGGGATTTTGGATGTGGTTGAATTCCACGCCGACCGACGCGCAGTAGGTCGCCTTGAGGTCGGCGATCATCTCGCGGAGTCTCATTTTCCGGTCTTCGCGGAAGAATCGGGAGGAGACCTGCAGGTCCAGGTCCTTTTCGGAAAATCCCAGCTCCCGCAGGCTGAGCAACGGATTTTCCACCGGGGCTTCCCCGAGGGGATCCAGGTGCGACATGGAATGCCCCATCGTCCGGTAGGCATAGACCAGCGCATCCACACGCGTCTGCAGCGAGGGAGCCACGGCGCCTTCCGCGGGGGCATCGGGCAAGGCGGCGCCATTTTTTTGGCTCCGCGCACACCCGAGTTCAAATCCTTCGAAAAACGCGGCCCAATCCGCGCCCACCGAGTGCCGGTCTTCCAACCAGCGTTCATAATTTCGGTCAATCAACGCCTCATTGGGACGGGCGGCGAGTGAAGTATTCATGCAAATAATCCGTGATGATACCCGCCGCGGAAATCCTCCTCCGCGGCAGAAAGCGGGCATAACATGCGGGAACGCGCCGGTTTTCGCAAGCCGTCAATCGCGGGCGTCGCGCCCACCACGATATCCCATGCGGCAAGATGCCACCGTTCCTTTGGGATGGCGATCAACAGCGCCCGGCATGAATTTGGCGCTGCGCCTCGTAGAGGACGATTCCCGCGGCAGTCGCGAGATTGAGGCTGCGGGCCCCGGCGGCTATCGGAATCGTCCGGCACCATGCGGCATTCTCCGCAAGGAGGGACCCGGGGAGCCCGCGTGTCTCGCGCCCGAACACGAGGTAGTCGCCGTCGGAAAACTTCTCGTCCCAATAAATGCGCTTCGATTTTGTGGTGAAGAAAAAAGCCCTCCCACGGGGATCGTTGGCGCGGAGGTCGGCAAACGAGGCCCATCGTTTTATGTCGCACTTGTCCCAATAATCCATGCCCGCGCGCCGCAGCGCCTTCTCATCGAGGGAAAAACCCAACGGCCCAACCAAATGAAGCCGCGCTCCCTCCCCAATCAGCAGCCAGTAGCGGGAAGTTCAAAATACCCGCAATCCCTGTATGGATGAGCCTCTCCGTCTTTTTTATCCCCCGGAGTTCAGCCTAACCTGCGGCGAGACGGCGCATCCGCTTTCCTTCGAGCGCGAACTGATGTGCGGGACTCTCCCGGAGACCTCAAGTGGCTGCCAGAGCGCTGCCCGAAGATTGCCCCCGTTTCCGCTCCGGAACCCGTGACGGAACGCGACCAAGTCAACGCGCCATCGAAAATGGAATCAACTTTTTGTGGACATGTTGTCGGAGGGGCTGATAGAAGGCGGATGTTATTATTAACACAATGCACCGGATGAGCAAGGCCCCCCGGATTTTTCGGATCATGAAGGCAACCCTGTTCTGGCGGTCCATGGAGCGACGGGGGCACGGTGTTTTCGGCTTATCCGGGATGATAAGGTTCCGGGGCGGGGGATCGAGCCGGTTGGTGGCCGCGGTTGCGTGCGCGGCGCTGGTGTTTTGCGCGGGGGCGTGGGGGCAGGGTTTTTCCGGGGCGATGCAGGTCGGCGCGGGGCTGTATCATTCCCTGGGGCTGAAGAGCGACGGGACGGTGTGGGCGTGGGGGCACAACTATTACGGGCAGCTCGGGGACGGGACGACGGCAGACCGGACGAGCCCGGTGCAGGTGAGCGGGCTAAGCGGGGTGGCAGCGGTGGCTGGCGAGTACTGCCACAGCCTGGCGCTGAAGGGCGACGGGAGCGTGTGGGCGTGGGGCTACAATATTTACGGGCAGCTGGGGGACAACACGGCGGCCACCCGCACGGTGCCGGTACAAGTGCAAGGGCTCGGGGGGGTGGTGGCGGTGGCGGCGGGCGCCGATTTTAGCTTGGCGCTGAAGAGCGACGGGACGGTGTGGGCGTGGGGGCATAACGCTTACGGCCAATTGGGGGATGGGACGACGGCTACGCGGAAGGCTCCGGTGCAGGTGGGCGGGCTGAGCGGCGTCGTGGCGATAGCGGGCGGCTACTTTCACGGCCTGGCGGTCAAAAGCGACGGGAGCGTGTGGGCGTGGGGCTACAACGCCTTCGGGCAGCTGGGGGACGGCACGACGGCAAACAGCGCCGTCCCGGTGCGGGCGGGCGGGTTGGGCGGGGTGGCCGAGGTGTCTGCGGGGGCGTACCACAGCATGGCGGCCAAAAGCGACGGGAGCGCGTGGGCGTGGGGCTACAACGCCTTCGGGCAGCTGGGGGACGGCACGACGGCAAACAGCGCCGTTCCGGTGCGGGCGGGCGGGTTGGGCGGGGTGGCCGGGGTGTCTGCGGGGGCGTACCACAGCATGGCGTGGAAAAGCGACGGGAGCGCGTGGGCGTGGGGGTTTAACAGCGAAGGCGAAGTGGGAGACGGGACATTTGCGGGCCGCCCAAGCCCCGTGCAGGTGCAGGTGGGCGGGATCGCCGTCGGGGTGGCCGCCGGAGGCTACCACAGCCTGGTGCTCCAAGCCGACGGGATTGTGTGCGGTTTCGGGGAAAACAAAAACGGGCAGCTGGGCTGCGGGACCACGGCATTGAGGCAGAGCCCGGTGCAGGCGAGCGGGTTGAGCGGGGTGGTCCGGGTGGCCGCGAGCCAAAGCGGGGGCCACATTTCTGCGGTCAAGGGCGACGGGAGCGTGTGGGCGTGGGGCTACAACTATTACGGGCAGCTCGGCGACGGGACGGCGACGGAGCGGCCGACCCCGGTGCAGGTGAGCGGGTTAAGCGGGGTGGCGGGGACAGCGGGCGGCGCTCACCACAGCTTGGCCGTGAAGAGCGACGGGAGCGTGTGGGCGTGGGGCTACAATCTTTACGGGCAGCTGGGGGACGGCACGATCGCCGCCCGCAGGATCCCGGTGCGGGTGAACGGGCTGGGCGGGGTGGTGGAGGTCGCTGGCGGCGCTTACCACAGCCTGGCGCTGAAGGGCGACGGGAGCGTGTGGGCGTGGGGGCTGAACAACATCGGCCAGCTGGGGGACGGCACGACAACCACCCGCATGGCCCCGGTGCGGGTGAGCGGGCTGGGCGGGGTGGTGGCCGTGGCGGCAGGCTCCTATTTTAGCCTCGCCTTAAAAAATGACGGGAGCGTATGGGCGTGGGGGCTGAACAACAGCGGGCAGCTCGGCGACGGCACGGCGGCCAACCGCAGCGTCCCGGTACAGGTAAACGGCTTGGGCGGGGTGGCCGGGATCGCGGCCGGGTGCTACCACAGCCTCGCGCTCAAGGGCGACGGGAGCGTGTGGGCGTGGGGCGGCAACTCTTGCGGCGCGCTTGGAGACGGGACAACGGTGAACCGGCCAACCCCCGTCCGAGCGGGCGGGCCCGGCGGGTTGGCCGGGGTGGCCGCCGGAAGCTACCACAGCATCGCCATCCAGAGCGACGGGAGCGCGTGGGCGTGGGGGCTGAACACGTCCTGCCAGCTGGGGGATGGGACGGAGGTGAACCGGCTGAGCCCCGAGCAAATCGGCGGGATCCAGGGGGCGGTTGGCGGGGCCGCCGGCAACCTGGCAACCTTCGTTTTGAAAGAAGACGGCACCCTCAGCTGCTGGGGGTCGGCGATGAACGGGGAGCTCGGAATCGGGGTCCGCAACGCCTTCCCGCTCGCCACGCCGATCAAGTCGTTCAACCTGGGAGGGCCCGCCACCCTTGCGGTAAGCATCTCGTCGCCGGCCTCGGGAACAAGTTCCGCCTTGGGGCAGCCCCTTGCTTTCAGCGTTTCCGGCGCCGGCCAGATTGCGGGGGTCGATTTTTACAACGAAAGCATCCTCGTCGGCTCCTCGGCCGCCGCCCCGTTCCACTGGAACTGGACGCCGCCGACTTGGGGGACATTCCATGTGACAGCGGTAGCCCGCAGCGGCGGAGGGCTCATTTCCGCCCCCTCGGCGGCGGTGAGCCTGGCCGTGCCTTACGACGGCGACGGCCACGGTCTGCCGGATTGGTGGCAGCGCCTCTACTTCGGACAGACCGGCATCGGCCCCGCCGGCGACCCCGACCATGACGGCTACACCAACTTGCAGGAATACCAGGGCGGCAGCGGCCCGGCGAACTACTTCAGCCAGCCCGATGGGCGGGGGGGAACGGCCACGATCACGCCCGCGGTCACCATTGCCGGCGGCAACAACCAGGCCGGGCTGCCGGGAGAGTATCTCGGCCAGCCGCTGAGCGTGGAGGCGCGGAACAGCGCGAACAACGATTTGCTGCCCAACGCGCCGGTCGTTTTCACGGTGGCGGGCGGTGGGGGCGGGCTCGCAAGCCAGGCCGGAAACGGAACCCCGGGCCCGACGCTTTCGGCGACCACGGGCGCCGACGGGCGCGCCCGGGCGTATTTCCGGCAGGGCTCGGCCGCCGCGTCGGCAAACACGGTCGCGGCGCGAGCCGGCCAGTCCGCCCCCGCCACCTTCACCGCCCGCACGACGATGGCGAACGGGCTGTGGGGCGAGTGGAAGTTTGACGAGGGCGGCGGAACCACCGCGGCGGATTCCACGGGACTCACGGCCAGCGGGACATTGACCAACCAGCCGCAATGGTCGCAGGGGTTCGACGGGAGGGGCGGGATGAGCTTCGGCGGGTTCCAGTCCGAAGGCGGCACCAACGCCTACGTGACGATGGGCAATCCCGCAGACCGGTCGCTGGACTTCGGGAGCGAGAGCTTCTCCATCGCCCTCTGGGTGAAATACACCGACGGGACATTCCCGCCAGGCCAAAACGGCCGCCGGATCATCAGCAAGGGACACCACGGGTTCAATCCGGGATACACGATCGTTCTTGCGGGCGACGGGCGGATCTGGACCGGGATCGGTGCCACCCAGGGAGGGGCATCCCAGGCGCTCTTCTTCCACACCGTCCCAGAATACAACGACGGAAAATGGCACCACGTGGCGGCGGTCTTCGACCGGCAGAATTCGACCGCCCGCATCTATGTGGACGGCGCAGCCCAGGAACTCGCCAAGGAGACGACCACGGGAGGCGGCATCGATCCGCAGGATCCGACCGTCATCAACTACCCCACCCTCGCCAACCTGAGTGCCACGAGAACGGACATGCCGCTCACGGTCTCCAGCCACATGGGAGTCTATGACTTTTTCAAGGGTGAGGTGGATGAGGTCAGGTTCTATCGCAAAGCCATCACGGGCCAGGAGGAGCAAGCCCTTTACAACAGCGATATCGACGGCAACGGGCTGCCCGACCGCTGGGAATGGGAGCACTTCGGCCAGACCGGCATCGACCCCGCCGCCGACCCCGACGGCGACGGCCTGACCAACCTCCAAGAATACCAGCAGGGCAGCGACCCGAACGACTACTACAACGGCCTGGCCCCCACCTTGACCATCACCAGCGGAAACAACCAAACCGGCTCACCGGGGAACTTCGTTTCAGCCCCGCTTGTTGTCAGGGCTGCCGGCAGCGCGGGGAGCCCGCTGGCCAAGGCCCCGCTCGCCTTCAGCGTCACCCAGGGCGGCGGCACGTTGCAGGCCACCGCCGGCGGAACGAACGCCAGCGCGCTGACAGTCCGGACCAACGCCAGCGGCTACGCGATCGTCTATTTTCAATTGCCCGGCACGACCGGCGCGTCGCAGATCACCTGCGCGCCCGCCACGGGCGGCGGCGCGACGGGCGTCGTCTTTACCGAAACAAGCTCCGCGGGAGGCGGCGGCAGCCCGAACCCCACGCTCCCGCCGTCCAACCAGCCGGACAACCCTCCGACGCCGCCGGTGGTGAGCTATGCGGCGATCGACGTGGGCGGCGGAGTCGCCATCCCGGAAAGCGACCAGGCGATGATCGCTCTGGGCGACGATAACAATGGGGCGTTCGCATTTTATGATTTGTGGTCTCCCGGCGCCTCGATGGATGTTTATACTTGGAACAACGGCACGACCGCCTTCTGCCAGACGGTCCCCGGAACGACGCTAATAACATATGAAAGCGGGTATACGGAGGACGCGTCGCTGGGAGGGCCTGTTCCACTCATAACTCCATCCGGAAAAGTTTATGGGACCTACACTGACGAGACTATTGTTGTAAACAATCCGTTTTCCTGCGTGGGCGGCAACGTCACCCTGTTCCCGGAACTGTGGTTTACTTACCCGACATCATGCAACGAGAACGGATTTGGTGGGGTGCTGGGTCAGTCAGGGTGCGATTACCGAACAATAGACGGGGTGGGTATTCAACAGGGCTGGTTTAGTTATATATGCCAGAACGGAAATTTCACTTATTTTGTGGCTAGCAACGGATTCCCTCTTTACTCGCCCGATAACTGGGCGGAACCGGTCGACCCTCCCTCCAATATGCAGCTAACGGATTGGGGGCCACGTTTTTTCCCCAATGACATGAATAGCCAGGGCTGCGCCATTGGCGGGGGATGGTGGTCAAACGAGAATAATTCCACCCGGTTTTGGAATGGGAGCAATTTCACCGACCTGCCGGCCCCGGGGCACGGCCTCAATGACCAGAACTGCACCTTGTGTTACAGCTCGGATACAAACGGAAAGATTCAAGGGGAAATCCTCCTGTGGCAGCCGGACGGGCAGGTGAGCATCGCCTCGCTCCTCCCGGCGGACTACCGGAGCCAGATCAGCAACGTCCGGACGGGTCTGCTAAGCAACGCCGATGCGAACGGAACCATCCACATCCTCATGGACGCCACCTTCACCGACCCCGTTGACGGATCGACCACGCCGAAGACCTACGTCCTCTCCGTCCCCTACACCGCGCCGAGCGCCGCCAACTCCACTCTCCAGGAAGTGAAGCTGCCCGATGGGGGTGGCGTGTGGTGCATGAACGCCAACGGGGTCATGGCTACGATCGGTTACACCGTCTCGGACAACTACGCAAATCAGCACCCCCTGCTGCTCGTTCCCGTTGACTTGGCCGTCGACGCCAACAGGGACGGAGTGATTGACAACAAAGACCGAGGCAAAGTCACCGAACAGAAACCTTGGCGCTGGTGGATCAATGATGACAACGATGGAACGGGCGATGGGTCGGAGAATGTGGGAGGCGCAGCAGATTCGGCAGATGCAGAAATCAAGAGCAAGAGAGACCTAGAGGACCTCACGCGGCTGTGGTTTTATTTTGGCGGAATGCAGGCTAGTATTGCCGACGGCACGTTCAAGATTGGATTAAAGTGGAAGAGCGTCACAGGTTCGCCATCCATCAAGATTTATCAGGCGGTGGAAACCGATGGTGGCGTAGCGTATTTGACCAGTGACGCCACGGCGGGCTCGCAAATTGGCGGCACTTACAAAACAGCTAAGGCGACAGTGTCTGGATCAACATCGGTGATGTTGCCGACAGATGTTTTCACCAATTTTAGCGAACAGAATCCCACCGCTCATCTGCTTTTTGAAGGAGTATCCGAAGGCAAGGGCCAACTCGTCGTTACCATTCATAAATCCGATGGCACGGAAATCGGCGAAGGGCCGGGGGTATGGCTCGATCTCAAACAGATCAAAGATATGTATGAGCGTGGTTTTTCCAACCCGATCAACATGATTGCTCCTTTTGATCGCGCAGCAAATTTCGATATCGAGACGGTATCGGTCAGCACGACAGGGGCCAGCTTTCAGAAACCCTCTGACGAGACCAGCCAGTGCATCCTCTACGTTCACGGTTGGAATACCGATGTGGCGGGTTATGACGCAAATAGCGCCACGATGTTTAAGCGTCTTTGGCATCGAGGCTTTAAAGGACGTTTTGCAGCTCTGCGTTGGGACACGATGATGGGAGGAGCTTTCGAGTTTGAATCCTTTCACATCAGCGAATGGCGCGGCTACAATTTTGGAAAATCGTTACAAGATTATGCGACTAACCTGAGGAGTCGGCTATCCGGCTATTCGATTAATGTAATAGCGCACAGTTTAGGCAGTGCACTTTTGACTAGCGCGTTAGATCGAGGCGTTTCAATTGATAACTGCATTTACACACAAGGAGCGCTTTCGGCCAGTATGTTCGATCCGAATGCTCCGCTGAGAGGAGGCAACTTTACCACTCCAGACTTGGCGACGGATGGAGGATATCGTGGCTGGCTGGCTCCCAGCGCAGTAAATATTGTTAGTTTTTTCAATTCGGGGGATACAGTTCTTTTCGGTTGGCAGGCGTATCAGAATGGAAAACCTCATGACGCCACAGGCCCTGGACAATATCGTTATACAGCTTCTACTGGCCGTCGTTGGATTGAATACTCCAGCGGTTCTTTGCCGACTCGTGATGTTTTTGATAATCATGAGTCGATGGCTTTCGTAGCCATCTCTCGGACGGCCGCAGTAGGAGCTGAAGGCGCAACTGCCGGTGCAGTGAATGTTGGATATAACTTAGGTAGCGGTGGACTGGGTTATGGCGGAGAGCATAGCCCTCAGTTTGAAAGGCGTATTCAACAAAATCTTCAACCCTACTATAATCAGATCCTTTTGCGTTTTGATATTACTCCAAACCCATGAATAGACGTCATATTGCTTGGGGGCTTCTTCTGCTGCTGTTGCTTGTAGCTGCGATTTTGCTCTGGCGTTCTGGCAATAAACCGACAATCTCGATTGCCCCACCGACACCATCTCATGTTGATGGTGGAAAAGCCTCCATCTCAAATCCTGTTCAATCTCCGACTCCATCTTCCCCGGGGCCGTCATCTGATCAGATGGTGCAAAAAGAATTGCTTAAAAGTACATTTGAAACACCTATCAGCTTTTGGGGAAAAGTAATCGATGAAGAGGGCAAGTCTGTTTCGAATGCAGGTGTTCAGTTCATGGCCGTGGATAAGCCAATGAGCGATCAAGGCAAAAAGTATAATACTACAAGCGATACAAACGGACTTTTTTCGATTAGCGGGATCAAGGGGGCTGGGCTGTATGTTCAAGTTACCAAAGAAGGTTATTATGAAACGGAGTCATCGGGTAGGTTGTTTGGCTATGGGATCGAGAATCCCAATAAGCCACCAAGCGCGGATAATCCTGCCGTTTTCGTATTGAAAAAACGTGGGCAGGCAGAACCATTGAAAGTGTTTACGTCCGGTGGCATTCGAGTTCCTAAAAATGGCCATCCCATAGCGGTTAGCTTATCGCAAGGGCATATGACATCAGTCGATCAAGGGGACATCCAAGTTGAAGTGTGGACGCAGGATCAACAGAAAGACGTTCAGGGGCGTTACCCGTGGCGATGCCGCATTACGGTTCCTGGAGGAGGCATTATTGAAAGAATGAAAAGTGATGACTTTGTTGCTCCTAGTGAAAAATATAAGCCAGACGTTGAAGTAAACATGCTTCAAACTGCTGCACGCTGGCAAAAAGGTTTTGACGGAGAATACTTCGTGAAAATGAAGAACGGAACGTTTGCACGGATTACATTTAACCTCACAACGGGAGGGGATCACTTTTTTATGGTGCAATCCTTTCTGAATCCCACCCCCGGAAGTCGCAACTTGGAGTTCGACCCCGCGAAGGCCGTCAAATCGCCTTAAACTCCGACTCCGATGCGCCGTGCTGTCATGGCTCGTGCGGAAAACAGAGCACGATCCACGCCAGCACTCCCGGCGGTTCAACTTCCCTCCTCGCCGTGCTGACAAAGCCCACCGTGCAAACAGACCCGCCCGGAGGTCGGTATCGTCACGAATAAAATCACCCTCGCGCCTGCTCGGAAGGAGCCCCACGACGGCGCCTGCTGCGTCCCGCTGGCGCGGGATCACGGGACCTGCTGGCTATGACATCGCATAACAGCGGTGAGGCACAGGGCCGCCTGATCTCGCCGCACTCCGCCAGCGGAGGCCTCCGGCGAGGGCGGTCCGCTCCACTGCGTTCCGCCCCTATGCATCACCGCGAGTTATGCGATGTAATGCCCTCCCCCGAAGCCGGGGGGCAGGTCCCGCGCCAGGCCGCAAAATATGCCGCTCCGCGGTTTGGTCACGAATCCCCCCGACCGCCGCATCGTGTCGGCTTGCT